>Ga0209403_10006306_pt1 | contig 12062 bp, 19 predicted proteins | sample ArcticOcean_MG_C_8_FD_187440 | JGI IMG/M metagenome (GOLD analysis project Ga0209403, IMG submission 187440) | Marine microbial communities from western Arctic Ocean - ArcticOcean_MG_CB11_86 (SPAdes) (version 2) | ecosystem: Environmental > Aquatic > Marine > Oceanic | place: Arctic Ocean... | reverse complement strand
CGGGACTATTCTTTTTGAAGTAAGCGGCGTTCCTGAAGAAATGGCAAAAGAAGCATTGGCTCGGATTGCACACAAAATGCCGGTACGTTGCCGGTTTGTAGGACGGAGGCTTTCTGTCTAACGCGCTAGCGGTAGAGCAGAGAAGGAATTACATTATGAAAGCAACTGCAGTTCACAAACTAGGTGATGAAGAGTTAACAATCGAAGTAGATAATCTTCGCAAGAAGCTCTTTGAACTCAAGACACAAGGCGTTACTGAGAAGATTCAAAATACTTCCCAGTACGGCAAAATTCGTAAGGACATTGCGCGATTGCTCACCGAGCAAACACTGCGCAGTGAGGCGTAAATTATGAGTCATTTAAAAGAAATATCAGTTCCAGAAAACGCATCTCGCAAAGTAGGCATCGTGACTTCCGATGCTCGCGACAAAAGTTGCAAGGTTGAGATTCAGTTTTCCGTGAAGCACCCTAAGTACGGAAAATACATTCGCCGTCGAACACTCATTCATGCGCATGACGCGAATAATGAAGTGAAACTAGGCGACAAAGTGGAAATCGCTGAATGCCGTCCCATTTCAAAAACAAAATCATGGGTAGTTACCCGTATCGTTGAGGCAGCAACCGTTTAACAGCGTTGTCGAAGGAATAGAACAATGATCCAAAAAGAATCAAGATTAGAAGTTGCTGATAACAGCGGTGCAAAAGAGGTGCTTGTCATTAGCGTCCTTGGTGGATCGACCGCTAGAGGCAAATATACAAGGCGAACCGCTGGTGTAGGTGATCGTGTCGTTTGTGCTGTGAAAAAGGCGTTGCCAAATTCACAAGTCAAATCTGGTGGCATAATCCGTGCAGTAATCGTTCGTACGAAGTACCCAACTCGAAGAAAAGATGGTTCCTACGTTCGATTTGACTCCAACGCTTGCGTGTTGCTCAATGAAGACTTGAACCCTACAGGCACTCGCATTTTTGGTGCCGTTGCCCGTGAGTTGCGTGAAAAGAACTACATGAAAATTGTTTCACTCGCATCGGAGGTAGTGTAATGCCAAGGCATATCAGAACAGGCGACACAGTAATAGTGACCGCAGGCAACGACAAAGGTGCCGTTGGTGAGATATTACGTGTTTTAATGAAGAAGGACCGTGTTGTTGTGAAGGGTGTAAATGTTCGGTCAAAGAACATCAAGCCAACACAAGCAAATCCAAACGGTGGAGTTATCAAACAGGAAATGCCAATCCACATGAGCAATGTAAGCCCAGTGGTTGAAGGTATGCCAGCACGGCTCCGGTTTGAAACACAGAAGGATGGCGCGAAAGTTCGTATTGGCGTCGTTCGAGATGACAAAGGTAAAAAAGTTGAGAAGGTCCTCGGTGAAGTGCACTCTGCCGATGCTCGTTCAACGGGAAAATAAGTCATGACAGCAACTATTGACAAACCAAGATTAGAATCTCTTTACGCAGATGAAGTGAAGGCAAATATTCTCAAGGAATTTAACCTTGCGAATGTTTCGCTTGTACCAAAACTTGCAAAGATAACTGTTAACGTAGGGATTGGACGTTTTCTAGATAACCAGAAACTCAAACCAGAGATTAAAGACACGGTTATCGCAACGCTTACGCAAATAACTGGCCAAAGGCCAATTATGTTGATGGCGAAGAAATCAGTAGCGAACTTTAAAGTTCGCGAAGGCGCACCCTCCGCGTTTATGGTCACCATGCGCGGAGAGAAAATGTGGCACTTCATCGATCGATTGATTTCGCTTGCGATTCCACGTATCAAGGACTTTCGAGGCCTGAAAGATACCGCGTTTGATAAAGCGGGTAACTATTCAATGGGTCTAACAGAACAAGCAGTGTGGCCAGAAATTAATATGGCTGAAGTTCATTTTCAACACGGAATGAACATCAACCTTGTATTTGAAAATTCAACCCCAGAGATGAGCAAATTTGCTTTGACTCAACTTGGAATGCCCTTTGTAAGGGACGAGGAATAAGGAAAGAACATGGCAAGTAAACGCGTATTTGAACAAATGAAACGAGAACCAAAGTTCTCAACTCGCAAGAAAAACCGATGCCAAATCACAGGTCGTGGTCGCGGTGTCTACCGCAAGTTTGGTATTAGCCGAATCATGCTCCGCCAATTGGCGCTCGAAGGCAAGATTCCAGGAATGCGCAAAGCAAGTTGGTAATTAGAGAAGTTTCACATTGCACTGCAGTCGCAGTCGCCATGTATTTGGAGTATTAGAAAATGTCACAACAAGACCTCACATCAGACATGCTTACACGCATAAGAAACGCAGCGCGAAATCACGCGCCATTGGTTTCATGTCTAAACAATAAACTCAACAGAGGTATTGCCCAAGTTCTAGTGGACGAGGGCTTTATTGAAACCTTTGATGTCATCGACGATGGCCGCCAAGGTCGGCTCGACGTGCACCTTCGTTATGGTGAACGTGGTGAACAAGTTATAAACTTAATTAAGCGTGAGTCAAAGCCGGGCTGTAGAGTCTATCGAGGCGTTGACGATCTTCCGCGACCACTTGGTGGCCTTGGAATCGCAATCGTATCAACAAGTAGTGGAATTATGAGCGATCGTCGCTGCCGACTAGAAAAAGTTGGCGGTGAGGTTGTAGCAACCGTCGAATAAGACGCGAAGAGGACGAACTATGTCACGTATAGGAAAACAATCCATTGAAATCCCTTCAGGTGTTGAGGTAAAACTTAACGCTAATGAACGGACTATTAATGTTAAAGGCCCAAAGGGCAACTTGAACTTTGATTGGCGTTCTGAAGTTTCAGTGCAACACGATGAAGCAGACAAAAAGATTTGTTGCGCAATCGCAGATGACACAGAAGAAACACGACAAGCACGAGCGTTGTGGGGAACGACTCGAAGCCGAATCAACAATATGGTTGAAGGCTGCAAAAATGGTTTTACCAAGAAGTTGAAAATTGTTGGTGTTGGTTGGAATGCTAAGGCACAAGGACAAACTATTGTTTTAAGCATTGGGTATTGCCACACGGTTGATGTAGCAGCTCCCGATGGTGTGACGTTTGAAATTGAAAAAGGCACACAAGTCACAATTACAGGCGCGGACAAACAGGCGGTAGGACAATTTGCTGCTGTTATTCGTTCAAAGCGTAAGCCAGAGCCATACAACGGCAAGGGCATTATGTACCACGACGAAACTATTATCCGTAAAGCAGGGAAAGCATTTGGCGTGTAAGTAGCCAGAGGAACTAACGATGAACCGAATTACAGCAAGAATTAAACGATACACAAGGCGAAAGCGAAGCGTTCGAAAGAGCATCTTTGGTGCGCCATCGAAGCCACGCCTAACCGTAACTCGTACAGGCAAGAATACATACGCTCAGTTAATTGACGACACATCTGGTTGCACACTGTGCTCTGCATCTACTATAGAAAAAGAGGGCAAAATTGAAGCAGGCAGTAATTGCGCTGCTGCAAAATCAATTGGCACCCGTCTCGCTGAAAAAGCAAAAACCGTAGGTATTGAAACGGTCGTATTTGATCGCAACGGGTATAGATTCCATGGTCGCATTAAAGCACTCGCAGAAGGCGCCCGTGAAGGTGGACTTAAGTTCTGAGGAACGGACAAGATTTATGAATAAGAATAAAAATAAAAATTACGAAGAAGACAAAAGCGGCATCGACTCAAATACAGTCGGTGTATACCGAACAGCGGCAACCGTAAAGGGTGGCCGACGGTTTAGTTTCTCAGCGATGATTGTTTGCGGTGATCGTAAAGGTCGCGTTGGGCTTGGGTATGGCAAAGCAAACCAAGTTCCAAATGCAATCGAGAAAGCGCAAAAGAAAGCGAAGCGCGAAATGCGTGAATTCCCGCTAACAGGAACAACCATTCCGCACCAGGTTACTGGTCGGTTCGGCGCTTGCAGCGTTCGACTTGTTCCAGCATCGCCCGGTACTGGCGTTATTGCTGGCGCAGCGGTACGTGCTGTACTTGACCTTCTTGGCGTACAGGACTGCCTTTCAAAGGCGTATGGTTCGACAAATAATAAGAACCTTACTAAAGCTGTCATCGATGGACTTCAACAACTTCGTTCACGAGAAACAGTAGAACACCTTCGTAAAGTGACTATTGAAAAAACACATACTGAAACATCTCACGAAGCAACTCCTGTTGCAGTGGATGTTACTACTGAAGAAAGTAAAAGCGAGGAAGTGACTGCGTAAAGTCGCTCTCTGATTTGGAGATATACCTACCATGATGATTCATGAAATAACAGAAAAAGCAGGCAAGTACAAAGCCCGCAAACGAATTGGTCGAGGCCACGGTAGTGGTTCGGGCAAAACAAGTGGACGAGGTCACAAAGGTGCTAAGTCACGATCAGGTTACTCGCAACGTCCAGCATTTGAGGGTGGACAAATGCAATACTTTAGGCGTATCCCGAAGCGTGGCTTTACAAACGCTGATTTTAAGACTGTCTATCACATCGTAAATCTTGCTTCATTAGAGGCTCGGTTTGAAAAGGGTGCAGCGGTTGATGCGTCTGCACTTGTTGAAGCAGGTCTAATCCGTAACTTCAAAAATCCAGTGAAGGTTCTAGGTCAAGGCGACCTTACAATTGCACTAAATGTCACTGCAAACAAATTTTCCGCTTCGGCATTGAAGAAAATTGAAGCAGCTGGTGGCAGCGTTACTCTTATTGAAAAGAAGAAATGGAAGCGCGATTATCCTATTAAGGCGAAGAAAAAAGCCGAAAAAACTTCTGTAACTGAAACGACAGCTCCAGAGTCACCGGCTCCTGAAACAACTGAACCAACGGACACCGAATCAAACGAGTAAGGTTTTTACTGCATGTTTCAAGCAATCATAAACATCTTTAGGATTCCTGAACTCCGCAATCGCGTGTTCTTTACATGCACGATGATTGCGATTTATCGAATTGGTTTTTGGATTCCACTTGCTGGAGTGAATCAGCAACAAATGGTTGAGGCTGCAGCAAAGGCAACAGAGGACTCTAGTGGTTGGGGCAAATTCCTTGACTACGCTTCAATATTCTCTGAGGGGTCCTTTTCGCAATCGACCATTTTTGGTTTAGGAATTATGCCGTACATCACGGCTTCGATTATCTTCCAACTCTTGCAATCGGTCATGCCTAAATTGCAAGAACTCAAAAAAGAAGGTGCAGCGGGTCAAGCAAAAATTACGGAATGGACACGATATGCGACTGTTGGCATGTGTTTCATTCAAGCAATGATGTGGCTGAAATTTATTGCCGCTCAAGGGTTGATTCGACCAGAATTCCTAAATCCCGGCGGATTGCTTGTCTTCTACATTGCAGGCGTTACAGCGCTTACCGCAGGTAGTGTCTTCTTGATGTGGCTTGGTGAACAAATAGATAAATACGGTATTGGGAATGGTGTATCCCTCATCCTGACAGCAGGCATTGTGGCACGTATGCCCCAAGCACTTGAATGGGTATGGGATAACTTTAGCACTTCGCAACAATCAACAAGCGGGCAGGTCGGCATATTAGGCGTTGGCTTCTTGGTAGGTGCGTTTATCTTTGTCGTAGCGGGCGCAATCCTTATTACCGTTGCGCAGCGTCGGATTCCAATTCAACAAGCAAAACACACGCGCGGGCGTAAAACCTACGGAGGTGGTCGCCATTACTTGCCACTTCGTGTAAATCACGCAGGCGTTATGCCAATCATCTTTGCAAGTTCACTCTTGATATTCCCCTCAGCATTCTTTGGGTACCTCCAATCGGCAGCTTCTGCTTCGCCGGATCCCTCGAACTGGTGGATTGCAATGACAACGTTTATGAATGCAAACTTCCAGATGGGTGAATACCCATATATAGTTTTAGAGATTACATTGATTTACTTCTTCAGTTACTTCTGGACAACAATTGTGTTTAGTCCAGAAGACATGGCAAGGCAACTCCGGGACAATGGCAGTTTTATTCCTGGCCTGCGCCCTGGCCCCCGTACTGCGGAATACTTAGAAACAGTTGTGGAACGCATCACGTATGTTGGTGCTGGATTCTTGGCGGTCATTGCTGTCATACCATCGATTGTCTCGAAAGAAATGCAGATTCCATTCTTCGTTTCAAGTTTCTTGGGTGGAACAGGATTATTGATTGTTGTGAGTGTTGGTCTTGACTTAATTCAACGAATTGAAGCAAACCTACTCATGCGTAATTACAAAGGATTTCACGATACGCCAACACGAAGTCGTTCAAGCGCATCATCAAGGAGACCCAGCAGTGCATAAGCGGTACACAAATGGCTAAAGAAGAAAAAATATCACTCGACGCTGAAGTAGTTGAAGCTTTACCTGACGCAAGGTTTAAAGTGAAACTTGAAAATGGCCACGAAATACTCGCGTACATCAGCGGGAAGATGAGGCGATTTTACATCCGTATTTTGCCTGGCGACAAAGTGACGGTCGAGATCAGCCAGTACGACATGACTAAGGGTCGAATCACATATAGACACTAATTCACAAAAGAATTAAAAGGTAAGAATTATGAAAGTTAAAAGCAGCATTAAACGAAGAACGAAAGATTGTCAAATCGTCATACGAAAAGGCAAGCGGTACGTTATCAACAAGAAGAACCCAAGATTGAAAGCTCGACAGGGCTAAGCTGCGGCTTACTCACGAGATTGGAGAACATATATGCCACGTATTGCAGGTGTAGACATCCCAGAAAATAAGAAGGTGCGATATTCGCTTCGATATATCTATGGCATTGGGCCAAAGATAGCGGACGATATTCTCGAAGAATCTAAAATCAATCCCGACATAAAAGCTCGTGATCTCACCGACGACGAAGTCGGTCGAATTGCTGCGTACCTCGATACCAACGTTATTGTTGAAGGTACTCTTCGTCGTCAAGTACAACAAAATATTCAGCGGTTACGAGATATTAGGTCATACCGAGGTGAGCGTCACCGTAAGGGCTTGCCAACGCGTGGGCAACGAACTCGTTGTAACGCTCGGACTCGAAAGGGTCGTAAGAAGACTGTTGCAGGCAAGAAGGGCGTGAAGGGTTAAGAAAGTGAATCGACACGTTGTCGTTTCACTCGCAAGGTTCCAGCGATTTTGATATGGAACCGCATGAGCGAAATAGGATAAATAATTATGGCTAAGAAAAAATTACGTAAAAATATTGGCAAGGCGATTGTTCATGTCAAAGCAACATTTAACAACACGATTGTCACAATGACAGATCTCAGTGGTGAAACACTTTGTTGGGACTCTGCTGGTACTGTTGGTTTCAAAGGTGCTCGTAAAGCGACACCATTTGCTGCGGCACGCGCAGCAGAAAAAGTTGCCGTAAAAGGTCGCCGTATGGGCGTCACGGAAGTTGAAATTCGCGTAAAAGGTCCAGGCAGCGGTCGTGATTCTGCGATTACAGCACTTGAGCAAAATGGCTTGAGAATTACTGCTGTTGAAGACCACACAGCTGTCCCACATAACGGTTGTCGTCCAAAGAAACAACGCCGTGTCTAAGTAAGTATTTTGTACGCCCTTTGGAGATGGGCGTGATGGGTTTTGACAGCCATCGCGTTCCGATTCCAAGTAAGCGTTTATTTTTGGCTAGAAGCCACTGTCAAAAGAGGATAGAACAATGATGCACGTACGATGGCGCGGACTCGAACTCCCCGCAAGTGTAATTTTAGAAGAACAGTCAGCAAGCGACACCTTTGGTCGATTTATTGTTGAACCATTTGAAAATGGATTTGGTACGACGATTGGGAACTCACTTCGTCGAATTTTGCTCAGCACAATTGAAGGCTCAGCAATCACTTCCATTCGCGTAAAAGGTGCTGAACACGAATTCTGCACGATAGAAGGCGTGAAGCAGGACATGGTTGACATCGTCCTGAACGTAAAGGGTTTGGTCGTGGATGTTGATTCAGATGAACCCAAGGTTCTTCGCTTGTCTGCATCTGGTCCTGGTGAAGTGACTGCTGACCTAATTGAGGCAGATTCAACGGTCACCGTATTTAATCCAGATCATGTCATCGCAACGTTGACAGAGGCAGTTGACTTTGAAATGGAACTTACTATTGAGCGCGGCCGTGGGTATGTTCCTGCTGCTGAACAATACGCAACAAAAGATGAGCAAATTATTGGTGATTTACCAATTGATGCTACCTTTAGCCCAGTACAACGCGTTCGGTACCGAGTTGAAAATACTCGTGTTGGCCAACAAACAAACTTTGACCGTCTGATCCTCGATATTTGGACAGATGGAACAATTAGCCCAGAGATGTGCCTCGTTGAGTCTGCAAAGATTCTTCGTAAGCACTTGAATGCCTTTGTGCAGTTCGATTCACTTGGCACAAAGATTGTGAGTGTCGAAGCAGCAGCCGCAGCGGCAGTCGATGAAGAACTTATCCGTAAGCTCAATATGTCAATTCTCGATTTAGACCTTACAGTTCGTTCTTCAAACTGTTTAGAACTCGCTTCGATTGACCGTGTCGCACAACTTGTTTCACTAAATGACCGTGAATTGCTTCGCTTGCGAAGTTTCGGGCGAACATCACTTCGTGAAATCAAGCGAAAATTAGAAGACCTCAACCTGACGCTCGGCATGCAACTACCACCAGGTGTTGATGGCACTGTTGAACTTCCTCCAATGGAAGAAGGCGACGACTGTTATGACGACGAAGGCGCAGATTTTGACAGCGTTGTCGATGCAACTGTCCATGACGAGCAAGTAATGAATGACACCCCAACTGCCGAAGACGAAGTCATCGGTTCCGCTGAAAGTGATGAATAATCAAGGCGCGTTCCGCGTTTTGTAAGGAGTACGACCATGCGACATAGAATTCATGGAAAACAATTATGTAGAGATAGCGAGCATCGCACTGCAATGCTTCGCAACCTCGCTGCTGGACTTTTTGAACACGGTCAAATTGAAACGACCTTGCCAAAGGCAAAAGCAGTCCAACCATTTGTAGAGAAAATCATTACGATCGCAAAACGCGGTGGATTCAATTCTCGTAAGCGTATTGAACAAATGATTAATGACCGCAAGATTCACGTTTGGGTAGCTGATCCAAACGTTCCAGATTCTGCGAAACAAAATGATCACTTCGATTTGCCAAGTGATGGCTCCATCGAATTTAACCGCTACGGTGAAGTTCGTAAGGCGCCACGTCTTGTACAGCATATTATGGCTGTTGTTGGTCCTAAGTTCGCTGACCGTGATGGTGGGTACACCCGCATCGTTAAAATCGGTAAGCGTCGTCTTGGCGATGGTACAGATCTAGTGATTTTGCAACTCGTTGGCGAAGAAGAAGGCCCACAAATTGGTGGAGGCGACTCACGTCGACGAACCCAGAAGCAACGTCGTCGAGATTTTGCTGCAAAGGTACTTATTTCTGCAGCGCCTGCTGAAGAAGAAGCACCAGTTGTTGACGAAGCCGCTGATGATGTGATCGTGAATGAAGAAATGGCTAAAGAGGTTGTAGAAAATGCAGAAGAAGTAACAGCTGTTGAAGAAGCCCCCGAAGCCCCCGAAGCAACAACAGAAGAAGATGAGAAACCAAAAGAGTAATCTTCGGTTCATATTGATTTTTGACAGCCCCGAGCCCTGCTCGGGGCTGTTTTTTGTATTGGAGCACATCCAAAAAAATTCCTCCGAGGATTTAATTTGGCTCTGACCCGCATTATTATCTTCAGTTTGGGGGCAGTCCAAAAATTCGGTATCATGCGCAGATGCTCGCAATGCTCGATACACTTCAGGAAGATGCCATAAGTGAACTTGGATCAGTTGATTCAATAGATGGTCTTGAATCGTGGCGAGTTTCCTATTTGGGCTCAAAAGGACGACTTAAGGGCGCGATGCCCCTCATGAAGGATGTTTCTAAGGAAGAGAAACCCGCGGTTGGCAAGCGCCTCAATCAAGTAAAGCATGCACTTGAGAATGCCTTCGATACCCGAAAGCAGGAACTAGCAGGCAGCGCATCAGCAAGGCCACCGATGGATGTCACGGAACCGGGCAACGATGTTGCCCTTGGTCGACGCCACATTATCACAAAAACAATTGATGGTATTACAGAAGTGTTTAGTCGAATGGGTTTCTCCATTGCGTATGGTCCCGAAGTGGAAGACGAGTACCACAACTTCAACGCACTTAATATTCCAGACGACCATCCCGCCCGTGACCCAATCGATAATTTTTTTATGGGCGGAGATCGGATGCTTCGGAGTCAAACATCCACAGTGCAAATTCGTGTGATGGAATCAACGCCGCCGCCGATTAAAATCATTGCAGTTGGTCGAGTCTATCGACCAGATACGCATGATGCGACGCACTTTAGTATGTTCCATCAATGCGAAGGTTTGCTTGTTGCCCCGAAGGTTTCGATGGTAGATTTAAAAACCACACTTTTTCAATTTGCAAAATCGTACTTTGGTGAAGAAGCAGAAGTACGCTTCCGACCAAGCTTTTTCCCATTCACCGAGCCGTCTGCAGAAGTGGACATGAAGATGAAAATCAAAGGCAAGTGGCAGTGGGTTGAAATAGGCGGTTGTGGCTTAGTTGACCCGAATGTTTTTGAGCAACTTGGATATGACAACGACAAGTGGCAGGGGTACGCGTTTGGTCTTGGTATAGAACGAGTTGCAATGCTCAAGTATGGCATCCAAGATATACGCTTGCTCTTTGAAAACGACGCCCGATTCCTTCGACAGTTCTAAATGGAACAAGAACACGAAGTAGGCCCTCAATACAGCGCGACTTGGCCAACGACTGTTGGTGCAGTCTGCATCATCGTTGGCGGCTTGTCTCTTTTTGGCGGTTGCCTCGCGTTGACTGGAATGGCAGAAATTGAACAACTCCACACAGCTATTCCATTTGGAGATGGAGAACTTAGTGAAGAACTGGTGAAACAACTGGCATCAACATCACCACCAGAATGGATAGGTTCGATGGGAGCTTTGCTGAATATTATTCTCTCTATCGTGCTTGCAGGCGCGGGAATGGCGTTACTTCAGAGATCGCCTAAAGCGAGACGAGCGCTTCTTGGATGGTCAGTTTTCTACATTCTGTTTACGCTTGGTGCGGCTTTTGCTAACTGGGCTCCTCGAATGGAACTCGTGAAGCAAAATTCAGAAGTCCAAGGCATGTTTCTCGCGCAAATTGTGATTTCTATGCCTTTGTATTTTGCCTTGCCTGTATTTCTTTTGATTTATTTGAATAGGAGACAAACGCGTAACGAGGTCGGGTCTTGGCGGTAAACTACACCCATGCAATTTCTAGATGAACTCAAGTGGCGCGGTCTCTTGCACCAAACAACAGGCGGCGATGAATTGCAGGAGCACCTTGCAAGTGGAAGTCGAGTTGCCTATTGTGGTTTTGACCCAACGAAAGATGCTCTTACGATTGGTAACTACCTGCCAATCAAAATGCTTCGCCACTGGCAACTTGCTGGTCATACACCGATAGTTTTGATGGGTGGTGGAACTGGCTTGATCGGTGATCCTTCAGGCAAAGATGCTGAACGACAGTTGCTATCAAAAGAACAAGTTGCAAAAAATATTGAAGGCCAACTTCGATGTTTTTCTAAGGTGCTTGATTTTGAAGGCGAGAACGCCGCAGTCATAGTAAACAATGCAGACTGGTTATGTGAACTTGGATTTCTCGACGTGTTGCGTGATGTTGGAAAATATTTTTCGGTCAACACAATGATTCAAAAAGACTCCGTGAAGGATCGTTTGAACAATCGTGAACAGGGAATTTCCTATACCGAATTCAGTTATATGATTTTGCAAGCATACGATTTCTTGCAACTTCGCCGCGAGATGGATTGCACGATTCAAATCGCAGGCAGCGATCAGTATGGAAACATCGTTGCGGGGATTGATTTAATTCGAAGAGATATGATTGATTCCCCCGAAAACCAATTCAGGGGTGCCGGAATTACGAACCCACTTGTAACAGCAAGCGATGGTTCCAAAATTGGCAAAACAGAGTCCGGGGCGATTTGGCTCACTGAAGATAGAACAAGCCCGTATGCTTTTCATCAATATTGGCTGAACATTCCAGATGAAGATGCGG
>Ga0209403_10006299_pt1 | contig 12073 bp, 11 predicted proteins | sample ArcticOcean_MG_C_8_FD_187440 | JGI IMG/M metagenome (GOLD analysis project Ga0209403, IMG submission 187440) | Marine microbial communities from western Arctic Ocean - ArcticOcean_MG_CB11_86 (SPAdes) (version 2) | ecosystem: Environmental > Aquatic > Marine > Oceanic | place: Arctic Ocean... | reverse complement strand
AGTATTTAAAACAGGCGGGAAACAGTACCGGGTTCAGCCCGGCGACACACTAGATGTCGAACTGCTACCCAACGAAATAGACTCGATTGCCGAGTTTGATCAGGTCTTAGCCCTTTCCGATGGCGGAGAGGTAACTATCGGCACTCCTTTAGTGGAAGGTGCCAAGATCACAGCCCAGGTCGTGTCTCATTACAAAGACCGCAAGCTGATGGTCTTCAAGATCAAAGCCAAGAACCGTTACCGGAGGAAGCGCGGCCATCGCCAGACTTACACTCGGTTGCGGATTCAAGACATCGAATTAAATAAAGCCCGCGCCCCCCGGCGTAGTGCTGCGGCCACGCCGGCACCTGCCGAGGCCGGAGAAGGGAGCACCTAATGGCTCATAAGAAAGCTGGCGGCAGTACAAGTAACGGCCGAGATAGTAATTCTAAGCGGCTTGGCGTGAAACGGTACGGTGGTGAGCGCGTGACCAGCGGCTCCATCATCGTTCGACAGCGCGGCACCCGCATCAAGCCTGGCACCAACGTTGGCCTAGGCCGAGACTACACCATCTTCGCGGTCATTGACGGCGAAGTGAAGTTCGAGTGGGCGGCAAAGGGTCGTCGCCGAGTGAGCGTCTATCCTCTGGAAGTCGCCTAACTCAACCCATCCGGTTGGTCCGACAGGGCGCACCAAAACAAAATATTATTAAAGAAAGATTAGAAAAAGATGAAAGAAGAAATTCACCCTTATTTTTATAACTCCACAGTTACCTGCTCCTGCGGTAACGTGTTCCAAACTGGCGGCACGCGGCCAACGGTTCGTGTTGAGGTGTGCAGCAAATGCCACCCCTTCTATACCGGAGAGCAGCGGGTGGTTGACACCCAAGGCCGCATTGAGCGCATGAAGCGCCGCTACAGCCTCAGCTAGTCCTGGTCGTATTCGGCTGGATAGCTACAAACTCTGTGAAAACTTGAAAGATCGAGGGCTAACTGCCCTCGATCTTTCTTTATAATCCACAAGTAGACTTGGTTTCACTCAACCGGAGACGATTCAACCAGATACTGGTGAACCAGACACCATCTCGGTGTCTCACCGGATTTCTTATTAAGTAGAGGGCCAAAATTGGCAGATCAGCCCCCCCATATGTACGGTGGACAAGCCGTTATTGAAGGCGTGATGATTCGTGGTCGGGACCACTTTGGTCTGGCGGTGCGGCGTGAAGACGGTTCCATTGAACTGCATCACGAGCCATTAAGCGCGCTCTACAATGGCCGCCCCCGTCGTTGGCCGCTGGTCCGGGGTTTCCTCACTCTGTTAGAGACCATGTTGCTTGGCATCAAGACCCTGCAACTCTCAGCCAACATGGCGGCCATGGACCGTGACCCCGACGCCGAAGAAGGCATCCCTGCTTGGGTAATGGCGTCGACCTTGGGAATTTCGCTGGTCTTTGGTATCGGTCTGTTTTTCATTACCCCGCTGATGATTGCCTGGGCCTTGAACCCGGTATTGAACTCGGACCTGCTCAGCGAGATCGTTGAGGGTGTAATTCGCATGGTGTTCCTGCTGGGCTACATCACTCTGATTGGCAGACTAAACGACGTTAAACGCGTCTTTGCCTATCACGGCGCAGAGCATATGACAGTCCACGCCCATGAGGCCAATCTCCCGCTAACGGTAGAAAACGTGCGGAAATTTGGCACGCCCCACGCCCGCTGTGGCACAGCATTCTTGCTAACAGTGGTGGTGGTATCAGTTGTGGTCTTTGCCCTTTTGTTGGGCCCGCCCCTGGAATGGAGAATTGCATCTCGCATACTGTTGTTGCCCGTGATCGCGGCGGTCAGCTACGAGTTCCTCCGGTTCAGCGGAACCCACCAGGACGCATGGTTTGGCAAAATGATTGCCCAACCTGGCCTATGGCTGCAGAAGCTGACTACCCGAGAACCTGACGACGCTCAGATTGAAGTGGCGATTAAAGCCATGGAGACAGCCATTGCAGCTGACGCAGGTGAGCCGATAGCCAAGCGGATACTGCCGGCCGATTCTCCGTCGTTCGAGTCGCGGTTGCCCACGTCCGATGAAGGACCATCAGATGATTCTTAATCTGCTGCGCTAAACTTTTGTGACCTTTCTGACTAATTCCTTTTCGCCTCAACCACGGCGGAACGGTAGCAGTTGAGTACCGCTGATAGTGCTCCTGGGAGTTCGGTCTCACCATCTTATTGGTGTCGCGTCTCCGAACTTCTCAGTAAACCATCGTTCCGTTGGTTTTGGCTGGGTAGCTCCACCCAGGCAATCGGACAGGCCACCCAGTTTCTGGTGATTGGCTGGCTGGTTCTGGAAATCACCGGCTCCTCCACCGAACTGGGCTTGGTAATCTTCCTCTATGGCGTGCCAAACGTAACATTCTTGTTGATCGCCGGCATCGTTGCTGACCGGTTTGATCGCCGCTACGTGCTGATGATTACTCAGGCCGGGGTCGGGTTGATAATCTCTGTTCTGGCAGTGTTGACATTGCTAAATACCGTGAGCATTTGGCATATCTACGTTGCGGCGGCGCTGCTGGGCATCGTCCAATCTCTTAATATGCCGGCCCGGATGACCATGGTTTCTGACCTGGTTGAGCCACGGTCAATACTGGACGCGGTGGCGTTGCAAAACGCGGCGGTCCACGCCGGACGGATGGTTGGCCCGCCGATTGCCGGAGCAATTATTGAGGTTTGGAGTCTCAGCGCCAGCCTCTTTGTAATCGCCGTGTGTTACGCCGTGAGTATTGTCTGCGTAGCCAAGATCGGCCGTACTACCCAGGCTGCCAAAGCTGCCAGTGGATCGGTATTCAGAAACTTCGCCGACGGTATTTCCTACATCAAGAACAATCCTGTGGTGCTCACTGCGATTGTCATTACCTGTTCTTTTGGCGGGTTTGGTATGTCGCACCAACAGGTGATACCAGCTATGGCCAAAGAGGTCTTGGGAGTGGGTGCGGCGGGTGTGGGGCTGCTGTTTTTGGCATCGGGAATCGGCTCTTTCTTAGGTAACTTCCTGTTGCCAATTATCGGCTCCACCAAAGTTTATCGCTCCCTGTTGATAAACCTGGTGCTGTTTGCCGTCTTCCTGTCATTCTTTTCGTGGTCCAGTTGGTTCTGGGTGTCGTGGATCTTCTTCCTGTTGGTGGGGCTGGTTGGTCTGGGTTCAGTCTGGCCGCTGGCGACTTCTTTGATACAACTTGAATCGCCTGCGGATATGAAAGGCAGAGTAATGGGAATACTGCAGTTCACTCCAGGATTCCACTATTTGGGTGCCTACCCTTTGGCCTTGGCCGCTGGTCAATTTGGTTGGGGCGTGGCAATGACTGCAACCGCCGTGGCAACTCTGCTGGTGACCATTTGGTTCGGCGTAATCCGTAGCGGTGCCCCTGCGATTAATATTCAGATAAACAAGGAGAATTCCGCAAACTGATCGAGCTGCAGACTAGCGGCATAAAGCAAAAAAGAGACCTTCCAAATTTGGAAGGTCTCTTTCTGTTTGGTCTATTTAGAACTTAGCTTAGGTTCCAGCGGGGTTCATTCTCAACTTGTTCCTTGAGGTAGTCCACGATCCAGTCTTTAACCTCATCGGCGATGTAGAAGGTGGGTTTTACCAACTCGCTTTCGTCCTTGATCAGGCCTTCTTTCTTGGCGATTAGGGCGACTTCCGTTCCCGGCATCACACTCACGCCAACCCGGAGGCTGGCCAAGGCCGGGTTCACGCTGCGCAGGAAATCCAACTTGTTGTCCACACTCTCCCTCGTTTCCCCGGGTTCGCCAAACTGCTTCCCCAGGTTGTAATGCAGACCACCCTCGTCGCACATCCGGCAGACCTCGGCCAGGGCGTCGTTCTCTTCAACCATGCTGCCCATGTCACCAGGGTTGCCGCTGCGGTTGACCATCATCACCAGTCCACAGCCAGCCTCTTTCATCAGGCCGATCAGTTCCGTGTCGCAGTTGAACGGGGCCAGGCAGGTGTTCCAGCGGATGTTGATGTCGGCCTCGATTATTGCGCTGCAGAGAGACTTGGCGTGGTCCAGTGGCAAGTTGAAGCCGTTGTCCACAAAGAACACCTTCTTCATGTCAAAGCGGTCCTTCATACTTTTGACCTCGGCCACGACCTCGTCTATGGGCCGGATCACCCGCCAGCCAGACTCATCGATCTGGGCCTGTGATGCGTTGGTCGGGTAGTAGAACCCGCCCAATTTTGTCAGGATGCCAATGCCAAATCCGGCCTTGTTGTACCGCGCCATGTCCAGGTCTTCCAACCGTGGGGACTGGGCGAAAGCCGAAGTGCAATAGCCTTCATTTCTAAAGGTCTGACCGTCGTTCTTGTAGACCAAGCCAGGCAGGTCAAAGTAGCTTGGCTCGCCAATTTCAAGGCTCTCTGCCAAAGTGGCGAAAGTCTCGCCGGCATCACCGGCCAGCCCAATGTCACAGCCCAGGTATTCAAAGCATTCGGTGGGCATGATGCTGAAGGCTGGGCCGCCACAGACAATCACCGCGTCGCTGATGGTGCGGATGCGGTCGATGACCTCTTTGCTGTGCGGCAGAGCCCAGATAGTGTTCATGTAGCTGTGGTTGCTCAGATTTCTGACCGACATTCCAACCATCTGAGGTTTGAACTCCTTGACCGTGGCTTCAACGTCGGCCAGATGATCCGCGGAAAACATGAGGTCCAGAATTTTGATCTCGTGGCGCTCGTGATCCAAGTGCCCGGCGATGTAGGCCAAACCTATCGGCATCGGCTGGGCGTTTAATCTGCTTTGGTACTTATTGTGGCGGTTCGTGGCAATCAGTAGGACGCGCATTCAGTACTCCATAGTTGGCGAATGGATGTCGGTCTGGTACAGACCGACTAAGACTGGCCAATTATCCATCTTAGCCCAGAGAATTACAAAGAGTCATTTGGCCCTATTGGCGAGGCTGTTTCAACCTTCCCCTGTTTTTGGAACCCGGCACCACCTAACTTACGTCGACGATGATGTGGATGATATGCGCCTAATACTGAGATTAAAATGGACGAATTATGATCCGGCAACCCTACGGCTTTGGCCCACACAGTAAGGCTCTCTAAGTTCGCGTTTCAACACCTTGCCTGAGGCGTTTCTGGGCAGGCTGTCGATGAAGTCAACCGATGTGGGACGTTCGAACCCGCCCAATGGGCCCCGGCAAAACTCTATGATATCTACCTCTGTAACCGATGCTCCCTCACGCAATTGAACGATAGCTTTAACCGTCTCACCCAACTGATCGTTGGGTACTCCAATCACTGCGGCATCGGCGATGGCCGGGTGTTTGAACAACACCTCTTCAATCATTCTGGGGTAGATGTTTTCTCCCCCGGATCCAATCATGTCTTTGATGCGGAGATAATACGATAATTCCCTAGCTGCTACCATCTTGGTTTAATAATTTCTATAATCTTGCAAAAGCCTCTTCATCTGATACCTATATTACATTGACAAATAATCGTTATAAGACTAGGGTTTCACCTACTATATTCAGGCTTAAATCGACGCTTTTTGGGGCGAAATGGTAACGACTATCAACGATGATATGTTCACCGCAGACGTTATTCAGGATCCCTATCGCTATTACGGTCGTATCAGAGATGAAGACCCGGTACACTGGAATGAACTCTACGAATTGTGGGTGATAACCAGGCACGATGACCTGGTCTGGCTGACCCGTAACCACGAACAATTCTCCAGCTCAGTGTTCGTTAATGACCCAAGGCCGGCGTACCCCGCGATCTACGAGTCTGACACCGAACTGTACGAATACGTGCGGGCCTTTAACGGTAAACAATTCATCCAGTACGACCGACCGGAGCATCTCGAGATGCGGAAGGTGGTACACGGCTACTTCACTCCCAAGTCGATGGAAGAGTGGCGTCCCTTGGTGAAATCCGCCATCAAACAGCTTCTGGATGATGCCGAAGCTAGGGGCGGAGAGATTGACCTGATGCGGGATTTGGCGGTGCCTCTACCCGTGCTAGTCATTGCCGAAATGATGGGCGTGCCCGAATCTGAGCGTCCCCATATCCGCATGCTGGCTGAGCAATTGCTCAACATCGGCCGCGGCGAACCGGACCGGATGCGCGAGTTGACCGAAGGCATGAAGGGCATGGTCGACTACGTGAACCCCATGGTCGAAGAGCGGATCAAATACCCCAAAGATGACTTTATATCTGTGCTTGCCAGCGGCGAGAAATCTGGTGTATTCACCCGCGAACAGGTGCTGGTGAATACGTCATTGCTGCTGCTGGCGGGTCACGAGACTACCATTAACCTGATCTGCAACGGGACGCTGGCGTTCATGAACAACCGAGACCAGTGGAACATGCTGAAGAGCGACCCTCAGGGTTTAATGGTCCGCGCCACTGAGGAAGCTCTGCGTTACGATTCCCCGGTGAAGTCCATCCAGCGTTTGGCCACCGAAGACGTGGAGATGCGCGGCAAGCAGATCAAGAAAAACGACCGGATTCGTTGGTTCATGTCCTCCGCAAACCGCGACCCCAACAAGTTTGAGAACCCAAACACCATGGACATCACCCGGTGGCCCAACCCCCACGTGGCCTTTGGCTCTGGCGTCCACCACTGTCTGGGCGCGACCATCGCCAGGGTTGAAGGGCAAGAGGTGTTTAGCGCACTGGCCGATCGGTACCCCAATTTGCAACTGAAAACCCACGATATGGAGTACCAGCCCAGCATCACCTTCCGTTCCATAAAGGACCTGCCGGTTTCACTAAACTAGCTAGCAAACAACCTGCAGGCGGCCCCAAATTAAGCACACAAACTGGCTCCCGGTGACATTGACACCGGGAGCCAGTTTAAATATTGTGATATCGTTGCCAGCATGAGTTTCAGTCATTCTATTTCAGACTGATTGGGCTCAAGTTATGCGCGTGGGATTATAGAGGTAGGGTTGAGGATGGGCCGTAAGTTCGGGGCGAATCACACAGGCATCGGCGCTGCTGTGTCCTCGGTGCTCGTTAGATGACCACAGCTTCCGGAAATGGCACTGGCCAGTTGATGGAACGCAGGGTGGGAGAGGTAGTAGAGTCCACTTCAACCTCGTTCATGGCCCAGTGCTATCAGCTAGAAGGCGCGCCGGCACTTGGCGGACTGGTACGCACCGACTCGCCAGACATCTACGGCGTTGTTGGTACCGTGACCACCGAGCCGTTGGACTCGGCCCGCCCGGTGTTGGCCAGGGGCGAAGGTGCCGACTCTGAAGAAGATGTCATTAGAGACAACCCCCAACTGGCCCGGTTGCTCACTTCCAGGTTTGAAGTCTATATCGCCGGCCACATAGAAGACGGCGTTACCCGGCAGTACCTCCCGCCAAGGCCACCCCGCGTCCATTCGTTCGTCTATGCCTGCAGCCCGGAGGAGATAGCCGGATTCACCAGCCACCTAGATTTGCTGCGGCTGCTGCTCAATTCTGACGTTTCCCACGCCGACGAGATCGTGGGCGCTTGCATTCGCCAAGCGGCCACTTCCCATGACCAGCCAAACTATTTTCTGGCTCAAGCCTGCCGGACGCTGGCCGTAGAACTAGCTGCCGACGTTGCCCGGTTGAATGCCATCCTGCGGAGAATCTCACCGTGACGCTGCCTAATAATTTAAACCGGGAATCAAATGGGAATTCCAACCCGGAAACCAACGGCGTAGACTCTCATCAGATTGTTGCCCAAAGGGGCCAGCCGCTGGGAATGGTCATTGAGGGCTCGGTCTCCAACGGCGTTGAAGTCAGGCTGGATCCCGGCGTTTCAGTGGAGCAGATAAAAGTCGGGACATTTGTGACTCTTCAGGGCACCGACAACCGCTTTTTTGGTGTGGTAACTGACATTGGCTTGGGCAGCACCGACCCACGCATGAAATTCACACCATTGCCGTCAGACGACCCGTTTGTCATTCAGGCGCTACAGGGAACCGTGGCTTTCGGCACAATATCAGTGCTGCCCCAATTGACCCTGCCGGACGTGGTTGGAGACGAGCAAGGCCCGGCGGCGGCCAAGAGCATACCCGCCCACTTCTCACGAGCGTACACCGCCTCCCAAGAGGATGTTGAAACAGTCTTCGGCAGCGAGGAAGACGGGAATTTCTGGATTGGCAGCCCCCTCGATATGGAGACCAAGCTTTGCCTGGATTTGGGAGAGTTGGTCAAGCGGTCCATGGGCGTATTCGGCAAGAGCGGCACCGGCAAGACCTTCTTAACCCGGTTGTTGCTTACGGGCATTGTGCAGAGTGGCCAGGCGTCGTCGCTGATATTTGACATGCACAGCGAATACGGCTGGCAGGGCCAGGACACCGACAAGGGTGTAACGGTCAAAGGCCTGAAACAGCTATTCGGCGCCAAAGTCTCTACATTTACCCTGGATGAAGAACACTCTCGGAGACGAGGGCTTTCAACTGACGAAACGGTGAAAATTGGGTACAACCACATTGAACCAGAGGATGTGGAACTGCTTAGGGAGTCGCTGAACCTGTCTGAAGTTGCTGCCTCTGCCGCCTATAACCTGCGCGAGAAATTCGGTGAGGACAACTGGCTCAAGGAGTTCTTAGACGCGGGCAAGAACGGTTCGTTGCTGGAATTGGCTGAAGAACTGCAGGTCAACGCTGGCGCATTGCGCGCGCTCTATAACCGAATGGGCCGGTTCACCCGCCACGGGTTCATGGTGGAGCACAGCCGTGTGGACACCGCCGCCCAGATGATTGAGCACCTTGAACGCGGACAGCATGTGGTGTTGGAGTTTGGCCGCTACGGCGATGATGAAGCCGCTTACATCCTGGTCAGCAACCTGCTCACCCGCCGCATACACCGCAAATATGTCGAGGCCAAAGAATCGGCCATGGGTGGGGCAGGCAAAGAACCGCGTCCGTTGGTGATAGTCATTGAAGAGGCGCACAAATTCTTGAATTCGGCCGTCGCCTCCCAGACCATCTTCGGAATCATTGCCAGAGAACTCAGAAAGTACAACGTCACGCTGATGGTCATTGACCAGCGACCCAGCGGCATCGACTCTGAAGTTCTTAGCCAAGTGGGCACCAGGTTCAGTTGTCTTTTGGACAACGAACGAGACATTGACGCAGTGCTTTCTGGGACTTCGGGCAGTCGGGCGCTCCGCTCGGTCTTATCTCGATTGGAGTCCAAGCAGCAGGCGCTGGTGTTCGGTCATGCCCTGCCGCTGCCGGTGGTGGTGCGCGTCCGCGAATATGGCACTGCGTTCTACGAGACCATCCAAGGCGGCGGTGATTCAGACGAAGAGAAAAAGCGCAAAGTGGACGAGCTCTTCGGCTAGACGGCGATTACGAGCTAACTAGGTTCGCTTGCCTGAATGGCTTCCAACGGCGCAATAATTTGACCGTTGGTTGGGCGGTCGGTGTATCTCTTGCCGATGTATTTCCAGCGGATATTGCCAGCTTTGTCGATGATAAACACGGACGGCGTGGCTAGGCGATCGCGCAACAGGTTATAGACTCCATAGCTCTCCACCACTTCTGTTTCCGGGTCGAACAGAATCGGAAAACCCAGGTCAAGGTACTCCAGGGCGTGCTCGGCCCGGTCCATATTGTCGGTGCTTACCGCCAATATCTCAGCATCCAACGCGCTGATGGAGCCATAATCTTTTTTCAACTCAACGAGTTGTTCTCGGCAATGGATTCACCAGAACCCTCGGTAGAACACCAGAACAATGTTTTGCTTGCTGGCGTATGAGGCAAGCGAGACTTCGCCGTTAAGCCCGGTTGGCAGAGTGAACTGCTGAGCAGCCTCGGGCGACGTCGAATTGTTGGTTGTAGGTGAATCGGTCTGGACCTGGGCCTGAGAATAGTTGGCGCAAGCGGTAATAGCGAGAGCAATGACCAACGCGGCCAAGATTAAGTATCGCCTCTTGGCTAGACATGCCTGGATGGGTCTTTGGCGGGGATGGCTAGGCCAAACACCTAACAGAACGGCCTCCGTTTAGCGAGACCATATCCGCAACCATTGGCGCCAAGTCCAACTTTGTTCCAGGTGGCTCCCAGCGTAATTCGGAATAGGCACGGTGCAGGTTTCCGGCGATGCGTTCGGCGTCGTGCCACTCAGAGAACCGCCCTAGGTCAGTCTGGCGTGAGGCGTCCAACGGCGTTAATCCAGCTTCAAAGGCTTCCCTGGCGGTGTCTTGGATCAACGTCAGGTAGGCCTCAACATCGTCCATAACCTCCGGGCCACAGACCGAGCCATGGCCTGGGATGATGGTTTCAGCGCCCAATTCTCTGAGCCGCTTGATAGCCTGCAGGGAACCCGAAACAGAACCCATCGCCACAAACGGGGTTCCCTGGTTGAACAGCAAGTCACCGGCGAAGAGCAGCTTGCGTTCTGGCAGCCAGGCAACGATGTCGTTGGTGGTGTGGGCGGGCCCCATGAAAATAAGCTCAATCTTGAGATCGCCGTCGGTACCGGCATAGAGGTCCATCTGGTCTTTGAAGGTTATGGTCGGTGGGGCCAGTTCCAAGCCCCCCCATTCCACATTTGGGAATAAGGGATGCAGCGACTGCAAACCGGTCTCGATGACGGACTGGCGGCACAATTCATGCCCGATGATCGAAGCTTCGGTCACCAGGTAGTTGCCGTGGGTGTGGTCACCGTGATGGTGGGTGTTAATCAGGTTTTTCATAGGCAACGGCGACACGCGACGGACGGCCTCTAGGTAGGACCGAGTCCGTGCCTCAGTGAAGCAAGTGTCAATCATGGTCAGGCCGCTTGGACCCTTGATGAAACCGGTGTTATTCAGACCCCAACTACCGTCCAGTTGGACGTAGGCGTAAATGCCAGGGCTAACCTCCTCCATAGTAGGTGGAGGCAATTGTGAAGAGCTGTGGGCATGGCCAGTGCTCATGTGTTTTCCTTTCAAATGGGGTGGTCAAACAAGGCTGTAAAATTAAGCCGTAAACTGGGATGGAACAAATATAGGGGTAGGCAAGGTGGCGGTCAATCGGCAGCCAGAGTCTTTTACCCAGGTTGGGGCCACCGCTATAATTTGCCTTATACCGCTGTTGTCCCAATACGCCCATCCCGTTGACCACTCAGTTAGGAGAAAAACCCATGCCCACCACCGCACCCTATGGCTCTTGGAAATCGCCCATCACCACGGACTTGATTCTCTCTGGTGCTATCGGCCTGGGGCAGGTTGTCCTGGATGATGAGGATATCTATTGGTTGGAGATGCGCCCGTCAGAAGGGGGGCGCATGGTCATAGTGAAACAGGCTCCCGAGACCGATACCGAACCCCAGCCTGAGCCGGTAGATGTAACTCCCGAGCCTTTCAGTGTCCGCACCAGGGTTCATGAATACGGTGGTGGCGCCTATCTGGTCAACGATAGCGTGGTTTACTTCTCTAATTTCTCCGACCAGCGGTTGTACCGGCAAGACCCAGGTGAAGAACCAAAACCAATCACTCCGGAAACCGATACGCGTTATGCCGATGGCTGCTTCGACGCCACCCGCAACCTCATCATCTGCGTCCGTGAAGACCACGCCTCGGTTGGCGAACCAGTGAATTCCATCGTCGCCGTTGACGCTGAGGGGAACGCTGAGCAGGAAGTCCTATTTCAAGGCTCTGATTTCTGCTCCAACCCCAGGATTAGCCCAGACGGCCGGACATTGTGTTGGTTGACCTGGGACCATCCCAACATGCCCTGGGACGGCACCAAGTTATATTCCGCCCGCTTTAATGACAACGGCAAATTGGGAGAGCCTCATCTGGTGGCTGGTAGCACAACCGAGTCCATCTTCCAACCGGAATGGTCGCCGGACAATGTGCTCCATTTCGTGTCCGACCGCAGTGGGTGGTGGAACCTGTGGCGCTCGGAGAAAGGCCAACTGTGGCCGTTAACCAAACTCGAGGGCGAGTTCGGCAAGCCCCAGTGGGTCTTCGGCTCTGGCACCTACTCCTTTGCCTCGGACGAACTTATTGCCTGTAGCTACACGGAGAACGACGCCTGGAAGATCGCCATGCTCCACATACCTTCAAAGATGCTGCTGGCGATCGAAACGCCATATACGGAGATGGGCCGGGG
>Ga0209403_10006293_pt1 | contig 12079 bp, 9 predicted proteins | sample ArcticOcean_MG_C_8_FD_187440 | JGI IMG/M metagenome (GOLD analysis project Ga0209403, IMG submission 187440) | Marine microbial communities from western Arctic Ocean - ArcticOcean_MG_CB11_86 (SPAdes) (version 2) | ecosystem: Environmental > Aquatic > Marine > Oceanic | place: Arctic Ocean... | reverse complement strand
ATCCAGATCGCCGGAATCCTCGTCTGCTACTGCCGTGTCGGCAACGGCTTCCTGTTCGGCTTCCTGAGCCTCAACTTCCTGGCCCTGGTCTGCTGATTCATCAGCTGCCGGATTCGTGTCCGCTTCAGATGACATGATTTCTCGCCTATTTCCAGTACAGGTGTGCGATCCGTAATCCACGGTCCCGTGTCGGTCACGGGCCTGTGAATGATTCCCCGCAAGGGAACGTTTCCCTGCGGGGCTGGTCCGGGCAGCAGGGTGCTGCCATCAAAAAGAGCGGGTGATGGGATTCGAACCCACGACAACAACGTTGGCAACGTTGTGCTCTGCCAACTGAGCTACACCCGCTTTTCCTAGTTGCCGCCAGACTGCAGGCACGCCGCAGCCCAAACGCCGATCCAATTTTTACCGAAGTAAAAGTACGCTCAAAAGGGGCAGTTCCTAGCGAACATGTCGGTTCTACGGATTCCCCCGTCCGTCCCTCCACGGCTCGGTAATTCAAGGATTATAGGACCCTCTCTGGCTGCTGCAAAGGGGCGCGCGCGTCTGCAAATGGTTGCTGCGCTGGAGATAATCCGGTTATATCGATTGACCGATCGGTGGCCCGAGCGTGACGCATCATATCTCGTTGCCAGTACGGATTTTCGAGGCTACACTTAACTAGTTATACATCATGGAATTGGGATTCCTGTCGACAGGCTGCTGCCGGAGGCGGCATCTTGTGAACGTGCAGTATCAAGGCGCCCAATTTTAAGCGCTCGCCAGGATTACGAATCGGATGTCGTGGTTCATGTAAGGGTGAAGTATTCGATGGAAGTCAAATTGGTCGTGATCGAGGGTGATTCCCCTGTCGAGGAATTCCCCATCGTCTTGCCTTCAATTATCGGTCGTGGGCGCGAAGCCGACGTTACCCTGCGCCATCCCCTGATTAGCCGCAAACATTGCGAGCTGGTTGAGCAGGATGGCCGCTTGAAGGTACGCGACCTGGAATCATTGAATGGCACCTTTGTCGATCACAACAATATCGACGAAGCGATTGTGCCTTCCGGCTCGCTGTTGACAGTCGGTGGTTTTACGTTTCGAGCGGAATACCAGGATGCAGGTCCGGACGACGAGTCAGAAGATTCGGCCGTTGTCGCTATCGAAGATGATGACGAACCAGAAACCGTGGCGGGCGACAATGACCTGGCCTCGGCCTTCCAGAAAATGACCACCGAGGAAGAACAGGATGACGATCTGGGGCTGGAGTTGAACCTGTTCGCCAATCCGGTTGAAGCAGAACCCTCCACCGAACCGATCGAGCAGGCTGATGGTCAAGAGCAGGCTGATGGTCAAGAGCAGGCTGATGGTCAAGAGCAGGCTGATGGTCAAGAGCGGGCTGATGGTCAAGAGCGGGCCGGCGAACTCAATCTGGGCTCGCTTATGGACCTGGCTGGAGCGGGTGAAGAAGAATCAGCTGAAGCTGAGGTTGTCGAGGCGGATCCTCCCGCCGTCCAGGATGTCTCAGAAGACCTCGATCTGGATGCGATGTTCCAGGAGAACGATGGTGAAGCAGAAATGGCTGACACCGGCGAACGTCAACTCGACCTCGACGCCGTCGCTGAAGAAGTGCTGGACCTCGACGCCGTCGCTGAAGAGCCTGCCGCTGAAGAAGTACTGGACCTCGACGCCGTCGCTGAAGAGCCTGCCGCTGAAGAAGTACTGGACCTCGACGTGGTCGCTGAAGAGCCTGCCGCTGAAGAAGTGCTGGACCTCGACGTGGTCGCTGAAGAGCCTGCCGCTGAAGAAGTGCTGGACCTCGACGCGGTCGCTGAAGAGCCTGCCGACGACGGGCAGCCACCAGCCGGCTCGGGTGGCGAGGATGACCTGCAGTCGTTCTTCAAGAACCTGGGCAACTAGGGCCCCCCACGTGGGCTGGAGCGTCAGTTTCCACCTGTTGCGGTCAGCCAGACTGCCGTGCAGTACAATAGCGTTGTTACTCTGAGGGGGTTCGCAGCTGTTGCCAGTCGGTTCCTGGGCATGCGCTGGAGCAGATCCGAACCGGGTTGCCAGGGAGTGCTCGCGGGCCATGATCAGACGATGTCGTCCAACCTCCTACCACTAACACTCGGTCAAGTAATGCACAATCTCCTCTACCGCTCGAGACTGCTGGCCTGTTTTCTGGCCCTCGCCTGCTGGGGCTGCAATTCAGCACCTCAGGATTCGGATCCACCTGCAGATGATAGTGCCGTGGTCGGGGACGGCCAGGGGAAGGTAACCAGTGATGACACACCGGCAGACGGTCAGGATGAACCAGAGCCGGAGGATCCAGCTCCCACAACCGGAGACAATAATGTGAATGGACATGCGACCGCGGCAGGTGAGCAGCAGTTCTCCAACCGCTTGCTCAAGGAGACGAGCCCCTACCTGTTGATGCACGGCCACAACCCAGTCGACTGGTATCCCTGGGGACCCGAGGCGTTTGCCAAGGCCGAGGAAGAGAACAAGGTGATCTTCCTGTCGATCGGCTACTCCAGTTGCCACTGGTGCCACGTGATGGAAAAAGAGTCTTTCCTGGATGAGGAGATCGCCAGTTTTCTCAACGAGCACTTTGTCTGCATCAAGGTCGACCGCGAAGAGCGACCCGATGTGGACAACATTTACATGCGGGCGATGGTGGCGATCAATGGCCGCGGTGGCTGGCCCATGAGTGTCTTTATGACACCCAAGGCGGAGCCATTTTTTGGTGGATCCTACTTCCCACCACGCAACGACGATCGGCCTGGCCTGCCAGGTTTTCTGCCGCTGGTGACCCGCGTCCAGGAAGTCTGGGCGAGCGAGCCGGAGAAACTTGTTGCCGACGCCGAAAGGCTGACCGAGTTCGTCAAGGCGGACCTGGACGGCCGTCGGCCAGCAGCGCTGACGCCTGTCGACGATGCAGTCCTTGGGCTGGCGGTCGACTCACTGGCAAAGGAATTCGACGAAGAATTCGGTGGCTTCGGTTACTCCTTTAATGAACCGATGCGTCCCAAGTTTCCTTCGCCATCCAACCTCGACCTGTTGATCTATCGCCTCCAGCATGCCGACGAGGAATCACGCCAGCAGTCGCCCGAATGGAAGATGCTGATTACGACCCTGGACCGCATGGCAATGGGCGGAATCCGCGATCACCTCGGCGGTGGCTTTCACCGCTACAGCGTGGACCGATTCTGGTATATCCCGCACTTCGAAAAGATGCTCTATGACAATGGCCAGCTGGCGAGTGTCTATAGCGAAGCCTACCGGCTGAGCGGGGATAACGAGTACCGGCGGGTTGTGGAAGAAATGCTGGAATGGGTGCTGCGTGAAATGACAGACGAGTTGGGCGGGTTTTACTCCGCCATGGATGCCGACTCGGAAGGCGAAGAGGGCAAGTTCTATCGTTGGGACCGGGAGCAACTGGAAGAGCTGCTCGAGGCACAACAGTATTCGCTCTTTGCTCGTGTCTACGGCATCAATCTCGACGCCAACTTCGAGGAAGACTTTCACGTTCCGGTGATGCACGAGACACGTGCCGAGTTGGCCGAGCAGCTGAATATCGACGCCGATCAACTGAGAGAGCAGAGCTGGACAATCTGTCAGCAGCTCGAGAAGGTTCGCGATGCTCGGATCAAGCCGTTTACCGACGACAAGATCCTGACCAGCTGGAATGGCCTGATGATCCGTGGTTTTGCCGATGCGGGACGGCTGCTTGAAGAACCCCGTTATATCGAGGTGGCCAGCAAGGCAGCTGATTTTGTGCTGGCGAAACTCTCCACCAAGGAGGGCCGGCTGTTGAGGACCTACCGGCACGGCGAAGCCAAGTTAAATGCCTACCTGATCGACTACGCCTATTTTGTCGACGGCCTGATCGCATTGCACAAGGCAAGCGGCGAACAACGCTGGTTGGACGAGGCCGTTCGCCTCACAGATGACCAGATCCGCTACTACCTCGACAAACAAAACGGTGGCTTCTTCTTTACGTCCGACGATCACGAGTCGTTGCTGGCTCGCGGCAAGAACCCGATGGACGGTGCCCAGCCTTCCGGCAATGCCGTGGCGGCACAAAACCTGGCTTACCTGTTCTCTGCTACAGGCAATAAAGAGTATCTCGTCCAAATCGAGCGATCGGTGCGGTCGGTATCTGGCATCTTACAGGCGGCACCCTCGGCGTCTCCGCGGATGGTGATTGCCGTCGCCGAGATGCTCAAGGCTCAAGCTGCCACGGCTGAGGACGAGTGAGCTAGAGTCGCAACATTTCCTGCAGCTGGTGCGTGACCTGCTGGGGATCTCGTGCCATCTGGATGGTGATAAAGGCGCCGATCAGAAGCGACAGCACCATCAGTGAGACCGCGTAGGGATTTCGCGGCGTGCTGGTGTCCTTGAGCGACTGGGCCAGCTCAATCTCCATCTTTCGCCAGCCGGCGGCATCCTGGTCGGGCCCGGCGGCGACAAGCTGGACACAGCGTAGCGGGCCGGCCGGCTCGACTGTCAGTTGCAGACCGAGCTGCGGCATGATCAGGCACTGGCCGGCGCGGCGCATTTCTGAATCGAGTCGCTTGACGGCTGCAGCAAGTGCCGGCCGTAACTGGTCGGTGGTCGTGTTGTAGACCACCAGCCGTGGTCGCATCAGCAGGACTCCCAGCGTCCAGGCAAGTGCATAGATGGCGATCATCAGTAACCAGATGTATGGCCCAAAACGGTCGACCGCCATGTCAGGCATGAACAGCTGCATTGGACCGATCAGGAAAATCCCGCTCAGTGCGATCCCAACCGCCGCCATGTCGCGTGCCCCACTGGTCAGGAATGGCTGCCGGCGGGAATTGAGAAGCCCAATCATGAACAGGTAGACCGTCAACGGCCCAAAGGCGATGCAGAAATGAAGTGACGGCATGGTATTCACCGGATAATCGCCAGGAAAACGGCTGTCTGCCGGTACTGCAGCCAGCAACTGAATCGTAAGGCTACAGCAGGGAGGGGTCAATCGGCGCCCAGCCAGCGACGGCGCATCAGCACGTAGATCGGGATCGCCAGCACGATCATACCGGCACCAATGATGGCACTCTGCCCAGTGTTGATGAACACCTGGCTCAGGAACCAGATATTAAAGACCAGGAAAATGATCGGTGTGAAGGGATAACCAGGCACCCGGTAGGGCCGTTCCCGATCCGGCTGACGCCAACGCAAGACCATCACCGCCCCCACCGCCATTACGTAAAACACGACGCTGGTAAAGGCACTGTAGTCGGTTAGGACGTCGAATGTGTCCCGGGCATCATCAAGTCCCCGCAGGGTGATATAGGTCGGTACGAGCAGCAGCAGCAGAATGGCCACGATGCCTTGCAGTGCAATCGAGCGGGCCGGAGTTCGAAATCGAGGGTGGATTTTTCCCAGGCCAGGGAAGAAAACCCGGTCGCGTGCCATCGCGTAAGTGACGCGAGGGGTAACCAGCAGACCAGCATTGACCGCGCTAAAGGTGCTGATCATGACCACCACGCTGACGATCGAGACGGCCAGCATGCCATGCGCAGGGAACATTGCTTTCATGGCCGCCTGGGGAGCAAACTTGCCAGCCTCGGCAACCTCGCTGACAGTCATCACACAGTGCATCGCCAGTGTGAAAGCGACATACAGCACGATCAAGATCACCATCCCACCAACCAGAGCACGTGAGAGGTTCTTTTGAGGGTCGCGAATCTCCTCGGCCACCGGCGTGACAAAATGCCAGCCGTTATACGCCCACATGATCGCCAGGAAGATCTTCGTGAGCCGATACATCAGTGCGTCGTCCGGCACGTTCTGGCTGGCAAAGTTTTCGATGCTGACAGCCTCACTGCCCCCCAGCAGCAGAAAAATCGGCAGGCTGGCGAAGACCAGCAGGAAGCCTGCCTTGATAACGGTCGTGATTGTCTGAACCAGTCCTCCCCAGACCACGCCGACCACGTTGACGGACGTCAACAGCACGATGATGCTGGCTGCCAGGGCGGTGTCGATCCAGATGCCAAAGCCAGCCTGGTGGCCGAACAACTGGGCCATCGTACGAATGCAGAGAAACGAGAGCGCGCCGTTGGCGGCGGGCTGAACCAACAGGGTATCGTTCCACCCTGCCAGGAAGGCACCGGGCTTCCCGTAGGCTTCCCTGACATAGATATAATGTCCGCCAGCCTTGGGATGCATGCGTGCCAGCTCGGTCATACAGAGTGCACCAAACAGGCAGACCAGGCCTCCCACCACCCAGGCGCCGATGATCAGCGGGAACTGGCCACCGTAAAGGGCAATGTCACCAGGCTTGGCGAAAATCCCCGATCCGACCACGCTGCCGACCACCATGGCAATAGCCGCGTAGGTGCCCAGCCCACGCGAGAGGGTTGGAGCAGGTGGAGTGGGGAGTTCTGCAGACATGGTTGGAGCTGGCGGTGTGCGGGCAGAGACTAGAGTTTAAGCATGCCAGCTTACCCCGTCCATTCGCACCCGCCCTGGGGTGAGCCGCGAGATGGATCTGCCAAAGACCGTGGCGTGTGTTGCTCTGCGCCTCTGCGGTTAGCCCTGTTGAGATTCCCTGCGGGCCTGGTTGAATCGAGTTCTGACTTGTCACTCATCATCGGCCGGGAGCAGCGGTTCGCTGTCGTCCGTCACCTGCTGTTCCAGCTGTTCCAGCTGATTCCCCAGTTCCGTCAGGCGGCGGTGCCCGTCCAGCACAACGTCGTCCAGGTCCCTGACGGTACGTTCCAGGTGGGTGAACAGTGTTTCCAGCTCATCAACGCGCTGATCAAGTTTTCGTCGCTGGGCAGAGGGGTCGCTGGTGGCCATCGTTTCATCCGGTCAGGGAAAGGGTAAAATCGGTCAGCAAGCCGCCGCTCGTATACTCCATCGACAGTCGCCGGGGCAAGACCAAACAAAGTGTGCTGTCAGCTGCAGTCCCCCCCGCTTGAAATCACACGACGTCTATGTTCGATTGGTGAGCAATACAAAGGGAAACGGAAAGAATACCATGCCTCTCGAACAACTGACGATCAACACGATCCGCACGCTTTCAATGGACGCTGTGCAAGCCGCCAATAGCGGTCATCCGGGGACTCCCATGGCGCTGGCGCCACTGGCCTATGTACTCTGGAACGAGCAACTTCGTTTCGATCCTGCTCGCCCCGATTGGCCCACACGCGATCGTTTTGTGCTGTCCTGTGGCCATGCCTCGATGTTGCTCTACTCCGTGCTCCACCTGGCCGGCATCAAGGACCCGGAAAGTGGCAGCCCGGCGATTTCGCTGGATGACATCCGTAGCTTTCGCCAGTTGGATTCGCCCTGCGCAGGACATCCGGAACTGGGTGAGGCTGCCGGGATCGAAATGACGACGGGCCCACTCGGTCAGGGCGTCGGCAGCAGCGTGGGAATGGCAATGGCGGCCAAATGGATCGCCGCTCGCTACGATCGACCGGACCAGCAACTGTTTGGTAACGACGTCTATGTCGTCTGCAGTGATGGCGACATCATGGAGGGGATTGGCTGCGAGGCAGCGTCACTGGCAGGACATTTCAAGCTCGATAATCTCTGCTGGATTTACGACGACAACCGGATCACGATCGAGGGGGATACCGAGCTGGCCTTCAGCGAAGATGTGGCCGCTCGATTCCAGAGCCTGGGCTGGCATACCGTCACAGTGGACGATGCCAATGACCTGGCTGCTATTCGTGCTGCCCTTGCCAGTTTCCGCGAGACCAGTGATCGGCCCACGCTGATCGTGCTGCGCAGCGTGATTGGTTTTGGGTCGCCCAACAAGGCTGGATCCCACTCGGCTCACGGAGCTCCGCTGGGCGAGGATGAGGTTGCACTAACCAAGCAGGCCTATGATTGGCCTGTCGACGAGCCGTTTCATTTGCCCGAGGGTGTTGTTGAGCACATGCAGGCGGGAATTGGTCAGCGAGGAGCCGAGCTTTCCAGCCAGTGGGATGAGCAGTTTGCAGAGTACACCGAACAATCTCCTCTGCAAGCGGCAGAGCTGAGGCAGATTTGGCAGGGGGAGCTGCCTGACAACTGGCAGTCGGGAGTTCCCGATTTCGAGGCCGACGAGAAGGGCCTGGCCACGCGAGTCTCCTCCGGACAGGTACTGAACCAGCTGGCTGAACATTACCCCTGGCTTCTGGGCGGTTCTGCCGACCTGGCTCCCTCCACCATGACGCTGCTGGAGGATGACGCTGCCGGGCACTTTAGCGCGGACAATTATGGCGGTCGCAACCTGCACTTTGGCATCCGTGAGCATGCCATGGGAGCCATTGCCAACGGCATGTCCCTGGCGGGGCTGCGAGCGTACTGCGCCACGTTCTTTATCTTTACCGATTACCTGCGGCCCTCCCTGCGACTCAGCAGCATCATGCGGCAGCCGGTGATCTACGTGATGACCCACGATTCGATTGGCCTCGGGGAAGATGGTCCGACGCACCAGCCGGTGGCCCAGCTGGCGGCCTGTCGGGCGATGCCCAACCTGCTTGTCTTCCGACCGGCGGATGCGAACGAGGTAGCAGCCAGCTACCGCAGCCTGCTCGAAATCTGCGATCGACCATCGATGCTGGTACTGACTCGACAGAATCTGCCGACACTCTGTCGCACAACGTATGGTGCAGCGGATGTCGCTCGTGGTGCTTACCTGCTGTCTGACTGTGAGGGTCAGCCGGACGTTCTGCTGATTGGGACAGGCAGCGAGATTTCGATTTGCCTGGAGGCCCAGCGTCAGCTGGCGGCCGAGGGTGTACGAGCACAGGTCGTGAGTATGCCTTGCTGGGAGTTGTTTGACGAACAGGACCAGGCCTACCGCGAGCAGGTGATACCGCCCGGGATTACAGCGCGAGTTGCAGTTGAAGCGGGGATTCGCCAGGGCTGGGATCGGTACCTGGGTTCGAACGGTCAGTTTGTCGGCATGACCGGTTTTGGAGCCTCTGCACCTGCCGGCACGCTCTACGAGCATTTTGGCATCACGGCCGAGAAAGTGGTGGCCGCAGCAGAGGTGGCTATCGCAGCAGGCCGACCGAGTAGTTGAGGGGCTCTAACTCGCTGGCTTTCAGACGCTGAGTGCTGCCAGCCAGCCCAGCAGGGCGAGCCAGCCGATGGCGAGCAGCAGAGTAAGTTTTAACAGCCAGGCGTTCCTGGCCGGAGGGTCAGCCGGCACGAAAGTGGGCGTCTGGCTATCGTCATGCTGACGTGATCTGCCAGATTTTCGAGCCTTCTTTTTTGCCACCGGTTTCCCCCCTTCCTTGCCTGGCAGCTCAAGCTAGGCCTCGTCCGGGACGGTGATCTCGAACTGCTTGACGAAGGCGACGTCAAAGTCGAAGACGTCATTGAAGTGTTCACGTTGATCATCCTTGGACTTCTTCATTAGCCCGATCTCTATCAGGTTGTAGACGATATCGCCAAGGTCACTGGTAGTGCAGATGCCCCAGCTATTGAGCACGGTCTTGGCCATGTAGCCGAACTGGTCGATGGCGTGCATACGGATGGCGTGACACAAGTCCTGCCCACTGAGATGCGGTTCTGTGACTTCACCTGGGACGATATCGGCTGTCCCCATATCGAGCACTTCCTGGGCATAGGCCAGACCATCGCGGACAAACTGGTAGGCCTCCAGCTTGTAACGCTGGTCGCGTGCCAGTAACTCCAGGATCGGATGGGGCGTTTCGTTCATGAATTAACTATGACAGGTGTCGGTGGCGTTGCGGCTATTATCCGTTTCCTCGGCCACGGCGACCAGTCTGCTTTGGCAACAGCCTGACAATCGAGAGGCAGCTGATCTGCCAACCCGGATGACACGTCGCAGCCGGCAGGCTGCATCCGCGGCGGCCTGGATGATCCCCGTGGGAGTTCTTTTCAAGGGGGGGGATTCTTACTGCTATTCGGCCGAACGGCAATAGGAGAGTGCCAGCAGGGCGTAGCCGCAGACGAGGTTGGGATCTCCCTCCAGCCAGCGGGTATTACGATTGAGCCACGATCCATCCCGGCGTTGACGTCGGGACAGTTCCCGGATTAAGTCGCTGCGCCAGAAATGCTGATGACCCTTGTGATCTTCAATCGTCTCCTTGCCGAGGGCATCGAGTGCCTTGGCGAAGGTATGCAGATAGTAATAGTGGCCAGCATCTCCTAGTCCCGGGTTCGTGGAGAGGTCATAGTTTTCACGAATCCACTGGACTGCGGCTGCCACGCGTTGATCTTTATCGTCCAGCCCGGCATAGATCATGCTTTTCAAGCCGGCATAGGTCATCGAGGCATAACTGCGGAGGCCACCATTTTTGGTTCCCCCAGCCTGGCTGCTGCCACCGGCGGCCACGGTGTAATAAAATCCGCCGTCGGGGTTCTTGGCAGGGAAGGACGTGGTGTTGTGCTCGGACTCATGGTTCTGGCAGCGGGAGACAAAAGCCAGGGCACGCTGGATCGCTTCGCTATCACTGTCATTTCCAGATGCCTTGAGGGCTTCAATGAAAAAGGCGGTATTGGACATGTCGGGTCGATTGTGCTTGCCATAGCCGGATCCACCAAAACCCGGATCGCCAGGCCCGATATCCTCTCCCCCGTCCCATTGGATGCCCTTGATAAAAGCATCTGCCTTCTTGATCAGATCGTCATAGCGGCCATCGCTGTTGGCTTCCCCAAAACAGAGGATGGACAGGCAGGTTTCATAATTACGGTAGAGCGTTCCATCCTGATGGATACCGCCGCTCGGCCGCACGAATCCTTCCAGGTAGACCAGGCTGCGTGCCACCAGCGGATCGGAAGCTGGTACACCGTTACGGAGCAGGCTGCAGGTGACCAGGGCGGTGATCCCTGGGCCGGTCTCGCCACTGAACGAGCCATCGGGCTGCTGGCCCCTGGTTCGCAGGAAGCTGACCGCGCGGGCGATCGACTGTTCTAATCGCTTCTGGTCCTGATCCGCTGAATCGGCAGCGGCCAGACTCGGCACGCACGTGGCGAGGATGGCTGCCAGGGCGAGGCAGATGGTGGGCAGGCGTTGGATCATGGTGGTGGTTCCTTGGCTCATAGTCCAGGCAGGCAACCGGCAGATAGGGAGCGGTTGCCTGGACTTCGTCACTGCATTGTACGTCCTGGCCCGGACGAGGCAAAAGCAATCGCCCTGTCACGGTGAAGACTGGCAGTTGCCTATTCCAGCACAGCGAGAATTTCCCGCTCGCTCATCACCAGCAGCTCTTCCTCATCGATGATCACCGGCGTGCCGGCAAAGCTGGAAAAGAGCACGCGATCCCCATCCTGAACTTGGGGGGCAGCACGTGAACCATCGGGCATCATCAGGCCATCTCCGACCGAGAGGACACGTCCCTCGCTTGGTTTTTCCTGGGCACTGTCCGGCAGTACGATACCTCCGGAGGTAACCTCCTCGGCAGCAATCCGGCGAATCACGACGTTATCTCCCAGCGGCACCACTTTCATGGTTGATCCTCGATGAGGGGTAAGATCTGGCGGCGGCTATCCCCTCGCAGGGGCAGCTCTGGTGATTAATTCTGTCAGCCGGTGATGGCATCGGCAAGTCCCCGTGGGCGAAGTGGGGGGCTGAGATGGCATTTAAGTGCAGTTACTGCTGGACAATAAAAAACCGGGCTCCCTCAGGAGAGGAAGCCCGGTGGTTGATTTGAGCGGTCGCTGCTAAGCAGCATTCCGCTGGCTATTCGTTACGGAGTGACTCCGTCTGCTGCGTCCCCTGCGAGCGAACATAGGTCGCACGCTGCTGGGCCACGGTAGCAACTCGAAATCCCCAGATCATCTGCTGGCGAAGGAAGTAGGGCTCTGTGGCTCCATTGAGGTGGATACGGCCGACCTTCTGAGCCAGTTCCTGCCAGCTCATGTTGTCAGTGTAATGCCAGGTTGCTGCCTGGGCCGCTGCCTGGTCGAGTTGACCGCTGCCGATCATCTTGCAGATCTCGATGACTTCCGGCTTGTTGGTCATCCATTCGATCGGAACGATGTCGTACTCCATACGCGGGCTGGGTTCCTTCTTGCCGTGTTCGAGGCAGACGGTCATGACCTTGATGCGTCGCATCTTGTTCGGCTCGAGGTTGAAGAATCCACCTCCACCGCCGCCGCCGCC
>Ga0209403_10006292_pt1 | contig 12080 bp, 7 predicted proteins | sample ArcticOcean_MG_C_8_FD_187440 | JGI IMG/M metagenome (GOLD analysis project Ga0209403, IMG submission 187440) | Marine microbial communities from western Arctic Ocean - ArcticOcean_MG_CB11_86 (SPAdes) (version 2) | ecosystem: Environmental > Aquatic > Marine > Oceanic | place: Arctic Ocean... | reverse complement strand
CTGGTGCTGGTGCTGGTGCTGGTGCTGGTGCTGGTGCTGGTGCTGGTACTGGTGCTGATGCTGATGCTGATGCTGATGCTGATGCTGATGCTGGAACTGATGCTGGAACTGATGCTGGAACTAGTGCTGGAACTAGTGCTGATGCTGGTGGTAGTGGTGAGTCACCGACCTTTGAGGCGTTGACGTCGTCGTCAGGTTCAGGTTCGTCTGGCGGCGGCCGGACGGAGCAGGAGTCGAGGCAGGGGAGTGGGCAGGGGAGTGGGCAGGGGAGTGGGCAGGCTGTTGCCGGGGCGCCTCGTCAATGGGGAGTTGCGTCGTTGGGAGCGACAATCGGTTATGAACGGCGTGTTCGTGTGCGGATCGATCGCGACCGGATCAGGGTGGGTGACCAGTCGGGTTTCGAGATTGCGACAGGTGGAGGCGACGAGTTGTCTGCTGCGGAGATTCGTCAGAAGGTGGTGCGGTCGGTGCAGCTGACTGTTCGGAGCTGGGGCAACCCACCTGACCGGTTCTACTGGGTACCGGCCATTCGTTTTGAAGTTACTCCCGGCGGATTCTTGTTCTACGAGCGTCTCAACCAGGTGTTCCGCAGTTGGCGGTTGTCGACGTCGGTCGACTTCACCCTGCCGCCTGTCAGCCAGCCCCCGCTTCGGTTGATGCAGGGGTTGTTTGACGAGAGCGAGGAGTTGGACCGGTGAGAGGACGTCGCAGTACAGATCAGCAGGCGAGCGGAGACGATTCGTTTCTGGACATCATCGCCAACATTGTCGGGATCCTGATCATCCTGATCGTTGTGGCGGGTGTTCGGGCCAGTCGGGCGCCGGTTGATATGTCGCCGAGTGATGCCGAAGCGATCGGTGCCGAAGCGATCGAGGTTGCCGAGGCCGTTAAGGATGGTGGTCTTGAGCCGCCTCCGAGTGAAGTGATTCCTGTGGAGCCGTGGCCCGAGTCGGTTCGTGCGCCTGGCGTGTCGCTGGTTGACCGGTCGGACGAGGTAACCTGGCTGGTGGATCGATTGGCCGAGTTGTCGGATCGTGTTGTGGCGAGTCGCGAGTTGTTGGCGGTGGTTCGCGGCGATTGGAGAGAGTTGGAGGCGGATCTGGATCGTTTGCGGGTGAAGCGAGTGGAGTGGCGAGCGAAGCGGGACGGTCTGGATGCCGAGGTGCAAGAGGCACGAGAGCGGTTGGAGATGCTTGAGGGTGAGGAGATTTCGGTTGTTCGAACGCTGGAGGAACTGGTCAGGTCCTCGAAGCGGCCGGTGGTTGAGATTCGTCATCGGTTGACTCCGGTTGGCCGCGAGGTGCGGGGAGTCGAGCACCATTTTCATGTCCGCAAGGGCCGAGTCGCCAGGATTCCTCTCGAGAGTCTCAAGCAACGGGTCCACGACCAGATGTCGCGTCATGGTCGTGCGATGTCACGGTTCCCTCGGCACGAGGGCCAGGTTGGTCCGGTCGACGGTTTCGTAATGGAGTACATCGTCGAGCGGCGTCCGGCTCGATTGGTCGACGAGTTGCGGCATGGGCGGGGGATGGTCCGGATTGCGGTGACACGTTGGACGATCCGTCCCGAGCCGGATCTCGAGTCCGAGTCGATCGAGTCGGCGTTGTCGAGCCAATCGAGGTACCAGACTGTGTTGCGTTCGAGCGATCCGGGGACGTCGCTGACGTACTGGGTGTACCCGGACAGTTTTACTGAGATGCGTCGCCTGCAGTCGGCGGCTCATCGGGCTGGTTTCCCGGTGGCCGCTCGGCCGTTGCCTAACGGCATCACGATTTCGGGATCTCCCGACGGTACGCGTTCTCAATCTCAGTAGCCAATGCCGGCCGGGTGCTGGTCTGGCAGTGAAGCTACTGGCCTGCCGGCTTCGTCTTGGGCAGGGCTTTGGGCAGGGCTTTGGGAGGTTGACTGCGGAGTTGTAGGATTTGATTGGGCAGCAGTGGTCCTCCGTTGGCGGCTTTGACGATCAACTGGACGCCGGGCAGGACTCGGGCTTGTTTGTCCTGCCCGCTGGTGATGGGGATCGTGAAGGCTGTTTCGCCGGTGGGTACGGTAATTCGGTTTCCCTGGAAGCCTGTCAGTTGTTTGTCGATGGTGATTTCCAGTTCAACGGCCCCATGAAAGCCCGGTGTCCGAGTCAGTGTGCCTCGGACCTGATTGACAGAGTTGTTGGCCAATGTGGTGGTTTTGGGGTCGAGCGTGACGGTGACGGCATTTTTGACCGGGAGGCGGAACGGCCGGGAGTGGATGAATCCCTGGACGGCGGTTGCGTACCCGTGAGCGAGCAGGCCACCCTGGAGGACGAATTCGATGGACTTGGCGGGCACATCGACGGGCACAGCGAGAGTGATCGACGCGGGGGCTCCGTCGACGATCACTGCCTGGCTGGGCAGGACGGTGACGATGGGTCGATTTCCCTTGCCGCGGTTCTTGGCGTCGATGGGGCGTGGTGGTTCGTTTGAGATCGAGGCAATCCGGGCGGCCTGTCCGGTTCGTGAGTTGGGTCGTTGTCCACGGGCGACGACGGTGATGTGTGCGGGCAGGCCTCGATAGAGTGCGACAGGAGTGGATACGACGGACAGGGTGGCACCGCTGGGTTGTGTGAGTCCGACGGGCAGCAGGTCCTCGTGGCCCGGGATGACCTGCTGGGCCACACGAGCGTTTCGTCTCAACTCGGGCTGGATCCCGGTCGATTCTCCTACGAGACTGAGCGACCGCAGCGACCGCAGTGCCCCTCCATCGCTGACGGCGTCATCGGCAGAATGACTACGGGTCACGGTAATGGTGACGATTCCCGCGATTCCTTTGGGGATGGTTGTCGGTTCGAGTCGGATGCGTGGATCGCCATCTGTGGTCAGTTGGATCGGTCCGTTGTATCCGGCTCGATTGACTTGCAGTCGAATCAGTCCGGTACCGATCCGTGGCAGGTTCAGTTGCGGGGTTAGCAGGCTGAGCGAGAAGTCGGGTCGGCCGATCGGGTTGACTGCGAGTCGATACAGGAAGTGCGAACCACCTCGGCGGTAGAGATCTCCGACGGTGACTTCGATGCGGGTGACCATGTCGGGGACAGTGACGTCCACCTGTGGGTCTCTGGAGCCAGCTCGATCCTGGCTGGTGGCGACGGTTTTTCCGGCGATTAGAACATTGAGTTCGGCATCGATGGGCGAGTCGATGGCTCGCCCCGAAACACTCAATCGCAGTTTCTGCCCCGGGCTGACATCCAGTAAGTGGCGATCGATTTCTCCGGGCTGTTCGAGTCGGCCGCTGATGGTCAGTGGGGCGGTGGCTGTGTCTTTGAACTTGGCATCGAGCACGGTTCCCGGCTTGTCGTTTTCGACGGCCTCGCGTCCTCGGGTGATTCGCAGCACCGGTGCGGGTCCGAGCAGGTTGGTATTTGGTGTGAGGTTGACGAGTGTTCCGGTTTGCAGGAGTGCTTTGCGGAGATCGACGGCGAGTGTTGTGCCGTGGTCCAATCCGGTGCCGACGGGTGTCACGCGAATTTCGCTCCCCGCGGCGGCGGCGGGTGGGAAGACTGTATCGACGAGTGTGAGGTCACCGATTTTGACTCGAAACGGGCTATTGCCTGGTGCCTTGTAGACGAGGTCATGGATTTCGATTGAGTAGATTCCCTCTTCGGGCACGGTGATTTCTACTCGGGTGTCACCCTTGAGCGTCACCTTCGACCATTCGATGGCCAAAGGTGTGCCGCGTGCGTTTCGGATTTCGATCACCGGTTCGCAGCGGGCTCCGAGTCGCCGGGCTTCGAGGTCGGCGACGAGTCTTTGCCCGGCCTTGGCTTGGACATAGCAGCGAGAGATTTCGGAGCCTGAGATCAGTCCCGAGACGGCGACGGGGAGTTGGGTGGCGTTTGCCCGGGTCACGTCGGCGACGAGTCGTTGTGGCAGGTGATCGACGGCGAAGGTCAGCGGATTGCTGAGTCCACCGGCAGTAGCGATCCGCACGGGGAACAATCCGGCCCGAGTATCCTTGGCGAGCGTGATGTCGAGAGTCAATCGATTTGCGTTGGAGCCATCGACAGTCTTGGCCAGGTCCCATTGGAACGGAGCCATCAGTTGGGGATCGGGTCCGAGATTTTTCCCGGTGAGCACCAGTCGGGTGGTCTGTCCGATCTGGAGTCCTCGGAGCGAAACGGTTTCGAGTTGTGGTGCTGCTGGCAGTTCGGCAGCCGGTTGCCTGTCATGGTCGAAGCGGTGTTGGGCGTTCGGGCCGGCGACTTCAACAAACAGTCTGGCCGCCTCGCTGGCAGTGAGCGCTCGATCGAAGAGTTGAAACTCGTCAAGGACTCCACTGAAGTGTTCGATGGAGGGAGTGCTGGCGCCCAGGCACAGTGGAGCGGAGTTTTGGAGGGCGGTCGTCTTCAGGTCAAGTAGCCAGATGTCGTCTCCGTCGGCCAGGTCGCGGTCGAGTTGTCCGGTTCGAGTTGCAGGTTTCCCGTTGACGAACAGTCGGACCAGCAGATCGTCGGCGTCGGTGTCCTTGTCGGATCCGGGGGCATCTCCGACTTGCAGCGTGGCGACCAGGTGGATCCGACGACGGGTTCCCAGCACATCGGCGACGCTGTAATGGATCAGTCGAAATCCGCTACCGTCGTTGACATAGAGCTGCAGCAGTTTGCTTTTGGGGTTGAAGTTGAGCCCATAATTGGAATGTCCGGTCTTATCGTCCGAGCGTTTGGCGAAGAGTCCGTGGGTGGCGGCGTCGGTGGGTCCGTGGAAATTGACCAGCAGCATGGCGATCGACACGGCGTTGCCGCGTGAGACATCCGGGGAACTGGGGATCTGGATCAGCTGTTTCCGAGCGGCTTCGAGCAGGACGGCTCGACCACGTCCGTTACCTGGGAACGGGCTGGGCACACGGCGGGCTCCTTGGAGGAGTCGTGCCGAGTTGTCGGCTCGGCCAGCCGAGGCGGTGTCGACGGCCGGGCCTGTCTTTTCATCGAAGTCGAGGTCGACGACGGCGGTGGCACGGATTGAGTCGGTTGGGGTCGGGGCTGCGAGCAAGTTGGATACGAGCAAGTTGGATACGAGCAATCCGGAGATGAGCAATCCGGAGAGCGGGCGAGCGGGGCAGGGGCGAGGCATCGGGTAACCTATTTGTGGGGCGTTTCGAGTCGCTGGCTGGCATCGTAGACGTAAGCAGAGGCGAATTCTTCGACGTGTTGGTGGTTGGAGTCGTTGATGCAGTTGGTTGTCTAGTAGAGCAGCGTGGCCAGGCGTCGTCTGGTTGCGCTAACCAATTCGGGGTCGGCCGTTGGCATGCCAAAGAATGTGACGAGGGCATCGCGAGCCTGTTGTCCCACTGCGTCTCGATCTCGCGAGACGATCCCCAGGCAGACTTCAAACGCCTCGTCAAACTGCCGTTCGGCCGCGAGGGCTTCGGCCAGTTTCAGTTGTACGGTTTCATCATCGGGCGTCAGGTCGGCGGTTTTCCTGGCTTCGGCCACGCCACCGGATTCGCTGGCGGAGCTGGTGATTTCGAGTTGGTCCTTCAGCGCCTGAGCCTCGGGTTCCAGAAAGCCTCGTTCCTCGAGTTCTTCGACCAGGCCGGTGGCCGTGTTGATGTCGTCGAGGGTAATCGCCACCCGTGCCAATCGGATTTTCAGCTGAGGGTCATCCGGTTCCAGCAGCAGGGCTTCGCGGTATTTCTCTGCTGCTTGTGCCGGTTGAGTTGTTTCGAGTGAGTCGCCCTGAGCGAACAGGGTTGAGGCTTCGGAGGGCACGAAACGGGCGAGCCATTCCTGAAGTTGTTCCTCGGTCAGCACACCGGGTGCACTGTCGAGGGGTTGGCCACCGCTGAAGGCGACCAGCAGAGGGATCGATTCGACGCCGAGGGCCTGGGCGATTTCCTGGCAATCGTCGATGTTGACCTTCACCAGGTGCCATCGCCCGTCGGCTTCGACGACCAGTTTTTCGAGCAGCGGTGCCAGTTGACGGCAGGGGTCGCACCAGGGGGCCCAGAAGTCGATCACGACCGGGACATCCTGCGAGCGGAGCACCACGTCCTGTTCGAAAGTCTCGGTCGTCGTGTCGTGGATGTATGGCGAGAGTCGGCCTCCATCGTTTTCGGAGGCGGGCGAGGTCTTGCTGGAGGATTCGGGTGAGGGCGATTCGGTCATCGGTATGTGTCCGGAGGAAAAGAGCGGTGGGCTGCTGCGGTGGGCTACGGTGGAGCGAGATCAATCCCACCACCAGGGGTGAGTATCGGGTCGAGTGGTTTTGAGGGCTTTGAGTCGTCGTTGTTGGAACTGTTTGTCATCGGAGATCTTGCTGGGGATTTGTTCGACGGCCTGTTTCGGGCTGAGAAGGACTCCACCGGAGACGAGTCCCAGGACCAGTCGTCCGCGGACACTGCGGGTGTTGTAGATGGACTGGATCTGTTTGGGGACAGTTCCCTTGGCCAGTTTGGCCCGTTCGGTGGAGAGGAAGAACGCCATGTTCCATCCGATTCTCTCGGGCAGTCGTTCTTTTCGGAGCAGTCCGACGAGGATGGTGAGATCGATAAGGTTTTGGAGTTCGGCGAAGACGGGCGATCGATCGGCCAGTTGCGGGAACTTTTCGGTAAAGATCCTGGCGAATTGTCTTGTGGTGGGTCGAGTCACTACGGCATCGGTCCGTTGGCCGCCGGTCCCGACGAGTTCTTCCTGAGCGTGAAACTGTGCCCGTTGTCCGGCCAATTGAAACGCGAGTCGATCGTCGGTGGTGTAGATAGCTTCGTAGAGTGGTGTGGCCCACCAGCGTTGCATCGAGTTTCCTTGCGGTTTGAGCAGCGAGAGGTGGCTTCGGAGTCCGGCGACCTTGGTGGGATGGACGCCCAGGGCAATGAGTTTCATGTGGATATCGGCCTCGACCATGGCCTGGGCGAAGTGCGAATCGGCGGGCACGCCCCACACACTGATGGTCTGGGGTCCAATGATCCTGGCCAATTGAGCGAAGCGGCTTCGGATGGCCGAGACGGAGGTGGCCGAGCTGTTTTGTTTCAGGAATCGTTTAGCCTGTTCGAGTCGTGCGGGGACGGGGTCGATCGAGACTCCGAGTCCCCGGGACGAGTTTCCGGATCGCAGGGCGACGATCAGGTCATCGATTCTCAGCGGTGGCCGACCGGTGGTGACTCCGACCACGCGTCCCTGGGCGTCGGGAGCAAACCCTTCGGCTGGACCGGCGATCACCAGGTCGTTGCCGTCGGGATCGACGAACATGTAATCGATTCGCTGCAGTCCGGCCAGGAACTGGATATCGAGCGGTGCTGCGGTGGTCTTGTCCTCATACCGGGCACACGCCTGTTCGAGTCGAACAAGCGAGATCATCCGAAGTGGACTCGAGCGGTTGATGTCCTGGGCGAGGTGTGTCTTGGCGAGTGCCTGAGCTTTCTTTCGAGCCAGCTGGCGAGTTCGGCTGGTGACGAATTGAGTCGAGACAATTCCTCGAGCGTCGATCTTGACGCCTCCACCAAACCCACCGCCACCGCCACCGCCGCCGCCGCCAAATCCTCCGCCCCCGCCTCCCATGCCTCCGCCTCCCCCGCCGAATCCGAACTGAGCGGTGCAGGGAGTATTGGCGAGAGTCAGGATGAGAGCGGTGACAAGCAGAGTGGCGTGTTGGAGTTGTCGGGTCGGTTGCATGAGTCGAAATCCGGGGCCCGCGGTGTGGTTCGCCTGTCGGTCCATCATATGCATCATATCAATCGGTGGGCACCGGTGGCGTGTGTGGTCGAATCGTATTGAGGTCCGGGGCGACGATGTGATTTTCGCGGAGTGCAGCGAAGAGCACGGCGGTCACCAGATCGGCGGTGGTTCCGGGGTTGCGTCTGTGCCCATCGGCCCGCAGCCATCGGTCAAAGTGTTCGAGAGCTTCGAGCGACTTGTCGTTGTCGGGCCAACCGGCCTCGAGTACGTCTCGGGCGTTTTGTGAGGCCTGTTCGGCGGTTGGCCGTCCGCATTTGCGGGCGATCAGTGTGTCGGGAGTTTCGGCCTGGAGTGTCAGGGCCAGCCGGATCACCTGGTGTTCCCAATCCTGGGCGAACGCCGGACCTGTTGCCAACTTGTTGACGCTATAGTCGAGCACTTGTTCGAAGCGATCGCAGTAAGCTGCGGCGACTCCGTCTCGATCGGCGGCCGACTTCATGGCGACCATCAATGGAACCGTTGGTGGTTGTGCGACGTCGTGAGTCACTGCGTGTCCCAGTCCGCCCGGCCGGGCCAATCGAATGGCCTGATAGACGCATTGGGTATCGTGGTCGTCGAGTTGATCGAGCACTGTTCCGATGCCCGAATCGAGTGTTGTGTCGAGTGGGACGGCGGCCAGGGGTGCCAGCAGCAGGATGATGCCGAGGTTGGTGTTGCCTGGTGCGACCAGGGTGGTGGCCCGGACCGCCTCGAGAATCGCCGGTCCGACTCGCATTGTGTTGGCATCGGCGAGAATCTCGGCGACGGCATCTGCCGAGCGGACCAGGTCGGCGTAGGTCATGTCGACAAAGGCTGCGGCCGGATGCACATTCCCCGGCTTGGCCGCGGTCGCCTCGAGCAGGCAGGCCGCACGGATAGTCTTGGCGAGTGCGAACATGTTGAACAGCAAGACCAGTCTTGGACGAGCCGGCCGGAGAGGCGGCGGTGGGAGGGGCATTGTACCGAGTTGTTCATCGGCTGTTCAGCCGGGAGGGCGCTTGACCGTTCGGGTCGACGCTGCTTACAACGCTTTGAGGGTGCCGGTCGGGGTATCTTCCGATCAGCGAGATCAGCGAGATCAGCGAGATCAGCGACACAGTGTATTGAACCACCGGGACCAGCCATGACGATCGAATATGACAGCAGCCTGTTGCGGACCGTTCACCTGGTGCCATTGACGGCATTTGGCGAGGACGGCCGGATCGATGTGTCGGTGCAGTCGAATCATGTCACGCGGATGTACGCTGCGGGGATGCGTGTCTTCTTGCCAGCTGCGGGGACGAGTGAATTCCAGAGTTTATCGGCCGACGAGGTGGTTGAGCTGGTACGGATCACTCGAGAGAATTCCGCACCAGACGCTCAGATCTTTGCACCGGTTGGCTTGCAAGTGGGCCATGCGATCGACGTGGGCCGTCGTTCGCTCGAGGCGGGAGCCACCGGGATCATGTTCATGCCGTTCGTGCACCCCTACATGAGTGACGCGGGTGCTCGGGACTATTATCTCGAGGTGATGGATGCGGTCCCGAGTCCGACGTTGATCTACCGCAAGGGTCCGATTCCGACCGATCAGTTGTTGCTCGAGTTGGCGGACGATCCGCGGGTGGTGGGTGTGAAGTACGCGGTCAACCAGATGCATGAATTCCGCACGACGGTCCTGGCCGACGGTGGCCGGATCGAGTGGCTGTGCGGATCGGCCGAGCGGTTTGCTCCGTTTTACATGCTGGTTGGATCGGGTGGTTACACCACCGGAGCCGGCAACCTGACTCCTTGTGTCACGCTCGCGATGCACGCGGCGTTGTCGGCCGGCGAGTACCAGGAGGCGTTGGAGTTGCAGTCGGTGTTGTTGCCGATCGAGGATTACCGGGCGCGGTCTGGCGACAGTTTCAACGTGTCGATGTTGAAGTACGCAATGAGTCTGGTGGGATCCGATTTCGGGCCCCCGCGCGCTCCTGGGCGTCAGCTGTCCGTTGACGAGCGATTGGAGATCGACGCGTTGATGGCTCCGATCCTGGAGATCGAGAGCAGCATGCGAGCCGAGCTGGTCGATGTGGGACTGACCGATTCGTGACGTCGATCAGGTGGCCGACGCGAGAGCTTCCTGAGCGGCGGCGAGCCGAGCGATGGGCACTCGGTAGGGTGAGCAGCTGACGTAGTTGAGTCCGGCTCGGTGGCAGAACATCACGCTGGCCGGGTCGCCACCGTGTTCTCCGCAGATGCCGATCTTGAGATCACTTCGAGTCGATCGTCCTCCGGCGACGCCCAGTTCAATCAACCGGCCGACTCCACCCGGATCGATCGACTGGAACGGGTCAAACGGCACGATGTCGTTTTCCTGGTAGTATCCGATGAATCCGCCGTAGTCATCGCGACTCATCCCCAGGCAAGTTTGTGTCAGGTCGTTGGTCCCGAAGCTGAAGAACTCGGCTGTCTCGGCAATCTCATCACTTCTCAGTGCGGCTCGAGGGACTTCGATCATGGTCCCGATTTGGTAATCGACCGTGGTTCCGGTTTCGGCGAAGACGGCTTCGGCGGTTTTGCGGACGATGTCGGCCTGGTTATCGATTTCGGTCTGGAAGGCGACGAGTGGGACCATAACTTCCGGGTGAACATCGATGCCTTCGGCCGCGACGGTCACGGCGGCCTGCATGATGGCTCGAGCCTGCATCGCGGTGATTTCGGGATAGACGATTCCCAATCGGCAGCCTCGGTGTCCGAGCATGGGATTTTCTTCGTGCAACTCGGCTGTCCGGGCGCGGACCTCATCGATGGAGATCCCCAGTTGAGTCGCCAGCCGATCGGCCAGGTCGGGTTGTTCTTCGAGGTGTCGTTCGGAGAGGAATTCGTGGAGTGGGGGATCGAGCAGTCGGATGGTGACTGGTCGTCCCTGCATGGCTCGGAAGAGGCCGGTGAATTCTTCCTGCTGGAACGGGAGCAGCCGGTTGATGGCGGCCAGTCGCGTGTCGGGGTCACGTGCCAGGATCATCTCGCGGATTTCCTCGAGATGTTCCAGGAACATGTGTTCGGTGCGGCAGAGCCCGATGCCCTCGGCTCCGAACGCCACCGCTTCGATCGCCTGATCGGGCAGATCGGCGTTGGTGCGGACACCGAGTGTTCGGTACTGGTCGACCCATTCCATCAACTGGGCGTAGTTCTGATAGGCCAGAGATTCGTCGGGGTCGATGGTGTTTTTGATCAGGACGTTAACGATTTCGCTTTCGGTGGTTTTGACCATCCCGGTGAACACTTCACCGGTGAACCCATCGATACTGATCGGGTCGCCGGTTTTGAGGACTGTGTCGCCGACGGAGACGGTTCCGGCGGTGTAGTCGACGTTGAGTTCATTGGCCCCGACGATGCAGGTCTTGCCCATTTGTCGGCTGACGAGTGCTGCGTGCGAGCTGGCTCCACCGAATGCCGTGAGAATGCCCTGAGCGGCTCTCATTCCACGCAGGTCCTCGGGGCTGGTCTCTCGGCGAACGAGGATCAGTGGTTCGTCGGGGTTGATGTTGTGGAGTCGTTCGGCTTCGGCGGCGGTCAGGCAGATGGTTCCCGAGGCGGCACCGGGCCCGGCGTTGATGCCCTTGGTCAGCAGTCGCCCGTCTGCTTCGGCATCGGCTTTGCCCTGCGGGTCGAAGACCGGTTGTAGCAGTTGATTGAGATCATCGGCGGGGATGCGTCGTTTTTCGAGAGCCTGTTCGGAGGTGATCAAGCCTTCGTTGACGAGGTCGACGGCGATCCTGACGGCGGCGAATCCGGTGCGTTTGGCGTTTCGGGTCTGCAGCAGCCAGACGCGTCCCTTCTGGACGGTGAACTCGATGTCCTGCACGTCCTGGTAGTGGTTTTCGAGCGTCTTGCCGATCGTTTCGAGTTGTTCGTAGACTTCGGGCATTTCGTCCTTGAGCGACGTTTCGATCCGTTTGGGAGTGCGGATGCCGGCGACGACGTCTTCGCCCTGTGCGTTGATCAGGTAGTCGCCGTTGAAGCCGGGAGCCCCCATCGAGCAGTCTCGAGTGAGTCCGACTCCGGTGGCACAATCGTCACCGAGATTTCCATAGACCATGGCCTGAACGTTGCAGGCTGTGCCCCAGCCATGAGGGATTCCGTAGTCGCGGCGGTAGACGATTGCCCGATCGTTGTTCCAGCTGCCAAAGACGGCACCGACGGCGGACCAGATCTGGTCGATCGGGTCGTCGGGAAAGTTCTGTCCGGTTCGCTGCTGGATCTCGGCCTTGAATTCGGCAACGAGTTGCTGCAGTTGTTCGGCCGAGAGTTCCGAGTCGTACTTGACACCGGCGGCCGTTTTTTTTGCCTCGAGCAGCACCTCGAACGGATCCTCGTGCTCGTCGTCACCGGCTCGGACTCCCAGTACCACGTCACCGAACATCTGGATGAACCGTCGATA
>Ga0209403_10006290_pt1 | contig 12083 bp, 6 predicted proteins | sample ArcticOcean_MG_C_8_FD_187440 | JGI IMG/M metagenome (GOLD analysis project Ga0209403, IMG submission 187440) | Marine microbial communities from western Arctic Ocean - ArcticOcean_MG_CB11_86 (SPAdes) (version 2) | ecosystem: Environmental > Aquatic > Marine > Oceanic | place: Arctic Ocean... | reverse complement strand
CTCAAGGGCGATCCAGAAACAGTAGACCTGTACCAGTCCTTGAATAGACTAACGGAAAGCAACGAGGCTTCAGATGTTAGCCTCTTTTACAACGCCGCCGATTTTAATCCAGAACAGCCTAAGTTTGGCCTGTTTAACTCTACGGAGATTTGGTGCTTTACGGGAGCGTTGATCGCTACGACCCTGGCAAACGCTTCTGTAGCAAACAATGTGATAAATAAGTTTAAGTTGTACTATCTTTACAATAAGGCCGATAAGGATGTTTTCCAGTTGATATCCCTACCAAAGAGCGTACCTATTCTAGCAAAAACAGAGGAAGACGCTAAGTATATATTTAGAGTATCAGGCAAACCAGTCCACTCAACCGTTAACAACGTAGAAGAAATAATAGGGGCCGTAAAAAATGACTAACTTAGAACAAAAAGTAATTTCAATGTATGATGACCAGGATATGAGTACATACCAGATAGCAAAGGAGTTAGAAACCTATCCCAACAAGATACGGCGAATCCTTATAAAACACGGAAGGGAGCTAAAGTCTAAGAGTGCGGCCCAAAAGGTTGCCCTCAAAACCGGCAGATCTAAACACCCCACAGAAGGCAGAGAGAGATCTCATGGGGAAAGGCTGAACATTAGCAGATCTATGTCAAGCTACTGGGGCGAAATGGACGAGTCTGATAAACAGGCAAGGGTTGAGGACTCTAAGGTTCGATGGGCCAATATGACCCCAGATAAGAGAAAAGAAATGCAGGCTTTAGCCATAGAGGGTATTCGCCGCGCATCGACAGAGGGTTCAAAAATCGAAAACTTTGTAGTCAAAACCGTCTCAAATGGCGGCTACAGGGTACAGTTTCATAAAAAAGACCTAATTCCTAACAAAAACCTCGAAATAGATCTGTATATTCCCTCTGTAAAGACTATAATAGAGGTAGATGGTCCCTCTCACTTCCTTCCCGTCTGGGGAGATGACCGTCTACGAAAACAAATGAAAGCTGACCTTGATAAGAACGGCCTAATCCTGTCTAAAGGCTTTGTAATGATCAGGATAAAAGCCCTGAAAACACGGCTGTCCCTTGTAGATGAGGAGGATCTAAAAAACCTTGTATTGAAGCATTTGAGTGATATTGAGACTAATTTTCCACCAGAGTCAGAAAGGTACATTGAGGTAGAATTATGAATGATTTGTTTAGCGATGTTGAGCTTGAGGAGGAGGTTTATGAGGAAACTTTACTTGAATCTCCAATGGATGGCAATTACGGCACTACAGACGTAGTTGTAGGGGCCGTACCAGAGATTACAGACCCGGAATGGAACGACCACGTAATGTCACTGTTCCAAGACAATGAGCTTATGGACGGTATGCCTCTGGCCGCAGGATTACGGCGTGTGGCAGAACTTGTACTTGGGCCAATTGTATTCAGTGGGCCTATACAGGTATTCCCTCCAGCTAACGACAATGCACACGGCAGAGCCACTGTGGTGTTCAAAGTGGAGTTTAAAAGCGGTATGTGTTACTGTGAGGTAGCAGACTGCTGGGAGGGCAACACAGACGATGCCTTCTGTGCCTACGCGGTTGCTACGGCTAGCACGAGAGCAGAGGCTCGCGCTTTAAGAAAAGCCCTTAGACTGCGTTCTGTGGCCGCTGAGGAGATCACCAAAAAGAACACGGCTCAGATAGTTAGAAATATCAGTAAGTCCCAGGGTGCAGACAAAACAGGAGGTGAGTATGAAGACTCAGCAAGAATGAGTGATGCACAAGCTAACTTTATTAGTGTGAAGTCTAAACAATTAAATGTCAATGCCAAGAACCTCTTTGTGGAGGTTTTAAAGATTAAAGGGAGGATTACGAAGAAGAAGGCAAGTGAGGGCATCGAGGTGCTGAATAAGTACCAGAGAGAGCCGGGCAATGTCCCAAGTTCAATTCTAGGTTATATAGAGGAGTGGCAGTCGTGAAAATCACATATACAACTAAAAATGGCAGAATTTCCGCAGAAATAGAGGGAGAATCGCAAAGAGACCTGTTCGAGAACGTGAACAAGTTCCAAGACGTTTTCGAAGAACTTAATTGCGGCAAGTGTGGATCAGACGATGTTAGATTTGTCGTCAGAAACGTGGATGACAACTTTTACTACGAGCTAAGATGCAAGGGGTGTGGTGCTCGTCTCAACTTTGGAGCAAATAAGACAGGAGGTGGTTTATTTCCCAAGCGAAAGGATGGCGAAGGCAACTGGCTACCTGACAATGGTTGGGTAAAATGGAATGCCAAAACGGAGAAAAATGAATAAACCTACCGGGGTTCAGTGAGGTATTACGGTTAATCCGTAGTTCAGAATCATACCTTAGAGGTTTGAGGGGGCAGAAATGCCCCCTTTTTTATTTGCCCTCTAGCTCCTTGATCTTCTTCATCAGCATCTGGTATTTATCGTCTTGGTCCTCTACCTTTTCTTCTATGACGGCCTCGTCGCTGGTCATAGATTCAACAACGGCACTGCCACCCACGCTTGTGCCCATTACGGTAGCAATCCCAAGGATAATGGTTTTAGGGTTTAGCATCTTGAGGATTTTCTTGGCAGACTCTACCTCTCCTTGGAGGTCTTCCACGGACCCTAGACGAGCCTTGATCTCAGAGACCTTGCCCTTTAGTTCATCCAGCTCAATGCGTATTTTGATAACATCATCAGAAGATTCTTCATTCTTTTCTATCTTATCTTCGAGACTTCGACAGAAAGTTTCTAGTTTTGCAATTCCAATAGCAAGTGCTGTAGGATCGTTTGAATCACCCCTCCAGCCTAATGTAGACCCGCTCATAGGACACCCCTTTTAAAGTAAAAATGTCCCACCAGCGGTGGCAATCCAGATTAATCTCTACAAGTACTCACAAGTAAAATAAAGTCCATAGTCTGTTTTACTCCCAATACTGTCTGGCGAGGCAGAAAGGGCCACGTACCAGTCATGGCTAAGGGATTGATGCGCAGCGCCGTCAGTAGTCAGTACACCAGTCAGTGCCGCATCAGAAACTACAGAATTTGCACCACTAACACCCGGAGAACTAGTAAAGGTGGTGTCAACCATAAGGTCTACTGGATCGTATTCTTTCCAGCCGTGAAGGGCTTCGCCCCTATTTGTCAGGGCGTTCACGCCTGTGGAGTAGACTGGGTCTGGATGTCTCACCTCATATACATAGGTGGAAACCCCACTGGCCTGTTTTGCTATGTCGTTTCTGTCAAAAATCCTCATTTTACAGTTCTGGACCCTTACGGCTTCCTCATGAGTAAATCTAATATTAAGAGGGGCATAGTAATTTGGCATACCGGAAGTGCCAATTGTCGCACCACCATTGTGCGAAACGCCACTGGCTGAGACGTATTTTGTATTTCTAAGCTTAATGCCCTGATCTGTACCGGCAGAATTAGTCACGAAGGTGCTATCCTGTTTTTGACCAACGGCCACGGATATACCAAATCCTGCTCCGTAGAAGCCAATGCCAGAACCATCCCCGTGTTTTATTAAATTAGCGGCTCCTGCGCTCTCTGTATTGCCGTAAAATGTAATTGCAGCCATTTTTATCTCCTATTGAGGGTTTCTGTTTTATTATACACAAAAATTAGTTTGGAAGCACAGTAACATTTAGCCACTGCTGTTTCGAATTCATCGGGGGTATCCCATAATCCTGCACGTAGGCAAGGGTGTGGCCTATATCATTGTGAAAATAGAGAAACACGTCATATTTATCGTCTGGAGACCTTTTTTCATCACCCCAGGTAAGAAACTGCCTATATCCATTGACATTAATATACCCCAAATTCTTTGTCGCGGGGCTTAGGAGTTCCTGACCGCACTCAGCCGGTTTTGCTATTTCCTCTACTGTATTTGCTACTTCGCCAAAAGTAATCCACCCCTCAAAACCCGAACCTGCCCCTTGTACTGATAGTGGTACGATTTTTACGGATGACTCTGTTTCTGTATCGACATTATTATCCACGGGAGTGGGTACTGTAGGGTCATCATATTGGTCTAGAAAGTCTCCGGGTTGGAAGTCCTTTCCTGGGTTTACTATTTCGAGATCAAATACGGGGCTTGCACCTGGCACTGTTGGGGGAATGTATCTTTTAAGCTTTAACACCACACCCGTACCGCCACCGCCTCTTGTAGTAAACGTATCTCCCGCCGTTATGATTGCCCCTCCTCCTCCAAGAACTTCTGAAATATAGCCCGTTCCAACGCTTTGGGTAACTATTTTGGCGTTTGATATACTACCAGTAAAAATATTTCTATCTTTCACGGTGAGTAAATCACCAACCTGACCAACTCCAATAGTCTTTCTATTGTACCTGAATGGTAACAACTTGCCCCTGGCCTTTGCATTCACTCGCCATTCCGTTTCGGACCTGAGTCCACTATCTTTAAAGACTCGGCCTGCAATGGCTACAAGCCTATTGTCGGTATGTCCACCCCTATTAGAATACGTAGGTTCTCTGAAGTCTGCTTCTGGGATTTTGATTTTATCAACGGGATAGTAAACAAAGTCATTTCCAACGAATTTGTCTGACCACCCAGCGCCTTGAAAAATTTGGTTATCAGAATCATATAAGGCTGTAGATGTAGCATCTTCCATCCTATTCCCATTGCCAGCAGGACAAACATGATTAAATAGAGCTGTCAAATTAGTATCACCACCCAACGCAGGACAGCCAACAGCCTTGTGTTTATGGAATACATCGTAATCAATATCATCTAGTTCATACCCAACTCCGTGGTTGAAGTGATGTACGGCATAAAACCTGGTATCGTAAACTGTAAGATTTCGTGGCCAGGCGTTGAAAACCCTGACATGTAGATTTGTAGTAAAAAAACTTTCTGGATTGTCGGATGAACTACCCCAGTAGTACACCTCGCCATCAGTTCTATCTTGACCGATTGAGAAATTCACCTGCATGAATGATGACATCATACTAAACCCTCCTCCGCGTGTTGTACCTCCTCCGTTTCGAATTCCTATGTTGCAACCCACATCGAAAGATAAAGAGTTTGAACCGACAGATTTTACTGTACAGACGGCACCGATAATACCAAAGGCGTTGGCTGGTTCTGCACCCCAAACTTCATCTGGGAAATTTCCATTAGCTTTTATCCCACGCCGTAAACTACTAGAGGCTCGTGGTCCCTGTTCGTTGACATCAGCGCTTACGGTTAAACCATTCCTTGCTAAAAATACAGGACTGATTGGTGATCCTGTCGATCCCTGTCCATTTTGAGAAGCCCACCCCTTCTGGGACATTGTAAGCATTACTTCATAATTTCCACCCGGACCAGTCACAGGATTCCCCACTAAGTTTATGTATGCTGAGTTATCATTAGGATTTGTCGTCCCTGTTTGGTCACTACCAACAAAAGACAAATACGTCTCGGCCATTAGAGGTCTAAACTGAACCTTACTTTGGCTAGTTGGTGGTAAATCAAAAGCTTCCTCACCATTGTCTTTTTGTAGGTAGGAGTATCGAGTAGGGATGCCCGAAAGGGATGGGTCTATCTGGTCAGCAGGCGCAGTAGTCGCCGCAGCATTTCCTCCAAAATACCCAATAGTATCAGTGTATAAGTCACCCCCTAGTGGTTTTAGAGTCATATACTGTTTCATCCAATTTACACTGGATATGGGACGGCCATTATCACCGTCTGGCGATGAGTGTAAGGCCATATCTGCCGGGAAGTGTGGTAGCCCAGCCCCTACCAGCTTATCAGAAAACATACCTTTTGAAGGTGCGGGTGGGGGTGGGTCCGTGAGGTTATTCGAGGTCAGAGATTCCCCAAAAGGGGACCCCGGATTACCAGCAGTCCAAAAAACATCATCATTATTAATCGCCTTAAATGTAACAGGCTGAGTCTTATAACTATTAACGCTGTTGTGGTTATACCCCCCCGGAAAAACAGCTCCAAAGAAAGGTAATTGTTCAATGCCATCTTTATCTTCGGGTTCTTCATTTCTCGCCCCGTAAGGTTCCCCATCATAATCTAACTCAGCTTGGGTTTGAACTATAGAGTTATGAGTACCTCTTGTTCCGCCAATTGCTCCGTGCATAAAGTCCCAGGATGTAATTTGATAAAAACCTTTGGAGGGATCTTCTACGCAAAATTCTATATCTCTTGGATTGAACGGATTTGTCAGTGCGGGGCCGTCACCGCTGCCCAATCCCGCAAACGCTCCATCCGTCTCTAGCCAATTCAATTTACCGTCATCTTTTGTCGCTTGATGTAGTACCGCAGTATTATTAATAGACCCGTAATACTGATGTCTAAACTGCAACTCATAATACGTATTTTTAAACGATTCGTGTGTGCCCTGAACAGCATTTCGGTCAGGCTCCCACTTCCTAAAGTAATGATCCCCATTTGCCATAAGATACGTAAAGTCCCACTTCCCCTCAAAAGTTTGACTTACCACCTCCGCTGCCTCGTCACCAAAATCAATTACGCACCAAACAACATCTTTACTTCCTGGGCTACCACCCAGTTGATTCAATAGAACGGTTTTGTTTTCGGCGTATGACCTCTTAGAGAAATTCATAACCTTGACTTGCTGTGGGGTGTTCTTATCGCTACTATTACATTTTGCGTTTGACCAAACAGGACTCCACTGATTTGGATTTTTGTTTTGGGCCTGTAGGGGCATAGCTAGCCCTGAACCCGGTCTAAAAGCTGCATACAGATCGTTAATAGTAAAATCACTGGCGTTGGAATTCTGATCTTTAACGGATGGCGTATCTATAGTGTCATCAGCCGCTGGCAATTCGGTTGTGAGCTTAGCTATAACCTGCAAGCTGCCGCTACGACCTTTTCCGGTGATAGAATCGGTAACTATGTCTATTGGGTGAACCGTTTTCGTAGACTCGTCTATAGGATGGCCGTCTTCGGTTTTACCTTTTATTCCAATCTCACTCATCGGAAGGCCAACAAAAGTAGGCACACTCTTTGTGACTATTGACTTAGTTGGATTTCGCGGAATTTCATTGTCAAATAGGCTTAATTTAAAATGAACAGGCTCGGTCTTCAAGCAGGCGTCTGGGTGAGAGGCGTCTAGGCGAGGAGTAAGATTGAATGTAATGTCAGTTATCCACTCTAACTTTCCATATTTACTTGACTTAATGTCCGCTATCCAGTAAAATGCCGCAATAGCTTCTGCTGCGGTTACACCTCCTTCACCGGTCCATTCTCCAAGTGGTTTTTTATCTTCTTTTTCTTTTTTCAACCTAACCCAGTTGTTTGTTTCTATGACTTGGGCAACTTTCTCCCCATTTCCAAGTCCAAAAATATCCGCGTGTGTTAGATATGTCTGTGGGGCTGGAGGAGGCAAAACTGGATCTCTCCAAAACTTAGCAGAACCAGGTTCCAGAAATGGCCCGTCACTAGACGAGTAAGTTCGGTCAACCCCCAAGGCTGGAAGATGTCCGGTGTTGTAAGTATCAGCCTTTTTGCTAACAAACTTCCAATTGTCTAGTATATCTTTATCCTCTTCTTTTGTTGCGTGCTTATTCGAGATGGGGTCGTAAGATTCCATCCAGTAGACTAGGTTGCCGCCCCCATCAGCCCTAAATATAAAAGTCATATCACTAGGAGTCCAAGGCCACAAAGCATCTCCACTAAAATACCTAAAGTTCTCCACTCCTGCCTGATCCTTGTGCGTAAGAAAATCCCACATTGTACCAGTAGTAAAGACAGACAGCCCAAGAGCCTCAAAGAGTGGGCTATCTGTTGTTATTACGTGATAATTATTACTTTCAGTCATATGTTCCTCGCCCCTTTTTTCCTATTAGTTAATTATTCCTCAGCCAATGTCGTCGGTGAAAGAGCCTGGGTCTAGGTGCGGCATTACCGGACTGTACACCTCGTAAGAGATTGGTTCGTGAAGGTCTGCCATTTTACCCCCAGCACTGTTTTGCTCCTCGATTTTTTGTTGAACATAGCTCCACCCCTGTTTTACAACTTCGATAACATCTGTAGTCGTTATTCCTCCCTCAATATCAGTGCTAACAGCATCAACTTCTTCTCCCCCTTCGTCTAGAGCCTTGGCCCTATTCTTCTTCACAGACATAATAAAGTTGTCTGGAGACTTCTCAATGTTACCAATCTCATCACTAGAGGAACCTATAGACTGGACGGCATCAGCAAACGCAGCCTTCATTCCCCCAAACATATTTGCAGAACTTGCAGCCTTACCCATCCCCTTTCTGGTTAGGGCATTCTTCTCGTCTATTATTTTCTGCCTCTCCCTAGCGGCCTTGCCTATAGCATTTTCTTTTTGTTTTTGTAGCTTACCAAACCTAGAAGTATAAAGATCCATTTTAACGGTTGTTTTTACACTATCTCCAATGCTTACAGATATGGAAGTAACAAGTGGCCCTCCGCTTTTCAATGCTCTTGCCAAAGATATACCAGTTGGCGCCTCTGGCATTACAAACCCCCCGCGCTCTGTAAACAATAATAAACTATTCGAGAACTGAGCCTGTAGCTGACCGGCCTCATTCATCAATTGATACCCTGCATAGTTCCAAGGGGCGAGGTTTTCATCTTTAGCAAACTCTATTTTACCCCCAATATTTGAGTATCTAACCTGTGTGTTTCCGGTAAAGTTTTGAACAGAAGCAGACTGCCAAGGCCCATAACATCTTTCCATTGACATTAACGGTACAGCAACCAGGTCTGGGAAAACAGGAGACGGAGACGAAAACCCCGCTTGGTACTCCGGTAAACCCAGCGTTATTTTAGATTTATTCTCCCGATATTCAGCCATCGCTTCGAGCATTTCTGTTGCAGAAAAATTATCATTACGACAAGCCAACAAAAACGGGTCTACACTAGCAGCCTTAGCCGCTGGTTTTTCAAAACCTAAGACCCCTTTTACAACATCTACGGTCATAGCACTCTTAAGTCTCGGAGCGTTAATAGCCTGAACAACACCGTCTAGATATCTTTGATCTTGAGTTGCTTTTATTCTACCAGGAACAGTGATTATAGCATAAACATTCTCCGGGTCTAACTCTTCCAGTTGGGTTCTAACAATGTCGCCATTGAGTACGGAATCATACCTTCTGATAAAATCGTCATTGTTTTTGCTAGTACCGTCAGCACCACCATCGTCAGCGGGCTTAAAAGAAACAACGGGAAATTCAGCAGACCTCACCAGCTCCTTGCAACCAGATGTGGGGCCGGGATGTGTTATTGTCCTTTCTATCATAGTGAATACTGGATCGTGCATTACCCTCTTAACTTCTCTAGCATAAACCTTGGTAGATACAGAATGTGTCCTAGGCGGCATATAAAGCTTATCATCGACCTGACACTTAACATAGGCCACGGCGGGATTTGGTGGATCAGATTGACTTAGCCTTTTGGCTATCGCCCCAAAATTCTTAGACGCATCAGCTTTCTGGTTGTTTATATCTTCCATTATGTCTGGAATAAACCCTGCCGCCGACAGTTTTTCCTGAGACATGCTGTCTTTTCCTACGGATGACAGATCTAAATACTGACTATTATTATACCTAGCATAGCACGAAACCCTACCATTGTCAGAGACAAAATTAGTCAAGTCTTTAGGCGTTAGCAACTGCTGAGTTCCCGGAGGTAACTGGGAGTCCGGTAGGGCTAAAGATTCAGAGAAGGATAAATTTTTATCATAAATAGCAAAGTTAAAAAATCCACCTTGAGGCTCGGGGTTGTAGTTGAATTCCCATTTCTCAGATATTGGATTAAAATTATTCTTAAGCGCCCCGTAGGTATACTTATAAGGAAGAAGGGGCGTAATCGGAGGGTTGAGTTTTTCATTGTCTAAATAATGCTCATGTGTATCTGTAGGTCCGATAGCAGCTTTTAACGGCTGTAATTCAATATTGAAATCTAAACTGTTATAATAGTCCAGGCCGCTATTAACTGGCTCTGGCTTAAACCCAAAGGGTCCAGATTTTATATTGAATGTGGGATCTGTTGGAAAAACAGAAATTTGTTTGTCGTAGTTAACATTACAGGCTTTTGGTATCTTAACCAGAAATTTCTTACCCAGGTGTTCGTCGGCAACCTTTTTAACAAAGCTGTAAACCTTCATAGCATTTTTAATGGTTTCTTGTCCAAGTCTGTCTACCTGTTTGTACAAGTGCTCATTAGCACTTAGAGTATTTTTCATTATACTTTTTGGTTCACCCAAAGCCTCCACAGCATCTACACTGTCTGTCACCTTCTGTTCTATCTCCGCGATCTGTTTCTGGAGATTTGCCTTTCGGTCTTTACTAGCTCCCTTCAGTTGATCTTGTAGACTATCTACAATCGCCTTGTTATCACTTTGTTGTGTCTCAAATCTATCTTCAAGATTTTGCATCCTCTCAAAGTTTGACATCATTGTCGTTCTAGAGCTAACTATTTCCGTAAACCCAGCCTGTGGTATGCCAATCTTTTCGGCACGCTTGTAGTAAAGGGGATATCCAAAGGGTGGAGAACAGGGGCTTGCGGGAAATCCATCAGAACCCATATGGTTTCTGTCTGAATTAAATACGCATCGGGGAACATCAACCCCAAACTCTTTAGCGGCCATTTGCGCCTGAAAGGCTGCTGGGGCATTATTCCCTCCTTCGTCATTTTCACCCGCCGTTAACTGTCTGGTCAGAGCAGAGGTCAACTGTTGGCCATCTCCTATCTCAGACATGTACCTTTCACTATACATAAGTAAGAACTGGACCCAGGTATTGTAAGAGATTGCTGCGCACCTAAGTTCCATTTCTGTAGCTATATAATAATTGCCAACACCAAACGCATCTAGCCCGGTTGAATCCAGCATTATCTGTTGGTAAGAACCCCAACCACGCGGAATAGTAAGGGCGTCTTTACCGAGGAACCCATAGAAGGGGAGCATTTGCTGATTAAGGGCAGTCTTTAGGGACCATTGGTCTCTTTGTAGTAATGCGTATTGATTTGGCATCCCGTGTTGGTGTCTTCTCAATTGTAAATTATCTCGATCCTTAATGTTGTGGAAATAGTACATCTCTACTTCTTGGGCACCCACCACAAACTTGTCCGTGGTAACGTTTGAAACTTCGTACCCAACATCCCTGTTCTCGACATAGATGTCTCTATTCTCAAGATCGTCCAGGTATTCCTTAATAGCCCCATAGGATGGCTGCTTTGACTTATCAATTGTGTCTATACGAATTATACCCGCAATAACCTTACTATATTCATATCTACTAATATGGTATTGGTTTTTTTGGTGTAGCCATTTACAGCCTGGGTGGTCTATAACAGGTAGTAAGCTGACCATCATATCGTGACTAATAATGTCACACAACTCCTGAGCAAATGACAGCATGTCAATTTGGTCAAAATCCATAAAGTACATATTCGGAATTTTCTCAACTGGTATTCCTGTCCAGTCTACTACGTATTTAAACCCACGAAAGTCTATAGCCCCGCCAAACCCCTTTTCTTTAAATTCATCGGGTAGATTTCCTTTCATTTCAAACAGGGTTTCCATCGCTTGAAACACCCTATAGATTGGTATACCTTGATCGGACCTTCTCGCAAAACCCTGTCCGGTGACCGGAAATGTTGGTGGATAGTTCTGCAAACCAAATACTAGGTACTCTGGAAATTTATAAAGATCTGGATTGTAAGCTGAGACCGTACCGTCTAGACCTATTGACGTGTCCTCTATAATTCCACCATAAGAAACGACACCACCCAGGGAAACAGACTTTTTAAGCACACTTTTACTCTCACGAACAGCATCTATAGCCGCTTTTAGACTATCACTCACATCGTATTCTAAAAACCCATAGAGATTAAACAGGTTTTTATTGTTGTAGGTAGTACCTGCATAATTGTTTAGTACCATTGTAGCGTTAGACAGTATTTCTCGTGGGTCTTGTACGGAAATGTTATAGGCAGGATTTCCACCAGGGCCACGGTTCTGAGTATAACTTTGTAGTATTCCACCAAAAACAAAATGGGCATACCCACGCCTATAGTCTGGGCTTGCCGTGTCATACATTATGGACTTATCTTCCCATTCGTTTACCTGAGAAGATCCTGTACCCGTTTTA
>Ga0209403_10006288_pt1 | contig 12084 bp, 9 predicted proteins | sample ArcticOcean_MG_C_8_FD_187440 | JGI IMG/M metagenome (GOLD analysis project Ga0209403, IMG submission 187440) | Marine microbial communities from western Arctic Ocean - ArcticOcean_MG_CB11_86 (SPAdes) (version 2) | ecosystem: Environmental > Aquatic > Marine > Oceanic | place: Arctic Ocean... | reverse complement strand
AAATGGTTAAATTGGAACAATTTAATTTTTCGGGTTTATTTTGAGATCAACATTGGGTGGGGTATTAAATTTATAATGTTTTGCAACAGTTTTGTTGAGAGAGGGCCCGCAGCCAGCTAGGGTATTAAATACAAATTTTTGACTGGAGGAACGATATCATTGGGAAAGCAAATTCTGAGGACGTTATACTGGGAAATTCGAAAAAATTTGAGGTCGTTGAAGCCTCGATTAATGACTTTCACACAGCTATTCGTGAATGTCGCACGACAGTGGTTGCGGTGGTGCAGCAGTATATTGATCGCGTCTGCGCCTATAATGGCGTCTCCAGTATGCTCGTCACCGAGGATGGGATGCCTATACCGGAGGCCACTGGCGTAGTCCGTGCAGGGGCACCACTTAGGTTTCCGACTGAAACCATCAAGGTTACAGATGTTCTACCGGATCTGGACAAGTACAAGGGTCCCCCGCTCGAATTTGGTCGGATGGAAGCAACGGCCTCTAAACCTGATGTGCATCAACAGTTTGGGATGATCGCCGGTATTCCCAAGGCCGGGCAGGTCAATGCGCTTTCCACACTTAATATTCGTGGAGAGCGTTCTGTTACATGTTGGGGCGAATACGATAAACACCCTTCAGAGGGACCGTTGCCGGCGGGCGCGCCGCCGGTCTGTGAAATATTCCGGCAGTTTCCCGATGCGCTGGAGCATGCAGCAGAGCTCGATACCGAATATGGCTCCGACCCAGACCTGGATGCGATGCCCATGTATGGTGTAACCTTTTCGTTTAAGGACCCGTTCGACACCATGGATATGCGTTCGACTGGTGGCGCGGATGCTGCTTATGACAATGACTTCCCGGCCAGAGATCATCTTTTGGTGGAACAACTCCGCAACAAAGGTGCAATCATTTTCGCTAAAGCGGTAAATACCGAATATAACGGACGCGCCGGCGACCCGGGGGGGGAAAACCATCCTGATCAAGTGTTACCCTCAACCTTGGGTTACCAGCGGGCCACCTGGGGTGGTAATCCGTCCAATCCTTACGACACCACTCGCGCAGCCTCGCTCGGATCAAGTTCTGGCTCGGCGCTGTCTGTCAGCACCAACTTGGTTATGGCGAGCCTCGGCGAGGAAACCCGCGCCTCGTGTCGTGGTCCGTCGAACCACAATGCCGTCGCGCTGATCCTGCCCCATAAGTCGATGATTGGCTTTGATGGCGGCGCGATAGGGGCAGATATTTACTGCGACCGGTCGGGTGTCCATGGTAAATCGCTCTCCGATTGCGCGAAGATCCTCGATGCCCTGAAGGATTCCAGAGAAGGCTATTACGATCCGCGCGACCCCTACACGACGGTGCCGCGCTCGTCGGTTCTCGCTACGGCCTATGCGAGCCATCTTACCCACGAGACTCCTGCAAAAGCTCTCAAGGATGTGCGGCTTGGGGTGGTACGTGAATCCATGGTGTACCCCAAAGATTCCGTGACCGAGCAGCCGATCGTGGATGCAGCAACCGCTGAGATCAAAGATGTGCTCGCGATTAAGCTCGGAGCGACGCTTGTCGAATCCGGCGATCCTCTCTGGATGGCGGATCCAGACTTGGAACAGATGAAAACTGATTTTAGGAAGGCGCTAACCAAGCTTATTCCAATCTTCATGCCCGATATTCTGTTTCGGCTGGGGCCGGACGGCACTCCACAGTTCAAGGAATTTGAGGCTGCAATCAAGCCAACCGAATTTCTACCGGGAAAGACCTTCGGAAACGGCTCGATGGATTCCATTGACTATTGCGTGGCACTGGCTGAGGGCACAATCAAAGCACCCTCTAATCTAGATATTGCGGCGATCCAACCGCAGCAGCTCGCCAACAGTTTCCGTTTCCACATCAGCCAGTATTTGATGCGACGCGCCGGGGACTGGAAAGTGGCCGGGTTCCACGAAGCGCTCGACAATTGGGCCACACTCAACGCACACTCCAAATTCTGGGGTGATGACCAGCGCTCAGCCTTTAAAAACTGGGAGGAAACCTCAGATCCTCGCAATCCACTCGGAGGTCGCCAGGGTGTCAACGAGCGGATTATGCTCCGCGAGTTACTGCGACGGGTCGACATGATGGTGTTAATCGAGAACAATCTCGATGCCTTCGTGCGCCTGCACACTCCCTGGCCACCAGGAATAATAGGCCAACCACACCAGTATGATATCTTGCACAATCTGCGGCCCGAAAGCCTGTATGGCCCTAATGCCGGGTTGACTGAAATACTGGTCCCTGCGGGTTATGTCACCAGAGCCTATGACCCGGTGTTCAAGTTGCATGAAGATCGCACAAAATACGTATCATCGCCCTCTCGCACGTCGACGGAGATCGATTGGCCGGGCCTGCCGTTCTCGCTAGTGTTTCGCTCAGAGCCGGGGACGGAGGATAAGTTGCTGCGAATTGCCTCAGCCTATGAGATAGCTTCGCATCGGCGAGTATCCCCGCCGGATTTTGGGCCACTTAGTTGACGGTTTTCGAGAAACAAGAGAAGCCTTTTAACGGAATGCTGTAGTTGATGTTTGGATTTTCTCCCAGAATAGCTAAAGATGGATAAATCAAGATAAATGGGTCTGATTAGTCCGAGGGGATGGGGGGTTAATTCTTTGGGAAGGGGATAAATTACAAATATTCTAAAGGATAAACTACCTTTTCGATGGCCTCTTTTCGTTTTTGCATGCTCGAACTAACATGCGTGACGTTTTTGTTTCTGTGCCCGACTATATCTGAAATTACGCCTGCCCTAACATCAGCCTTCTCCATAATAGTAGTGACTGTCTTCTTTATGGAGTGGAAAACATACCGTGGGCCGAACCCTAAACGTGACTTTAGTCTCCCAAACCGCTTGCCGATAGGATCAGAGCGAATACCGTATTTGTTATTCGAGACTAATCCGGAAATAATATAGCCGTCTGTGCTTTCTTTAATCATTAACAGCAATGGCTCCGCTAGCATAGAATGAATAGGAATTTTCCTCATTTCAGGCGTCGTTTTGCTTTTTGGTACATAGATATAATCAGGATCAATATGTTCGACAGACAACAAACACGCTTCCTCAATTCTCATTCCTGTATACATATCTAGAATTATCAAGTTGACTAATTGCTGATCCTCTCTCGTACTAGCACCTTTTAATAAACGCACAATATCTACGCCCAGGTTTGGAAAAGGTAACCAGCCGTTAAGCTGTTTTTCTGTATTATAATTTTCTTTAATATGAATACCTTTGAAGGGTTCCGCATCTTCATTGACAAGCATGTGGTCCATTCCCTCTTTAAGGAAGGTCCAATAAGATTGCAAATGCTGCTTAAATTTTTTAAGTCGATCAGGAGAGTAGACACTAACTTGGTTGTCGAACCATTCTCTGACATGCCTCCGCTTGACCGTTTCCAACGTGGGAAAGTATTCTTTAAACTTGGCAACGGATAAACGTCCATCCTCAAGTGTTTTAGGCGTAACTTGATCTCTTCTGATAACTAGCCATTCTTGAAGATGTATATCAAATGGGGTGGTGTTTCCGTAAACAAGTGCGTTCTTCGTCAATACTTCTAGTTGTTTTAAAGCATTTAGGTGTCTGACCTTTTCTTCCGGTTTAAATTGATCTCCTGCTTTTTTAAATATGTCAGCCCAACCTTCGTTGATTAATCGCTGGAAATCTTTAAAATTATCTAATTGTATATCATCAAAATATTCCTGATTTTTATCTGGGGTAATTAAGATATCATCTTTGGAAAAAAGATCTTGAGAACGAAGCCTCTCTCTTAACTTTTCAAATTCTGGTCTGTCACCCGCTCTTATGGTTCTGACCAGCTTCTTGCAAAAGGCGAGAAGGACGTCCCTCTTATTCATGGCCTCGTGAAGGTGGATAGTCTTTAAGGATTTGTGAAGTTCATGTTGTTTCTCTACATCGTTCCGGACATCTTCGGGCCAACGAAACCGAAAGGTCCAAGTTCGATGATTTTGATAAAGGTGATGAGTGAGGGATTTGTCGATCATTTGTACATGTCCCCTATAAATAAAACATCATGAATATATAATATGTAGGTGCCGGTTTTAATAGTAATTCAGGTAAAATCCTTTATTATCAAGAAAAAAATAACGTAGTGGAGCCTATTTTCGGCTACACTGTAAAAAACATGTCACATAGTTATAATTTTGGATTTCTCGGCCAGAAACCTATTATAGTTATATTATTAACTGTCTAATTGGGGCGGTTGGTTAATCTTCGATAGCAGTCCAGGCTTGCGGTTTTTCCTGATCCTTGGAACGGGAAATTATGCGTGTTTTTTCTGTAATATTGTGCCCGTCTATGGTGCGTTCGATGGCCAGCAAGGTTCCTGGTGGGTGATTGCATAGTGTGGCCATATCATCAATTTCTTGCCTGGCAGCATCAGTAGCAACCTCCAAATTAGGCGCCATATACTGGTCCGTGAGATGCGCCGTAAGTGTCAGTAGCAATTGTTCATATTCAGAAGATGATATTGCCGTCGCCTGGACGAAAGTAGAATATCCGAAGCTACCAATTCCAAGCCATGCCGATTGGAATGTAAGTTTTTGTTTTTTAGACCAGGCCGTAGGGTCACCATCAACGAAGGAAAATGTACCGGCAATCGCCCACTCACCAATCTCGGCGGGTTTCTCGAATATATGAAGATCAGAGGGGTCTAGTTGAACGGTTTTTGCAAGATTCATAGGGTTCCATAATGCTACTAGCACGGCTAGGGGAAAACCACTTAGAGTTTATCAGCGTTTAGCCAACCATGAAAATAAATTCGACTAAAAAGTATTCTGATACCATCCATTAAACCCTGGAACAGAAAATGTTGACATTTAAATCCATAGTGGTTCCGAATAGAATTGTTGTATGCAATTAGTGTTGCCATACAGGAAAAAATTTCCTGGTGCAAAAATCTTTGCCGCAAAATGTGGTTTAGGTGTTTTTATTAGAAGAAGGCAAAAGGAGTTTGAAGGTGGATTTTAATATTACCGAAGATCAGCAGCATTGGCGTGATGTAGCGAAAGCTTTTGTTGAAAAACATATTAAACCCGATGTTTTGCGCAGGGATAGGCTACCAACCGCCGAGGAGAGAATTCCTTGGGATTGGATTAGAGAGGCTGATACTGCTGGAATTAGAACTCTTGGTATCCCCAAAGAATATGGAGGAACGGAAGCTGATATTGTTACACTCTGTATAGTGGGAGAAGAGCTTGCCGTGGGAGATTTAGGATTTGCTGTGATTATGGATCAATGTTGGAAAATGGCTCATTTATTTAGCGAAGCGATGACCTCCAAACAGCAAGAGCGGTTTATCCCACCTTTTGTTAAAGATCCTGAGGCTACTACAGCTATCGCTCTTACCGAGCCTGGGGTAGGCTCCGATCACCAGGGATACTACGATCAACCGGATATTGATTTCATAACTACTGCAGTTCTTGATGGTGATGATTATGTTCTAAACGGCACAAAGCGTTATATTTCAAACGGATCTATGGCGAAATTATATTTTGTTGTCGCTCGCACTGATAAAACAAAAAACCTTTTCGATGGTGGTGCTGTTTTTATTGTTCCTCATGATACGGATGGTTTTATTGCAGATACTTTTCATGAGAAAAGCAGTCAAAGGCTGGCAACGAACGGAACTTTAAAAATGGAAAACTGCCGGGTTCCAAAAAAAAATATACTGCTTGGAGAAGGAAAACTTGGTCAATTAAGAAGTCAATTCATGCCGGGAAGTAAGGCAGAGGCAGCAGCAACGGTATTGGGAGTAGGGCGCGCAGCTTATGAATATGCGTTTGATTATGCCAAAAATAGAAAACAAGGTGGTAAACAGATAATTGAGTTGCAAACGGTGGCCATTATGTTAGCGCACATAGCTATGAAATTAGATGCAGCTAGAATGCAAATCTGGAAAGCAGGATGGTTAGCCGATCAAAAACATCCAACCGCTCCAGTTCACGGATTGCTTGCAAAAGTAAATGCTTCTGAAACCGCTTTTGAGGCTTGCCGTGTTGCGTCCGAAGTTCTGGGCGGTGCAAGTATTATGCACGACCACCCCGTGGAAAAATATCTCAGGGATGCAACAAGCTTCCTGCATTCTGATGGGACAAATCAATTGTGTTTATTACGCGCTTCGAAAGCGATTAGCGCCGATAGTTATGATCAAGTCTTTGGATTCTAAAAACCAGAATTTTGAAACCTAAATTTCATGTTGTGGCATAAAACGTCAGCCGTTTAACCAATTGCCACCTGGTTGCCAGTTTCAACTGATTTTGTAATGGCTTCCATCACTGCGGCGTTGTGGATCATTTGTTGGTGCGAAATCATGAAGGGCGCCTTGCCTTCAATGGCATCGGCGAAGGATGTAAAATTCAGCTTTACTGAATCTGTCGCCTCATAGGTTTTTGCCTGACGGTCCTGGCCTTTTACTACGGTCAAGGTTTTAAGAGCTACTCTAGCGTATTCGGCGGCATCGTCAGGACCGTCAGCCCGGGCCCAGCCATTTGAGCCAAAAACCTGTAACCGCGAATTCAAGGGCGTAGAAAGTGAACAGCCTAAATACCCGGTGGCACCACTTTTGAATTTCAGCATCACGGAAATGGTGTCGGTGACATCTGGATTGAGCGTACGTGCAGCGGGGTTAGCGAACAGCCAATCAATGTCTCCCATTAGGTGAATAAAGGCGTCAATTCGGTGGATACCGAAATGCACCATTGGCCCTGTTGGTGCTTCTTTAGGATCCATTCGCCAGGGTGCCGGTTTGCGGGATTGCGAATATCCGTCGCGTCCGGCATCCGTGTTATCTCTGCCCGAAACCTCAGCGTTACGGGCTTGGTAAGCTTTTTGGTGAGCATTGTGGCTAATGTTTGATTCTATGTGCAGGGCTGTTCCCAATTCGCCACTATCTAATAGACGTTTGATCTCAACCACCGTTGGATAAAAACGTTGATCATGGCCGAGGCCAATCACTACGCCAGCCTTTTGGCACGCCGCGACGGCGCGTTCGGCGTCGGCGCGTAAAAAGGCGAAGGGTTTTTCTGTGTACACGTGTTTACCGGCACGGCCCACCATTTCCACTTGTTCTGGATGCAGGCTATGTGGCGTGGCCAGGCTGATGGCATCGACGGAGGGATCGGTTAAAAGGGCGTCAATATCAGTAGTAACGTCGATGCCCTCGGCTTGGGCGTAGTCTATTGTTGAACTGAGGTCTAGATCCGCGGCACGTGTTACTGTAAAGCGCCCACTAGAGCGTGCAGATTTCACGTGCCGCTGCCCCCAATAGCCCAAGCCAATGACGCCTAAATTAATCATGTGTTTTTCAGCCATAGCCGTGCTACTTCGATTTGGTCGCTTGTCGCGCCGAAACGCTCGGCGGCTTCCGCCCACAAGGCGCTACATTGTTTTGCAATGGGCGCAAAACTCTCCAAGGTGTCAGCCATCTCGGCAACGATACGCACGTCCTTAGCCAAAAACGCCAGCACCATGCCAGTAGTGAAGCTACTATCGGCCACGTGTGGCTTGACCTTTTTTTCGATGGGGTTGTTGCGCCCGGTGGCTGCTGCGGTCATCGATTGTAGCATGGTCTCTGTATCAAGTCCGAACCGCTTGCCGAGAGATAAGGCTTCAAACGCTGTTATCAAAGCGTTGGCATTTATAAAATTATTTAGCGCCTTCATGGCGTGACCGGCACCGACTGTTCCGCAGTGAATAACCTCGCTGCCCATGGTTTTGAGGAGTGGTCGGCAACGTTCAAGAACATGGGCATCCCCGCCCGCTGTCATGGTTAGCGTCGCATCTTTGGCAAATACCACACCGCCGGCGACCGCGCAATCGATCATGAAAACACCACGGGCTTGAACCTGCTTCGCCGTCTTGCGAGTATCAAAAGGGTTTGACGTGCTCATATCTATCACTATGGATCCGGGTGCAAGATTTTCAAGGACGCCGCCAATAAGTACATCTCTGACGATCAGGCCTGTCGGCAGCATTGTGATAACGGCCTCAACGGCACGGCCTAAATCAGATAGGGATGCCGCCACTGTACCACCGTGAACGGATACAAACTTATCAGCAACGCCAGGGGCAGCGTCTGATACTGTTATCTGAAAGCCAGCTTGGGCTAAATGTCCTGCCATTGGGCTACCCATATTGCCGAGCCCAACAAATCCCACACGTTGGATCGGGTTTATGGTCGGCACCTACATCAAATCCAGATCAGTGACAGCTTCACCTGGAGGAGGCGTAGCTATGCGGTCACGTGGAGGGACCGGTTGAAAGTCAGAAGCGCAGGTATCACCTTTGCGGCGGATGATGAGATTACCCAGAAAGGCTTCATCTTCTTCCGGATATTCAAGCCGGAAATGCCCTCCGCGACTTTCAGTGCGGGCCAACGCTGCCGTGCCCAGCATGCGTCCGACGCAGATTAGATTACGGGTTTCCATAATCAGGCGTAGGCACTCAAAGCGCTGGCGGTCGGTTTTACCGGAAACTTCGATGTCGCCAAATTCGTTTTCTAATTCGTCGAGTTTGGCTAACCCGTCGAGTAATCGGTCTTCGCGTCGTACCTGGCCCAGGTTGGAGATTATCAGATTCTGTACTTCCTTGCGCCAGGCTTGGGGCGATAAAGATGAGCCCCCTTGAGCAACGCGTTCATCCAGCTCTTCCAAACCGTCGCGCCAGTTACCGCTTTGACGGTCTGGCGCGACCTCGGATTTACTTTCGAGGGCAGCGGCTATACCTGAGCGGAGACCAAAAACGTAACTATCGATCAACGCGAGGCCTCCTAAACGGTTAGCGCCGTGGATGCCGCCAGCGGCTTCGCCTCCTACATAAAGGCCATCCAAATTAGTGCGTCCCCATTCGTCAATACGAATGCCGCCCAGGTAAGTGTGGGGGCAGCTGGTGACTTCCAGGCAGTCGTTGGCGAGGTCAAGCCCAGCCTTGGCAAAAGTTGCGAGGACGCCCGCGGCTGGGCCGTCATTTATCTTGTCGTAGACATGGCGAACATCGATTAGGATATTTCCTTTATCGGTAGCACGGCCTTCAAATACCTCCAATGCCATTGCCCTGTTGGTCAAAGCCCGTGATGAATGCTCCATATGGTTAGGGTCATGTTTGGCCATAAAACGTTCGCCTTCACGATTGAGAAGGTGGCCACCCCCGCCCAATAATCCGGTCGAATAGGGAGGGTATCCAGCAAGCTTCTCTGGTGCGGCGGTGACAATTTGATAGTCGATAAATTCCATGTCGATGAGCTCTGCTCCAGCCCGATAAGCCATGGCATAGCCGTCGCCGGTAATGGTTGGCGGAGAATCATTCAGGGTGTGAATTTGTGGGGCCCCGCCTGCGGCAATAACAGTTGATTTAGCATGAACGACCACGGGTGTTCCCTCGCGGTACAAAAAGCCCCAGGCGCCAACGACACGGCCTCTTTCCATCATCAGGTCGACAAACATGATGTGTATCAGAGGTTCCGTGCCCCAGCTTTTCGTTTTGGTCGACAACGCGTTCATTAGCGGTTTACCCATCAGTCTCCCACAATGGACCAGGCGGTCGTATCGATGTGGAGCGCCACCAGGTTTTTGGTCGTAGTGACCCTTTTCATCTTTGACCAGGCCCAGACCCCAGGCATCAAGTTCTGCGGAACGCGCCAGCGATTCCTCTGCTACCACATCGATCAAACGCGGGTTGCCTATGCCGTGTGAGCCCTTGACAATATCTTCGAAAAATATTTCCGGGTTATCGTCCGGGCTCGAATGGCCCACGGCGATGGAATGGCCGCCGCGCGCCATAGACGAACTGCCTGATGCGTAGGCTCCCTTGGTGGCAATGATGGGTGAAATACCGGCCCGTTTGGCGCCTACTACGGCCAACATTCCAGCGACACCGGCGCCGATGATCAAAACATCTGTTTCAATGTGACGAATTTCTGAAAAAGCTTTCATGGCCCAATATTGTCCCCACTCGATTAATCTGTGCCAGCATCGGCTACTAGGCCGGCAACTTCAATCCCGGCGCAGGCAAATATTTCATCATTTAGCCCTGTATCGCCGCTGACACCAGTTGCACCAATGATGGTTCCGTCGGGATCTTTAATCAGCACGCCACCAGGATTGGGAAGCATGCGTCCTCCCGAGGTGACGGTCAAGGCCTGAATAAACGAGGGATTATTTTTAGCCTTTTCCGCTAGTTTTCGGCTAGGTGTATCCATGGCAACGGCACCCCACGCCTTCCCAAGACTGACATCGATGCGGAACATTGAAGCTCCGTCTTCGCGTTGACTTGCCTTCACATGACCGCTGTCATCCACAACAACTACGGCAATGGGTGGTCCATCGCTGGCCCGCGCCGCGTCTATGGCGGCGTTGATTATGGTGTTAGCTTGCGCCAGTGTAAGCTTACTCATAGTATTTTCTCCTATTGAAAATTTAGGTGTTACCGGTAAGCAGGGACAACCAATAGTTTTTGCTAATACGCGCGATCAGTCAACATAGCCCTACGTATCGTAGTTGAATAGATCATTATTAGAGGGTGCAAAAATGACTCGTCATGCTATTTTCCATAACACTTGTCGGGATTACGTGGCACAAATAATGTTCTCATTTAAAAATACCTACTAATGCAATTATCATGATAATGAATACGGTAATATGCCGGAATTTTCTTTCGGAAACCCTCTTGAATATGGAGGTGCCGAACCACATTGAAATTAGGTAAATTGGAGTTGCAAGTAAAAAGACATAAACATGCCGCAAGGTGATCAGGTCATTTCCAAAATAGAAGATTAGGGCAAAAAAACTGCTCAGTATTAGAAAAGTTAGAGTTGATGATCGGAAAACTTCTTTTGGATACCGCAGGCTTAAAAAAAATAGAATTATTGGTGGACCTCCCAGAGCAGCGACGCCCGTTAAAAACCCACTAAGGCCGCCGACAAATAAATTTGTTACCATATTTGGCGTTTTTCTAATTTGCCATCCGGTGGCGTTTAGTATTGCAAACGCTAAGACGAATAGCGATATCAATCGCCGCAGTAGTTCCGGTTCGGATACGCTCAACACCCAGACCCCGAGAGGTATGGAAGGTAGTGCCGATAAAAGAAGAATAAAAATTACTTTCCATTTCGTATGACGGTAGATTGACGGACCGAGTTGGATAGCCGAAGGAATGTTATGTATCTCACCAAGCAATGTGAGGGCCCACCAAACATGTTTATATTTATATGATTAAAAGCTTAAGCGATAAGGTTTGGTGCATGGCTAGAATTTGTTAGGCAAGCCCTGATATAAGAGCGGTCAGATAAAATTTGGAATTAAAAGGGCCTTGAGGGATTAAATGGGATATTTGGGTTGGATTTTTGATCAAAATCAGTGGAAGATAGCAGATCATGACCGATAGTAAAATTCCCAGCATGGCTCAATACTCGGCAGACGATTTCCCAACAGAGAGGGAAGTGGAGGCTAAAAAGAAAGCTGGTGCCTTGGATCAGTCAGAAGCTAAGCGCAAATCCGCTGAACGGAGTGGACAGCCCCACCCAAATGCCACCCGCTTTGGCGATTGGGAAAAGAACGGACGCTGCATCGATTTTTAGGTGCTTGCAATAGTATTGTGGCAAATCCGCGGGCGAGCCTTAAAAGTGTTCTAAACTAGAATAGAGGGAACCAGACCCATGCCCAAGGTTCTAACCGACGAACAAGTTTTGCAATATCGCGCCAATGGCTACTTATTTCCGTTAGACGCGTTGAATGGAGATGGGGTGGTTGCGTTGCGATCCCAGTTAGCGGCAACGGAGAGTGAACTCGGGGGAGACTTGATGGCTGTTGAGCCAAAGTACCGCCATAACTTGCATCTACTGTGCCCGTGGATGGACGCGCTTGTCCGCGAACCGTGTATTGTCGATGTCATCGAGGACCTTTTAGGTCCCGATATTCTTCTTTACACCAGTCGTTTTTTCATCAAGGGACCCGTTACTGAAGCCTTTGCTGCCTGGCATCAGGATTGCACTTATTTTGGGCTCCGCCCCTTCGATCATGTTACCGCCTGGGTGGCACTTTCTGACG
>Ga0209403_10006281_pt1 | contig 12091 bp, 6 predicted proteins | sample ArcticOcean_MG_C_8_FD_187440 | JGI IMG/M metagenome (GOLD analysis project Ga0209403, IMG submission 187440) | Marine microbial communities from western Arctic Ocean - ArcticOcean_MG_CB11_86 (SPAdes) (version 2) | ecosystem: Environmental > Aquatic > Marine > Oceanic | place: Arctic Ocean... | reverse complement strand
GTATTAGGGCCGTGAAAAGCTACTGTCCCCCAAGGTTCTCCTTCTTTTGCGGAAGTAATTATCACAGGTTTCTTTTGCGTTCCTTCAATTTGTACTCGATTACGAAAAATGAGACTTGTTCCGGGCATCATTCGGATGACGGTTCCAGATAGAATCTTCACCGGCTGATCCACCACCCTAACTTCGTTTATAATTATATCTGTCGGCCATACTTGGGTGGCACTTGGTAATTTCACAATCACTGGACGATTCCTGTGGGAAGGTGTATTGCCAATTTCACTTCCTTGGGGAATCTGGAATTTCTCCTTCGTTAGAGAGTTAGCAGCAGATAAAGCTATGGGAGCAAGGTTCACATCTGACACTAGCCAGAACTGGGTTGGGACACTGTAACCAGAGCCGCTAAAACTCCTTAGCGGTTGGGCTGGATCACTGCTGTTCTGAGTTGCATAAACCCGATTGGCCAACCAGTCAGCTTCCAAAATAATTTTATTCTCTTTCGTCCTAAAAGGAATTTGAATATCATCTGCCGACAGCAAGCCATCCCCATCGGCGTCCCATGCAATAGTTTTAGGCCAGCGTGCATCTGGATCCAAGCTTAGAGTAACATTACCGACTGGCATGGGTCCTTCAACAAGTAATCCAACGACTCCATCCTTCACCTGCCATTTAGCATCAGGCATGGCAGATATCTGTTTCTCAAGTTCTTTCTGGTACCAGCGTAATATATCAGCCAATATGCTCCACTGCTCCTTCATTCCCTTGTCTGTTGTTAGCCTCAAAGAATGTTCTAGGTTCCCTGGGCTCGCCAGGTGTTCGTTGATAAAAACTTTTTCGTACCGGTAGTATTCTCGGGAAAAAGAGCGTCCCATTCCTGGCAGGAGGCCTTCCATATTCCTAAGAACTTTTAAAGGAATTTCATCATTAACAAAACTATGAAGAATTTTTAATTTTTTTAAAATGAATTCGCTTGATCTTTCATACAAATTCAATATAGGAAGGGATTGCCCTCTCTCGAAATAGATTGGGAAAGTTTTTTCCAAACTATAACTCAGGTCTCCAAATAGACCAGTATCATGAGTAACCAACTGAACCGTCCCCTGCCAAGGATCGCTCACTAAACGTATATTCGAACTACCGCTATTGTGCCAACTTTGAGCCAGAACCTGAAAGGCCGAGAAACGAGCCCAGTCCTCGAATCGAGCGACGCGCTTCAAACGATCAAAATGCTCGTCAGAAGTTTCTGCCTTGCGAATCAAATTGAGCAAATCTTTCAAATCCGAAAAATCCGTTTCCGGCACCTGATTGAATTCTGCAGTCTTTGACCATAATCCGGGATTATCGAATAATCGGGTGCCAATAGTAATTTGGCGTTCTCTATTTTCTTGTTCTCCTTTGTAGATATTCACCGGCATCAGTCCACGGTTGCGAAGAAAATTCTCACCAATATACTCTCTCTCATCATATATGCCATGAGACCTGTCATTAATGAATAATTCAACCATTCGGACTTCTGGAGCGAGCACTCCAGCTAGTTTCCCAAAATAATACGAGAGATACATATTGAACTGATTTCTATCCTGCGGAACAACATAATCAAAAACTCTTGTATTATTGATGAGGTTTTTTTTTCGTGTTTTGATCCGCCATGATTTCTTATTAAAAGCCCAATTAACTGGGTTGTCTCCACGGTGCCGAGCCTTGACAGGGCGTAATTTTCCATCAGGATAAATAAGGAAGGCCCTTTGCCATTTCTTAATGTTAGTAGGCATATCCTCCATCAACGCGTTTCTAGATTTTTCAGATATATATAGCCTAACCTCCGGTAAACCACGTTCGCGGCTAGCAACTAGGGGGCGATAAACCCCTTCGAACATATTTACCAACGTAAGTCGGGCTAGGTTGACCTTATAGAAAGATTTTTGGAATATAATCGTGTATGCAGTTCTCCATTCTTTATGAAGAATTTGCGCCCCAGAAATTATAAGAGCAGCCAGAAGAACCGATGTTACTAAAGTAATGTAGCTTTTTCGCAGCATGATTTTAAAGAGGACTTTTCTCGCCACATGGAGCAGGACTTGCCAAGCCTAGACGGTTAAAGCGAAGGTTTATTTCTATCTTATCCGCTGCACCAAATCCTTCTTTTGGAGGGTGAATGTTAATGATTTCCCCATCCCGTGACATAGTCAAAATTCGCCCATCGTCAAGGTGAAACCCACTCCAGGTAGTCAAAACAATATTTTTTTCAAACGTCGCCTTACTTTTTCCATGCAAATAAAACTTAATTTGTTTTATGGAAATGGCAATACCGGGGACCACTCCTAAATGCAGGCGTAGGTTTCTGACCTCCACACCCTTAGTCAGGATAAATTCATAAGCGTGGCTTCCTCCTAATTGTATTCCCCTATTTTCTATGATCTGACTCCCCCCCGAAGGATTAATGACCTCCAAAGCCATCTCTCGTAATCCAATACTGTTAAAGAAATTATTGTAGTCCATTGGATCTAACCCGCCAAGCTGAGACTCATGATATCGATCGCACCAGTTTTTAAGCTTCAAGCCCGATTTTTCTTTAAGCGCCAGAGCAATCGCAATTCTATAAGACATCGAGTCGGCAGAAGAAAGTTTTGTTGCCACCTCCAAGTGCTCGAAAGCAGATGCCGGGTCAGTTTCTGCCAGTGTACGTGCCAGCCAAAGTCTGGCGGGATACAAATCAGGATGTGATTTGACCAGTCGCCTCAAAAAAGGTAGAAATAAATTGAACTCTTCAGGAAATCTGGCTCGTTCAAAAGCATAGGCTGTATTATCGATAAGACCTGGGAGGAGTTTATTACGAGGAGGGGCAAACCAATTGATTAAATCCAATTCTCGCTCAAGCCAAGGCAAAGCTTTGTCAAATCTCCTCACGTCGACATATTGCTGGAGAACAAAATGAGTGACAATACCGGGGATTTCCAAGCCAAATAAAAATATTCCGTGTCGGACTTTAGGGATAGACAAAAGAATAATCATAGCAATCGCAATTACCCCTGTCAGAACAAGCAGTCTCCTTAGTAAAGTTGAGGCAATGAGAATGAGGGGGTTTTGTTGCACAATTTTTCCTGCGATCATTAGCTATGGGAAGCAATGACAAATTAAGAGAAAAGTTGACGATAAACTAGTTTTAGTGTGTAGATTTTTTTTGAGCTATGCATAACCTACCAAAAATATAGTCCAAGGTAGCATATTTATCCACTATAAATTAAAAGTATCTCAAGATAAAAAAACCATTACTATCCCAACCCAGATTTCCCCAGTGGCTCGATTAGAAGTCTTTCACTTTTGATTTATTGTTATGAAAAAATACAGTTTATGAGCAAGGATCACCTTAGAGCTTCTATTTTCGCCAACTGAAAATAATGTGAAATTGATTTTCCTTCAGAAACTGAAAAAATTATTCTTCAAAGGATCAGGCAAGCTAAATAACATAATAAGAATAATGACTACGGGAATACCAAAAAAATGAAGAACACACCCTATTAACAATCATAAAAAAAATAAGTCTTTTAATTAATTAGGATTATGAAAAGTCGTAGGCTACCTGTTGTTGCGTCCAACCTAAAAAGCCATCCTGTAAAGGGTCTCCTGTAAAATTATCTGAGGCCTCAACCCATGTTTTTGGACTATCCCAATTATCATTGTAGTGGTATAGGTACATTTTTGCCCGAACTTCCTCGGGTAGAGTCATGAGTTGTCGATAGGAGGAATGAACACCCCCTTGAAACATTTGGCAATCGTGAAACATAACTTCCGATATTTCTGAAAAGCTAGTAGGATAATTTCTATCAAACATAGTATCACCAGAAACCCAGACTCGGTTGTTTACCAAGATCCCACTACACCATTGTGCCTCATCAATACTAGTTGCAGAATCTGGAATATGCCGGGTACGCATAAAAACTAAATCAATAGGCCCATGTTGATACAACCACGTTTTTCGCCCAAGTATTTCTATTTCTTTAGGGCGAAGAATATCAAAAAAATCTGTCAATTGAAGTGGCTTTCCCTCTTTAGTTTCACAAAACTCAATCCCGCCTGAAAGACTCTTAGTCCACAGCAAATCTTGATATTCTTCCACGATTATCATTTTCGGTTTACTGAGTGAGTTTGTAATATAGCGATTTACTAAAGCAATCTCCTCAAAACCACCTATATGGTCGGCATGACTGTGCGTGGGTATATAATATTGGACTTTCGTAACACTCAACCCAATATCATCAAGAGCCAAAGATCCAAGAGTGCCACAATCGACCAAGACGTGATAATCTCCCTGTATGATTAGAAAGTTAGATTGTCGTTTACGCTTAGTAAATGCTGAACCAACTCCAAGGAAAACGATCCTTAAATTTCCCGAAGTTTCTAGTTGCAGGGGTTCACCATTTTTGCAAATTTTATTTATTTTATGCATTAGAAATTATTTCGAACTATTAAATCAAAATATGATAAAAATAAAACTTAAAGTATCACAGCATTGTACCTTGGTCTATGCTATTTGGCCTTAAGTTCCAATGAATTAGGTTTGAAAAATTATCCAAAAACCTATCAGATTTAAAAAAATTCTACTTTTTATTTCATCAATTTCATAATGTCTACCCTATTCCCTAATTTTAGGGGTAATATATTTTCCTTTGTTTTTTAAGCGTTTATATATAAAATTTGCGTAAAGAATAAGGTATAATTCTAAGGACTCCTCAACGATAACCACCCATTTAAATTTGGTTTAAAATGAAATATTTGGTTGTAATTGCCAACGGCCTTACAGATAGGCCTATTGCTGAAAAAGAAAACAAGACCCCTTTACAACTTTCTGATACGCCTAATTTGGACCAAATGGTTCGAGAGGGTTGTTCTGGATCAGTACAAACCATTCCTGAAAATCATAAAGTTGGAAACGAAATATCCTATCTTTCTCTTTTAGGTTATGACCCAAAAAAACATGATATTGCTCCGGCATATTTTGATGCCCTAGCGATGGATGTAAATCTTAAAGATAGTCAGATTCCTCTATGCTGTGACTTTGTAACCTTACAATCCAGTCACAATGATATGATAATGAAAGACTACACAGCGGGTCACTTGTCCTGCGAAGAATCGAGAGAATATTTAAAGGCCCTTCAGGACCAAATATCGGATTGCCCGGTTACTTTTTATCCCGGTTCCGGTTTTCATAATTTGATGGTAATTGAAAGCAAACAATTTACAACTCGTTTGACTCCGCCTAACGAATTAATAGGAGAAGGTATTAGAAAATTTATGCCAAACGAGGATCAATTTAAAGACCTCATTTATATTATTAATCAAGCTCAAATTATTTTACACAACCATCCAAAAAACCAACAACGCAAGCGAGAAAATATAGACTTAGTCAATAGTATCTGGTTGTGGGGAAATGGCAAAGAAGGAATACTCCCTTCCTTTGAAGAAAAATTTGGGAAATCTGCATCAATTATTTCTCCATCACTACTTTTTCAAGGAATGGGAAAATCAGCAAATATGAACATAGTTTCTGTTGAAGGAATTACCGGATTTGCCGATACTAACTTTAATAATAAAGTGGCAGCAGCTATACATGAATTAAAAAATCAGGATGTTGTTTATTTAAATGTAACAGGAGCAGAAGATATTTCACTCAAAGGAAACATAGACGACAAAGTCCTTACTATTGAAGATATTGACGCAAAGGTAATTGGTCCACTACTAAAAGAAACATCACTTAATAGCAATGTAAAAATAATGGTTGTTGTAAATCACATGAACTCTGCTGTTGATGTAAAGTACGGTAAAGACCGCGTCCCATTCGTAATAACTGGGGGAAATGAAACTAGCACCTTAAATAAGTTTGATGAAAATATTCTTAATGAAGGTAATAATCATTTCAACTCTGGGTCCGAATTAATGGAAATGTTTTTTGATATAAATTAAAGATATGAATGAACTAGTAGTACAAAAATATGGCGGTACTTCTGTTGGAAGCATTGAACGAATTAAAAAAGTTGCGGAACGTGTTGCTCGTATACGAAATACGGGAGTTGATATTATTGTTGTCGTTTCAGCAATGGCAGGAGAAACAGATAAACTATTCGCTATGGCTAAACAAATTAACCCTAATGGCAAGGAACGAGAAATTGATCTTCTACTATCGTCTGGAGAACGCATTTCAAGTGCCTTACTAAGCATGGCTCTTGATAATATAGACTGCCCTGCCATTTCCATGACAGGAAGACAAATCGGTTTGCTTACTGACCATTCTCATACTAAAGCACGTATAAAAGAAATCGATCCAGTACGTGCTAGAAAAGCTTTAAAAGACAAAAATGTAATCGTCGTTGCGGGGTTTCAAGGAATTAACGAACATGGTGATGTCACTACTTTAGGAAGAGGTGGCTCGGATACCTCAGCGGTGGCTCTTGCTGTTGCTCTTAATGCTAAACGTTGTGAAATTTACACAGATGTTGATGGAGTCTATACTGCGGATCCTAATATTGTTCCCGATGCACGAAAAATGGACCGTGTGTCTTATGATGAAATGCTTGAAATGTCTAGTCTGGGAGCTAAGGTGCTACAATTTCGTTGTGTGGAGTTTTGTAAAAAATACCGTATGCCACTTATAGTAAAATCATCTTTAGTAGAAGATTCTAATGGCACATTGATTTGTGAGGAGGACATGAGCATGGAACAACCGGTTGTATCTGGAGTAATGAATGATAAAAATCAAGCTAAAATTTCAATCAAAGGCGTACCTGACCAACCAGGAATTGCCAGTAAGTTTTTTACCGGACTCGCAGACGCAAACCTTTCAGTCGATATGATTATTCAGAATGTGAGTGATGGAAATCACACTGATATTTCCTTTACCGTCACCAAAGTAGACATGAAAAAGGCTACAGAAATAGTTAACAAATTAGGCAAGCTCGTAAATGCAGGTGAAATTGTCTCTGACCCAAATATCTGCAAAGTTTCTATTGTGGGAGCAGGTATGCGAAGTCACCCAGGAGTCGCAGCAAAAATGTTTAGCGCTTTATCAGATGAAAAAATTAATATTATGATGATAAGCACCTCAGAAATTAGAGTATCTTGTATTATTGATGAAAAGTATGGCGAACTTGCCGTTCGTATTTTACACAAAGTATTTAATATGGCTTTAGTTCAAGCAAAAAACTAACTAAAAATCGTATTAAAACACTTAATATAATTAATATTAGCGCCATGAAAAACATAGACATTTACGACACAACATTAAGAGATGGCTCTCAGTCTGAAGATGTTTCTTTTACCGTTGAGGATAAGGTTCGAATTGCTCACAAGCTTGATGAGTTTGGAATAAAATATATCGAGGCAGGATGGCCTGGATCTAATCCAAAAGATATGGAATTTTTTAAACGTATACAAAATAGTAAATTTCAACAGGCAAAAATTACTGCTTTTGGTAGCACACGCCACCCTAACAATAAAGTCGACAATGACCCAAACATCAAAAACTTAATTGAAGCAAACACAGAAGTTATAACTATTTTTGGAAAAAGTTGGGACATGCATGTTACGGAAGCTCTCTCTACAACTTTAGACGAAAATCTTAGAATGATTAAAGATAGCCTAAGTTATCTTAAAAACCACTGTTCTGAAGTTTTATTTGATGCTGAACATTTTTTTGATGGATATAAGAGCAACCCTGAATATGCTATGCAAGTTCTTCAAGAAGCAGAATCGGCTGGAGCCGACTGCATTATATTGTGCGACACCAACGGAGGATCATTACCATCGGAGGTTGGGAAAATTTGTTCATTAGTAAAGAGTATAATTAATACAAAAATTGGAATCCACACTCACAATGACTCAGAACTAGCGGTTGCCAATGCACTCGCAGCAGTTCAGTCTGGGGTAGAACAGGTACAAGGAACAATTAATGGGTTCGGTGAACGTTGTGGAAATGCAAATTTAATTTCAATCATTCCAAATCTAAAACTTAAATTAGGAATGGATTGTATTTCTAGTGGGCAAATGAAACTGTTAACTGATTTATCCTCATTTGTTTATGAATTAGCAAATCATGCTCACTGGAATCACCAACCTTATGTTGGTAAAAGTGCTTTTGCTCATAAAGGTGGTATTCACGTGAGTGCTGTTAAAAAAAATAGTTCCACTTACGAACACATCAGTCCTGAATCTGTCGGTAATGTCCAGCGCATTCTAATTTCAGACCTCTCTGGGAAAAGTAATATTCTTAGTAAAGCTCAAGAGTTTGGAGTAAATATTGAGAGTGACGACCCAAAGCTCAAAGAGATACTAAATATTCTTAAATCATCCGAACAACTTGGATATCAATATGAAGGTGCTGAAGCTTCATTCCAATTATTAATGCGAGATGCACTTGGTGAAAAAGAATGTTTTTTTGATTTTGTTGGTTTTCGTGTGATTGTCGAAAAACGAAGAGAAGATGAAGAACCAATTTCAGAAGCCACTGTGAAAATCCGCGTCAATGGAGTATTAGAAGTTACTGCTGCCGAAGGGATAGGTCCAGTTAATGCTTTGGATAAGGCTATCAAAAAAGCTTTGGGTAAATTTTACCCTGAAATTAAAGATGTATCTCTTATTGACTATAAAGTAAGAATACTAGATGAAAAAAAAGGCACACAGGCTAAAACCAGGGTACTCATTGAATCTGGCGACCATGACTCAAAGTGGGGAACTGTCGGCGTATCAGAAAATATTATTGAGGCTAGTTGGCAAGCTTTAATCGATAGCATAGAATATAAGCTTAATTATCTTCCCAAGATCTCTAAAAAGAAATAATACTTCTTTAAAGGGCTGTTCGCAATAAGGTGTCTATAGTTTTAATGTAAAACGCTCTGATTTCTTTTGTAGTTTGAGTATAGTCTCTGACAAACTCTTCCACAATATCAGTTGATTTTTTTTCAGAATACTTTAAAAACTTAGCAAGCATTAGAAGGTTTTCTTGTTCCTTTGGAAGATGACTCATCAAAGAAATATTTTGAATTCTTAAGGCACATTCTAAGTTTCTCAAGAAGAGGTAGTGCTTTTTAATATTCTTGGAATCTATATGATCAATAATTCCTAAGGTACCTAACTGAGTAATAGCGGAAAGTGTGTTAGTCTCTCTTAACTGATGATTTTTTTTTCCGTGTATCATCTGCAGAACTTGAGTAGCAAACTCAATATCCATCAATCCTCCATAACCCAACTTCACATTTTTTTCCTTGGCGGTTTCCCCTGCTAAATCTTTCTCGATTTTCTCTCTTAATCTAGAAATATCTATGATCGATTCGTATTCGAGCTTAGAACGATAGGTAAAATTCTTCACCATATTTATAAAATTTTCACCTGTTTGTTGGTTTCCTGCTATAAACCTTGCCCTCACCATAGCCTGCTGCTCCCAGGTGCGAGCCCTTGTTTTATAGTAGTCCTCGTAACTTTTAATCGAATTTACCATTCGACCACTCTTACCTTCCTGTCGTAAATCAGAATCAATTTTATAAACATACCCAGAAGATGTAACCTCAGAAGTCAGCTCATGCAATAACTGAGAAATTTTTGTGTAAAATAAAACCACATTTCCTGAAAATGAGGAATCATCTGGCGTATCTTCATAGACAAAAATTAAATCCAAATCTGACTTAAAATTTATTTCACTACCCCCTAATTTACCCATTCCAATAATAGCAAAGCTATCAGGAATATTTGTTTCATTGCCATACTGAGTATTTAATTTTTCAAACGCAATTTGGCAAGCATTCTCTACATGCGTTTCTGCCAAGCTAGATAGGTCTTTCAAGGTTCCTTCTATATCAACTTCTCCTATGATATAGCGAATTCCTATTCTTAATTCTTCACCCTGTTTAAATCGTCTTAAGATATCTTGTTGTGCCTTATATGTATTCCTTGTTTTTAGAATTTGACTTATTTCCTTATGTAGATTTTCCTTATTTTTAAAACGATAAATAGATTCTGTATCTTTAACTATATCTATTAACCCAGGCTGTTTAATTAATGTATCTGATATAAAATTACTACTTCCAAAAATTCGGAGAAGGAGTTCTAAAAACTTTTTATTTTCGGCAAATAAGCCTAAGAATGATTCCCTTGCCTTACTTGATTCTATAAATTTTACTAAGTTTTCTACTGCTGAATTTGGCATTGGCACTTCACTGCACCCTTCTAATATTTTCGGAAGAATACTGTAAAAGTCATTAATACTTTTTTCTGTAGGATGGGAGGATGTTGGGCCATCTCTCAATCGTTTCAAAAACTTTAATGCATTTTTATTGCTATGAAAAGATGCCCTTTCTAAGACTCCTTCATCTAATGATCTTATTTCAGAAATTTTACTTTTATGCTCCCCGACTTTGCCTTCTTGCTCTTTTTTGAATAGATCAGAAAAAATATCGCTTACGAATTTGGTGTGCCCTATAAACTTATTATTTAATTTTTCATTTAACTCTTCTATTGACCCACCTACAATGTTCATTTTACGAGACAGGACTGCTAGTAAAAATTTATCTTCAGGTAAAATATGAGTCTGAAGACCAAAGGATATCTGTACCCTATTTTCCAAATCTCTTAAAAAAATATATGCTTCTCTTAATTTTTTATATTCTATTTTTTTTATAAAATTTAATCTGTGAAGCGCTTTCAATGCTTCTAGTGTATTGGCTCCTCTTATTTCTTTTTCCCTGCCCCCATATATTAATTGGTAAGTTTGAACTGTAAATTCAACCTCTCGTATGCCTCCTTTTCCAAGTTTTATATTTATGTTATTTTTGTTTTTTTTATTTATACTTTTATTTATTTTCTCCTTCATACCCGTTATTTCTTTTACTGCTGTAAAATCTATACTTTTTCTATATATAAATGGTTCTAGCATTGTAAAAAATTTTTCACCTAAAGATTCACTCCCGGCGGATACTCTTGCTTTCATTAAAGCCTGTCTTTCCCAGAGCCGACCCCATGATTCATAATATATTTCGCAGCCTTCAAGCGAATTTACTATTTCGCCACTTTTCCCCTCTGGTCGAAGATCTAGATCAACACGAAATACATTTCCTTCTGATGTAATCTCATCTATTATTTTTTTTATAAGGATGGCCAATTTTGTAAAATATTCATGAATGCTAATATTAATAGGGTTCGGATTAGATTCTGTTGGAATCATTTCTCCTATATTGGATGTGTATATGTATAAAATATCGATATCAGAACTATAATTTAATTCTAAACCTCCAAGTTTTCCCATTCCCAATATTGCGAATTCAACTTCTTTCAATTTTCCGCTATTATCTCTGTAGAATGGTATCCCGTATTTTTCTCTCATCTTTTTATCTGCATACTCGTATGCTATCTGCAAACTCAGGTCAGCTAAATGTGAAAGGTCTTCGCCTGTTTCTTTAAAATTTGTTTTCCCCAATAAATCCCGTAATCCAATTCGGATATACTCTCTTTTTTTAAATTTTCTTAGAAGTTGTGGAGTTGTAATATCAGCATTATTTTTTTTCACTAACTCGTAATATGCGCGCATGAATTCATCTTTTGATCTCGAATTATTTATTATGTCTGAGTTATTAATCCAATTAAAGTAGGACGGATCACTGAGCAGGCTATCTGTCAAATTCTGACTGCCTGAAAACAAAACTATGAGGGATTTTAGAGTTTCTGGAGTAGTCGATAAAATTGTATACAGATAGTTTTTATCTATTATTGTTTGAGTAAATCTTTCAAAGTTATTAAGTGCTAAGTCTGGGTGGTATGATGCTCCTATCAACTTTAACAATGATTTGAAAAAATTAGGGTATAAGCGTTGAAAATTTAATTGACCTGATATGATTATTAAACTTGACCAAGAATTTTTCGGTTCTAATAACTTGTGTATTCGGAGAGGTTCTTCAAAGCTGTCCTGCCATATATCTCTATTATGGATTGCTGTAAATAATTTTAAATCATCCATATTATTGCTTTAATGGAAAATATAATCATTGCTATATAGAATTAAGTTTTATTATAACTAAAATAAAAAAACCCCCGGCAAAAGCCAGGGGCTGTAATA
>Ga0209403_10006279_pt1 | contig 12096 bp, 16 predicted proteins | sample ArcticOcean_MG_C_8_FD_187440 | JGI IMG/M metagenome (GOLD analysis project Ga0209403, IMG submission 187440) | Marine microbial communities from western Arctic Ocean - ArcticOcean_MG_CB11_86 (SPAdes) (version 2) | ecosystem: Environmental > Aquatic > Marine > Oceanic | place: Arctic Ocean... | reverse complement strand
CTTGGATCGTCTGGGACGTTACTGCGTCAGCCATCTTATTCTCCCCGCGAGGACAGGACTCTCAGCCCCGTTCGCAATAGGAAATAAGGTCACCCACCCCTAGATGGGTGGCCTTATCTCAATTAATCACATTAGGACAGCGATGCCGTCGTCGCATATTCAACAATGAATGTGAACGATCCCGCAGTAGTAGCATCTACGGTATTCGTGATGTTGCAGTAAACTGTCCGCTCAGAACCAGCATACTGAGGCGATACCGGAGCCGTAGTACCACTATGCGTTGTGCCTACCAGTGTGCAATCTACGACATTACCAACAACGACAGTCGTGCCGCCATCTAGGATATGATCGGTGATCGCCGCAACAATCTGGGCACCGGAACTTGATGTTCCAACCTCAAGCCCAATGTCTCCCGTTCCGATAACCGGAGCGGTGATACACACAATTTTGATTGCGGTGATGACGGTGTTGGCTGGCTGGGTAAACTCACCGATAGCTGGACTATCGCCTGCCGTGGTGTTGACTGTAACGCCTGAAGCGTGTCCAACACCCTTTCCTAGAACGACTCTGGTGGTAAAAGCACCAGTTGTGCCGCTCTTATCAACGGATTGGAATCCGTTCTCTGATCGTACTGGTCCTGAAAAAGTTGTGTTAGCCATTAGTTTCTCCTGTCGTGGCTAGTGTCTATCAATGAATTGATAGTCAGGGAAAAGAAGAGGCAGGAACGGCCCCAATACGGGACCGCCCCCACCCCCCACTTACTACGCTCCGGGCGAACCCCAGATCCCAAGGGGATCAGAGACGCCAAAGCTGTAACGCTCGCGAGCCTTGTAGCGAACATTTCCGGTATCGAAGTCACCGTCCATGCTCGTCTCAAGAGAAACGCGATTGAAGTGCTTCATGCCATCCGGCACATCAGTCAGCAGGTACCACGCATCCGTATCCGTCAGATAGTGGTTCACAACTGTGCCGTTCGGAAGGATACCCATCGACCGAATAGCGTTGATGTCGTTGTCCGCAGTGCCAGTACGAAGGTCAGACTTCATAACCCGTGTCGCCACAAACTGTAGATCTGGCGGGATTACGAGGGTCTGGGGACGAGCAGCGATCATCAGACCACGCTCATCCGTCCACTTACCAATCTGGATGCAGGCAGCCTCAAGAGAAGTCTCATTGAGGTCAACGGCAGTGGCTGGACGATTGGAGTTATACCCACCCCCAACCAGGGGATGGCCCCCACCGCCGGTAACGCCATCACCGACAGCCGTAAACAGATTCACACCATCGCCGCCCTGATAGGACGCTGTAAACCCGTTGTTAAGCGGGAACACAGACTTTACCTGCTTGGTGTGAGCCATAGCGCGAGCTAGGGCCTTGGTGTAACGAGCCGACAGAGAATCATAAAGATTGTCCTCCATCGCCTCTTCCGTGATGGCAAAGCCCATTGCAACCGTTTCATGGTTATACCGAGCCGTGAACGATTCCTGAGCAGCGTCATACGAAATTGCTGACCCTTCATCCTTGACAGGTGCAGCATCGAAGCCCGAAAGCTTTACTTCTTCCTCAAAAGATCTGCTTGAGCTTTCCGTCTCATAGATCTCGGAATGCTCGTCATCGTACCGCCCATACTCAATACCAAAGAGAGCATTGAGCCCTGGAAGCAGTTCCTTGAGCAGTTGTGCGCGTGAAATAGCCATTTGTCAGTCTCCTTACACGCCTAAGCAGTTTAGATAGGAATGGGGAGAAACTGTGAAGCTAGACGCAGCATTGAACTTCACAATAACATCTGGAAATGCATCACTCGCCGTAGTCCCTTTAGGGGGCAAGCTCCTCGGCCCTTCAACAAAGTCAACAATACGAAGGGGCAGCGTGGCCGTTACTGCTGGAGTGCTGCCATCAAGTGCGTTCTTGGACTTGCCAAACGTCGCACTTCCCGCCGTAACGACCACAGCCGCGTTCAATCCGCGATCCGTAGTATTCATAGCCTCGTCGGCCTGCATCTGAATAAGGACATTGGGGTCGTCTAGCACATACGCCATCGCATCAGTGGCCGCATTCGATGCGGGCCAATAATTTGAAAACGTCTTCTGGCTGGTCGTGGGGTCCGTGTAGGAGCAACCCAAGAAAATCCCAACGCAACCAAGCGAAGTTGTACCCGCATTCTTCGTAATCGTACCGTTTGCCGCGAGCGTAACAAAGTCGCCGTTGGAAATCAGAGTAGCATATGTCGTAATAATTGGCAGATGTCTCGTCATTCCGGTAAAAGACCCCGAAGCACTAAGTGTGCCGATAGGTCTTGCCCCATATGGGGCTGCTGTAATAGCCATAATTACCTCTTTCTTTCTCTAGTAGTGTCGCAACATTTAGCGAGTTCCCTTGCCAAATGCTACGCGGGTCTTGCGGTCAGGCGCTAGAACTGGCATCCGAGGATCGTTCTCGCGCATATAAGCATTGTCAACGGCCTGCATCTGTGACTCCGCGTGATTGGCATAATACTGCCGTCTCGCCGCGACTGTCTCTTCTGGAGCCTTACAGAGCAATAAACCGCCAACTTCAATTCCACCTTTGCTCGACCAGTCCGAATTATGATCGCTCATAATATGTAGCTCTGGGTGATCTTCGGCACGAACCGGCTCCCATCCTTCACGAAAGCGTTTTGACACATTCGTATTATCTGGATTGCCTACCATAGAAGTTCGTATCCACCGAAACACCCAACCATCTTGCGGAGTGGGATCTGGAAGAATCGACGCGGGCTCCCACGACGGAGTTCTGACCTCGCTTTCGCGAGTATCAATGCTCCGGGGTTCCCTGGGGGTGCGATTGTCAGCCATCAGGACATCTCCTTTATAAGCTGCTGTGCATACTGCTGGGGCGTTAGCCCTATGCGTTTTGCCAGCGACACCTGTGTCGAGGTTAACGTGACATTGCGTGGTGCTGCACCATTATTTCTCATAGCAGGTGCTACCACGGGATTCGCCTTACGGCGAGTTGCAGTTTCTACAACAAAGGACTGACTAGAGTCCGATGTGCTTTCACTGAAGTGCGCAGGAAAAACTTCTTTCATACGTTGATTGATTAATTCATAATACTTTTGGCTGCTTGGGTCAACACCATCCTCACTAACAAGTTTTTCGTGTACACCATACGCGAAACTTGTCATTTCCTTGTCCCTGCCAAACCACGGATTATCTTCCTGCCAGCTAAGGCTTTGTGCGTCCGGCGCTGGCGGTGCAGGCTGGGCCTGCGTCTGCTCTTGGGCTCTCTGCCGCTGGTCCGCTGCTACCTCTTGCTGCCAGTCGCTGACAATCTCTTGCGACACATTTAACGCAGACGCTTGATTTAACTGGGCGTTGGTTAAATACTCCTGTGCTGCCGCAATCTCATCAGAGTCGCCTGACTCATGCGCGTTCTTGAAGTTATCTCTTGCAATCGAAAGAATAGCTTCCGCGCCATGCGTACTTCTCTCGGTCAAGGCTTCTTGAGAGTTCTTGATAAGCTTTACTAAGTTTTGATTCTCTGCTTGCAGGTTTTGCGTGTAACTGATCGCCTCACTTGAAAGTTTCTCAGAAGCCTCTTTGGCCCGCCGCTCTTCGTGGAATTGCCACTTGAGCTTTTTCATGCGTTTAGACGCCTTCTGCCCGTAACTTTCTATCTCTGCGTCTACCGATGCGTCGTCTGAACTGTCTTCCTTCGCGGAACTCGCAGCCTCTTCTCTGCGATCCTCCTCTGGGCGGTCATCAACCACCTGAATGTCAAGTTCTTCCTCTTGGAAAGAAGATGGAGAGTCTTCGGACGGGCCAATCTTGGTCTTCATCCCGAAAAATCTGTCTTCGTTATTCATTCGGCCTGTTTCGTCGCTCATCTTATGCTCGCTCCACTCCTCGGGGATCATCTACGACCGCTTCGACAGTATCATCATTGATCAGGCGGAATTCCTTACCGTGGATCTTGATTCTAGTGCCGCTAAACGCCCGAAAAACAACCCAATCACCTACTCCACAGTACGGGCCACTGGGGAATCGGGCATAATTCGCGTAAGCGTCGGAGCCCATAGACATTACCCAGCCCACGACGGTTGAAATAGACTCCTCTTGTTGCGTGTCAGAAGACTTGATAATTCCGCCTTCTGTCGTTTCCTGAATCTCAGGCAGCGCGATTAGGATCTTGTAGCCCTTCGGCTCCGGCAACTGGGATGCAAAGCCAACTCCTTCCTTACTCTCATCCCGATAGAAAGGCTCATATTCAGCGTCTTGCGGGGCGACTTCCTGTTCTTTTTCCGATGCTTCTGTTGCGAGTTCAGTCATTACGACCTCTCGTTAAAATGTGCGCTCGTAAGAGCGAAAGTTGATTATCGTGCGAGTCGAGCGGTTTTTTTTATTTTCCCCTCACTGTGATAGAGTTAAAAACTTTCGAGTTTGTTCTCTAGGTCTACAATCTCCCGCTCTATCCAAGCGAGTCCCTCTAGCTTGCCGCAAATCGTACGATACTCCTCTATATCCTTAGCGGAGCCCTTCGATAAGTGGTCACTCAATATATCCGACTGCGCTATAATCTTTTTCCTAAGCAAGCTCAGTACGTCTTCAGGCATCCTCATCACCCTTTGCCATATCCCTGCCGAGCTTGATCCCTTCCAAATGCTGTGACGCCCTAAACGTCTGCTCGTCATGCTCCGCTTTCAGTCTCAGGGCCTCTTCCTCAAGAGAGAGCGCGGCGATATCTAACTGATGCTGGCGCTCAAGCTTTTCTCTTTCAAAGGCCAGAGTCGCGGCATCTCTCTGCGACCCAGCCGCCATCTTCTGTTGGTCAAGCTGTTGTCTCGCGGAGTCGGCTTCCTGTTTGCGCTTAACATCCATCTCGCGAATACCAAGCTCACGTTCACGCTGTTGGATGATGGGATCTTGCTGCTGCTCTGCGTTCTCGGCGGCCTGCTGCTGCTGCTGTTTCTTGCCAAGCATCTGATCAGCGGCGTCCGCGACCAGTGTACTGAGGCGCTTCTCAATGTCTTCCGGCAGCGGCTCGCCAACGGGCGGCAGTTCAACTCCAAGCTCATCTTCGATCTGGGAGCGGAACACGAATGCCAAGTGTTCACGCAGATGTGAGTCAAGCGCACCATTGATTGCGGCACCAGCAGGACTGTTCTGCATCTCCTGCCCGATCTGTGGGTCGTTCTTGAGCGCCATGTGGACACGCATATGCGCCTCATGGTCTTGGTACTCGTAGACCTTAACAGGTGCCTGGGTGAGTATCGCTTGGTTTTCAGTGACTGGGTCTTTCGCTGGAACCTCATCGGGCTGCGGAACGATTTTGTCTGCGTTCGGGATGCCGATCAATTCCATCATCTGACGATGCAGCAGGGGCAGGTCATATAGATTAGGTGCCTGGGATGCCAACTGTAGGGCTGCCTGGTACTGCATGATCCTTTGTGCCATCGTAGAGGCGTTTGGGTCTGACACTGGAGTGATATCTACCCGGTCATCGAAGTCCTCCGCCTTGATATCTTCTCCAGCATCCGTCTCGTATGGGTAGCTGGGGTCAGTGTACTCGTGGATGATTGTGGCTAGGATCTTAAATTCTTTCTTCAGGCTCGCATGGATACGCGCCTGAATAGCAGACTGCACTTTCATCGTGCGTTCTATGATGGCGAGCGTGGTGCCGACAGGAGCGTTCTGATTCATGTCGCCCACTTTGATATCCGCCATCGACGCAAATCTTCGCCCTTCCTCAACGATATTGCCAAGTAGTTGGTAAAGGACTGAGGACGGTTCCTTGTACGGCAGGAACGTGATGTTGTCCCTGATTACGCCACCGGGCACATCGACATCCCTGAACTCACCTGGCATGATAGGTGTGTCATCGCCCTTGATTCTAAGGCCACGGGTCTTCAGCCCTCCGGGCAAGTTCGACAGTGTGCCAGCGTCAACTAATTGACGGAGCAGGCTTGTCGCAGACTTGGCGAGGCCACCGATCATGTGGATCAGGCCCAGGTTATAAAAGCCTATGCCCGGCACATATCCGTAATGCACGAAGTGCTGTTTCTTCGTCCTATGCTCGTCGTCCTCCAGCCAGTTCCGGTAAATAGATAGGACGGTGGAGCTTGACTTATCAATAGTAATGACGTAGGGCAAGGCCACCCCGTCGTCGTCCTCAAATCCGGGCAGGTCCAAGTTAACGTGCATCTCCAAAAGCTGGTGACGCTCGTCGCTGTCGTAGGACGGGGTGACCCCTCCGATGTCGTTGTACTTTTTCTTTATCGGATTTTCTTCAATGTGGGATGTCGCCAATTCCACATCACGGTAGAAACCACTCACCTGTAGCTTACGCACCTGATTCGTGCTTCTCGCCATAACGTGCGTGTACCGTTCGGCCTGCTCCAGATCGGATTCATTGTAGGAGACAACGAAATCTTCGGCTGGCACAAACATCGACGTTGGCCTGCCAAGTGACGGGTCGAAGTAAACCTTACGGAACGCGGAGCCAGCGAGCGGCAGACTGAAAAGAAGCTTCTCGGTTTCAGAGCGGTACTCCGTCATCACCTCCAGAAGCTGGTAGTTCATATAATCCTGAACACGACGCGCCTGCTGCTCGCGTTCCAGACTAGCGACTCCCCAGACCTGGGTCTTAACGGGACCCTTGGCTGGCATAATCTCTTGGATTGTTTCGCTTTGGAAGCGCACCACTGCCTCAGAAAGCATGGGGTGGAAAACACCACAAGCTCCAGCCCAAGGCGTAGTACGGTCTTCAATCTCCAGACCTAGCTGGTCAAGGCCCTGCTCATAGGTGCCCTCCCATGCGCCCCTGCTACTCTTGTCTGCCTTGAACTTTCCGATCAGGTCGGAGGCGATGGTCCGTAGCTCACTATCATCCACGACCTCGGCCAGATTGGAGGAGAACTCCGTCTCGACGCGCTTCAGGTCTGCCATTGGATTGAAGTCAACTACCATGCTGCCGTCGTCCATCTCGGTCAGCGTGGATTCGCCGGGGAGTCCCTCCTCCTCGACAAGGACGAGCCCCTCCGGGGACATATCAAAGTCGTCTTGACTGAATAATCCTTCCAGGGATTTATCTATTGCCATCTAACCACTCCTCGGGAGTAAATCAATAGTAAGCTGCGCGACGAGTAGGTCGTAACTCTTCCATCGGCTCATCACTTTTGAGACTTATGAAGCCACCCTGCCTAAAGCGAAGCAATGCTTGAGTTGATGAGTCAACCAAGTCATCGTGGTCGCCAGTCGGGAAGGACGCAAACTGCTCTATAACTTCTTCTGCCCATCTTTTCTTTGGTGCCCACACATTACCGCTACTGAACAGATCCGATACGGCGTTCACCCTAGCTATCTTATCTCTTCCCCTGCTTGGTGTATACTCTGCGACTGGTATACCCATGCGGCGAAGCTCAAAAATCAGCGGAGTCCCTGCCGCCTTTGCCTCAACAATAAACGCATCGGGATTGTATTCCTTATACATCTCATATGCACGGACCTTCAGGTCAGGAAATTCTAGGCGTTCCTGCAATGCGTCAAGTAATATGATGTTTGCGTTCTTGTCCTCATCATAGAAAACACCCCAAGTCGTGCAGGCGCTATAGTCCGCAGTTTCCTTTGCGAGAAATGCTGTGTCCCAAGACTGGATCACAAACTCGCACTCTGGCGGCTTGCCTTTCGTCCACTCTTTCCACCATTCGCGCTTGATGATCGCGGACTCTTCAGAGGTTGGGTCCTGCTGGTACTGTGTACTCCACTTTGATATTGGAAGTTCTGAGCGCAGCGCCTCCAATTGTTCTATCGGCCAGAATCCGGGCCATAGCGGCTTACCGCTGGGCAGGATAGCTGGCAGTTCAATGATCTCCCACTCGTCAGACCCGCCGCGCTCTATAGACGCCTTGAGGATGCTGCCTGTCAGGTCTCTCTTGGACCAGCGAGTCATCACCACACAGATAGCTCCGCCTGGTTGTAGCCGCTGCCTGGGACCAGAGGTGTACCATTCGTAGGTCTTGTCGTAGACGGACGGGTCACCCTGCGCTGCTTCCTGCTCTGAGTGGGGGTCGTCTACGATCAGGATGTCTGCACCCTTACCCGTCACGGCCCCGCCAACTCCGATAGCGAAGTAGTCGCCGTGTTGGTTTGTGTTCCAGCGTCCGGCTGCCTTAGAGTCGGCACTCAGGGACACGCCTTGAAATATCTTCGCGTATTCTTCGGAGCCCACCAAGTTACGCACCTTACGACCGAAGCCGACTGCCAACTCTGCGGTGTGTGATGTCTGGATCACCTTCTTGTCTGGGAACTTACCTAGGTACCAGGCAGGGAATAGGTGGGACGCAAACTCAGACTTGGTGTGGCGGGGCGGCATATTGATTATCAGCCGCTTCAGGTCGCCACTCGCGATACGGTTGAACGCATCTGCCATAACACGATGGTGGTCGCCCTCTATAAACGCGGGCCAGACCTGCCTCACGAACGCCAGAAAGTCTAAGTGCGACTTCTCCCGTTCTTTGGCTAGGCCCAACTCCTCCAAGAGATCCAGCATTTCCTTCTGCTGGTCTAGCGGCAATGCGCTTACATGAGCGGAGATGGCAGATATGTCCATCAATTCACAAGGCCGCATGACAAACAATTGTCGTCATTGTCTAGGTCGTTACCACATCGTTCGCATTGAATGTACTCTTTATCAGAATCCAAGGTACACATCCAGCAAAATCTTTCGTCCTTATCAAGCTCAGAACCACACCTTGGACAAGCGGGTGGGGTCATTCTAGGTCAGGGTCGGTGATCGTTATCCATATTTCCTCGCCCCTGTCTAGCTCCGCGTAAACCAACTTGCAGAGTTTCTCAAAGGCTGGCCTTGTGGTGCCGCTACGAATACGGTGGTTAATGCCGCCGTGGATCGTGTACTCCTCAAGATCAAAACCAACTAGCACACAGCCGTGACTGTCGCGGTGGTCTAGCCCTGGGTGTAGGTAGATCCAAGTAAATCCCGGCACAGACTGAATATGAGGCATACCCCTATACCAGTCCCATCGCTTATAATAATGTTGGAACTTCGGACTGTCCGTCCTAAGCCCGATACGGAAACGCCCCGTAGGGATCGCCGTCTCTCCGGGCACCTTCGGGCCGGTACGGATACGGTCCTCAATAGTGTGGCAAACTCTGCTGCCGCCCTCATCCGACACCGATAGGTCGCCGGGAGTAGACTCTGATCCCCTGTCAGTGCGGGCTAGTAGTAGTTCCATCGGTCAGCCGTCGTCCGGCAAATCCTTAACCCCCGGCAGCCGCTCAATAACCTTAATAATAAACGGTCGGGCAGCCGGTACAGCCACAATAATTCCCACCACAAAAATGCCGCCAGCAAGCACTGCGCTGATAAGGCTTGGATAAACGACTGTCCACCCAACAAGGGGCAGGCCAGTAACTACCGCCGCCACGCCAAGCTTGTACTGTACTGCCTGCGCTCTGTCCTCCGCAGCGTCCTCCCGCTTACTCTCGCGGACCTTCTCGGCAAGCTCCGCAGATGAAAGATCCCTGGCTCTCCCAGTTATACCTCTATTCTCATTCATAATACCGCTTCCATAGTAAGGTTGAATCCTTCGCGATTCCCTTCCTGCACTGACCGGGCCTGCTCCCAACGGTCGTATGTCTCATCTGCAAACTTCATCCACTCCGCATATGGCATACTGTCACCAACGCTAGAAATCGTGTCGAGCGCAAGTAACAATAATTTTTGGGCACACGTATCGTCACACACAATAATGTTTCGACCGAAGCCTGCCCATAAGCCCCCAGCGTATGTCTCATTGCCGCACATCATACACACAAAATCATCTTCACCCAAAAAACCGTCGGGTATCTTTCGTAAATCGCTAATAGCAATCACCCCGAAATAATGATGTCCCTGTGGATAACACAACCTCACAATCTAATCAGCAACACAACCCTTATCAAGTTGATTTTTTTGAAAAAAATTTTTAGCCGAGAAAAAAAGAAAAAAAGTAAGAGGGGGGGGTCCTTTGAATTTAGCTCGTCGTTTGAGTGAAACACTGATTGTTGTTGCGCGGCGGAGCCGCGCTCCCAGCCGTTGCCCCCCACCCACTGGGGTCTCCGCCACACCGATTCTGCGATCCGGTGACGCCCAGCGCGGGGATCAGGCGAGCGGGTGACAGGCGACCCGTACGGGCGGACGCCGCTGAGATCTCTTTGGCTGCTCGTCGGGGGTGCGCGGTTCAGCTGGGCTGCGACCGTCTCCGGCTGCTCGCTCCCGCCGATCCTGTAAGCCGCTGATGCGCTGACCCACTGGCAGAATTGTCAGACTTGGTCGCTTGCACCAAAAAGAACTAACGTTGTGGGACAACGACTTAGGAGATCGGGCCAACATCCATGCCCCGTTGCCCTGTTGACACGCTCAGTTCCTAGTAGATTGCGTGCGTGGGGGAAAGCCCCCAGCGACGGACTCCAACGGAGAACAACAGAATGAGAATCAAGAGTAGCAGAGAACTGAGCCGGATCGCGAAACACAACGCCGTTGCTGCTGGCATCGCCAACTTCCATCGGTTGGTCGAATCTGGAGATCTGCCATCGCGCCATCCTAGTGATGGAGCCTACAGCGTGATCAGGGCCATTGAGGCAGCGGGGTTCAAGATCACGAAGGCACCCGCCAAGCGCGACACCGCCACCAACGACAGGAGCGCATCATAATGAAGACGAGAGAGTCCTACCTGACCCGCGCCGTGAACGACTTCCGAAAGAGGTTCGCCCAGCACGGCTACGAGTTGGGAGAGGTCCACGTGTCGGTCGGCTTCCCGTCCAAGCGGGCGACCACGAAGACGCACACCTGCATCGGAGAGTGCTGGCACGGCGAAGGCCAGACGGGTGGCAAGGCGCACATCTTCATCTCGCCTAAGCTGGACGCCACTGGCCCGCAAGGCGCACTAGCCACGCTCTGGCACGAGTGCGCTCACGCAGCTCTTCCAGCAGGCACGGGGCACGGCGCACCGTTTAAACGGTTCATGAAGGCCACCGGACTTGAGGGCAAGGCCACAGCGACTACGGCGGGCGCGGGGTTGGTGGCCTACTTCCAGCGGCTGGATGAGAAGTTCAAAGGCTACCCGCACGATGTGATCAATGTTGGGGCTGGAGGCAGGAAGAAGCAGACCACGCGCCTGATCAAGTGCGAGTGCCAGTCCTGTGAATACATCATCAGAACGACACGGACCCCCCTGATGCACTACGGGCCTCCGATCTGTCCCGGCTGTAATGAGGTGATGACCGAAGCCTAGGCGACCAATGAGCAGGGGTCGGGAACTTCTCCCGGCCCCACCCGAACGGAGCGACACATGACCATGACTACCTACCACCTCGTCGGACCCCGCAGCAAGACCAAGCGACACGCCCGAGCCGTCCTCCGCCTGATGGCATACGCCATGAAGCACGGTCACGAGGTCCGTCTCGACAACGCATCGTCTCCCAGCAACCAAAACGCATTCTGGTACCTGATCATCACCACCAACAACACCGAGGACTAGACCAATGAGCCACCGTAACCGCGCCATCTACAGCACCAATGCCCTGACCATATTCTCTGACCCACTTTTCCAAGAGTGGAGTGCCAGTTTTGAGGCGGAACTATTCAGCGAGCTAAAGCGGCGCGACATCGTTGTCGCCTCCCTCCCCAAGGCAGCCGCGTACCTTTACGGTGCCGCCCTGGAGAACGTCATCGACACTATGGATGAGGGCGACGATTGGTGGCAGCACGGGATCTACTCCCTACTCTACGGCAACCGCGAGTCCGTCATGGCTGACCTCACCATGATCCTGCCTAGCGGTACTTGGTATGATCGCCGCGATAGGGAGGTGGAGACTTTCGGTCACGCTGGGCTGACCGGACAGGAATTGTACGACCACGAGAACCCTGCCCCACTAGAAGATCCGATGGCGGGAGAGTGGTAACACACTAACCCGACTAGGTCACAAGAAGAGGCCCTTCCAGAAATGGGGGGGCCTCTTTTTTTATGTGACCCGCTCTGTTTAAACAACCTCTCTGTTTAAACAGTCGCCATGTTTAAACAACGATGCGTTTAAACGACCTCATGTTTAAACAACACCT
>Ga0209403_10006278_pt1 | contig 12097 bp, 9 predicted proteins | sample ArcticOcean_MG_C_8_FD_187440 | JGI IMG/M metagenome (GOLD analysis project Ga0209403, IMG submission 187440) | Marine microbial communities from western Arctic Ocean - ArcticOcean_MG_CB11_86 (SPAdes) (version 2) | ecosystem: Environmental > Aquatic > Marine > Oceanic | place: Arctic Ocean... | reverse complement strand
AGATTACAGAGATGGACTAATATCGAAATACCTATTGCTTTCCCACATATAATGTTAGGAATAAACCAAACTGTCATATTTGCTTTATTCATGGTTATACTTGGTGCATTAATTGGGACAGAAGATTTAGGTCAAATAATAATGGGAGCGTTATCAAAAAAAGGTGGTGCGGGTATCGGTTTAACTTTAGGTATATTTGTATCCTTTATGTGTTTAGCAGTAGATAATTTAATTAGAACTTGGGCAAATGAAAGAAAAAGACTATTAGGAATAAATTAATCTATTCTCCTAAAAGACTATCATCTAAAATAGATGTGTCATAAGCAGAATAAGAATGCCATCCATTTACTGTTTGATCGCAATCCATTAAGCTGCCAGTCATATTTCCGGATTCATCGGAACATAAAAAAGCTAGAGCTCTAGCAACATCGATTGGCTTATTTAATCTTTTAAAAGGAACTTTGGCTTCTGCTTTTTCTAACCACTCGTCTCCACCATTATGAATTTTTTTTTGAACAGAGTGCTCACCTGGTGTATCAGTCCAACCTATGTTTAAACCATTGACTCTAATCTGATGACCAGAAACTCCATTTGCTATATTTTTAGTCATAATTCCTAGTGCCGCTTTAGATGCGCTATATGCTGTTATAAAAGGCATACCGCTATAAAGAGCCATTGACAAAACATTAGCTATAGTGCCTTTATTTTTATCGCGGATCATTATTTTAATTGACTCCTGCATTAAAATAAAAGGTGCCTTGGTATTAATATTAAAATTTTTATCATAATTATCCATTGTCGTACTTAAAATTGTACCTCTTTCAGTATATCCGGCAACATTAATAAGCGTGTCTACAGTTCCAAATTCTTTATCTGTTAATGAAATAATATTTCTACAATCATTTTCTTTATCAAGATCGGCTTTTACATAAATACATTTTGATCCAATAGTTTCTATTTCTTTTTTTATAGCTTCACCCTGCTCTTCTTGACGCCCACAAATAGTAATAGCTTTGGCCCCTCTATGTGCGAATAATTTTGCTGTCTCTGCACCGCTACCCTGTGTACTTCCTGTAATAACTATAACCTTGTCTTTAAATTGATTTTTTAAATCTGTTATATAATCTTTATTCATAATTTATATTTATTACTTTTCCTGTATTTAATGATTCATATGCTGCATTAGCTATAATTAAAGCATTGCGACCATCTTCAAAAGTAACCCTAGGTTTAGTTTTGGAATTAATTGTTTTAATAAAATTATCAAATTGATCTTTATAAGCTTGAGAATATCTTTCAATAAAAAAATAATGAATGGGATCATTTGCTTTTGTATGAGAATTGGTAAATTTTTCAACGGATGTAGGACCTTGATTATTAGAAATTATCATTCCTTTACTCCCAAAAATTTCTACTCGTTGATCATATCCATATATTGCTCTTCTAGAATTATTAATATGAATTAAAACTCCACTTTTAGATTTAAGAATACACATTGCGGTATCATGATCGCCAACCTGTTTAGCTTCTTCACTTATAAGAGTACTTGCAAAAGCCGATATTTGCACTATTGGATCATCCCCCAATATAAAACGAGATAAATCAAAATCATGTATTGTACAATCGCGAAAAAAACCACCAGCTGCTTTTAAATATTCTAATCCAGGAGGCTCGGGGTCCCTACTGGTAATGACAACCAACTCTAATTGTCCAATTTCATTAGATTTTCTAGCTTCTTGTAATTTTTTATGGCTATTATCAAAACGTCTATTAAATCCAATCTGTATAGGTACATCAAGGTCTTTAATATTGTTCCAACATTCATTTACCTTATCAATATCTAGATCAATTGGTTTTTCACAAAAAACTGCCTTACCTGCATTACCAGCTTTAGCAATAAACTCTGTATGGGTTGGTGTAGCAGAGGCTATTAATACCGCATGAACATCTTGATTAGTAAGCGCCTCTTCTGCCGTTGAAGTTGCAATAGCATCATATTTTTTTGCTAAATCATTAGCAAATTTTTCATTAACATCAAAAATATATTTTAAATTACACCCAGGATGTGAATTAATAATATCAGCATGCATTTTTCCAATTCGCCCTGCTCCCATCAACGATATATTAATCACAATAACTTAAACCAGATAAAATTTAAATAATCAAGTTTATATTGTTATATTTATAATTTAATCCACTTAGAATTTCTATTAGAAGAATCTTTTGCTACAAACATAAACTTAATACCTTTTACTCCATCCTCTATTCCTGGAAAAGTATATTTGGATTTTTTAGAAGATGTAATCGCATCAGCAAACTCTGTATAAATATTTGCAAAGGCTTCAAAAAAACCTTCTGGGTGACCAGCAGCTAATCTCGAAGATTGAATTGAAAACATAGATACTTCACTGCTTGCTCGCGTGATTATTCGCGCAGATTTATTTATAGGAGTGTATTTTAAATGGTTTGGATCATCTTGAAACCACTCAACAGCGCCTTTAGTTCCATATACTCGAATTTTTAACCCATTTTCTCCTCCAGTTGCAGAAGAAGATACCCAAATAGAAGCTCTTGCTTTATTTTTTAGCCTCAAAGTAAGAAATGCATTATCATCGACAGAAATCTCAGGAGATAAGGAACTTATTTCTGCACTTACTTCTTTTACTTCAAGACCTGTAACATATCTCAATAAATGGTAAGAATGAGTTCCTATTTCTGCCATTATCATTGAAGGTCCACACATTTTTTTATCTAAACGCCATTTCAAAGTTGGTGCTTCATCTTTTTTCTTAAGTCCCGCAGTATACCCCTGAGGATATTCAACATTAGCGATTAAAATTTGTCCCAAACCTCCAGATTTTATTATTTCTTTTGCTTCTCTTAACATAGGGTATGCTGAATAAACATGAGTCAAAGCAAAAATTATTTTTTTCTTTTTAACTAATTTTTCTAATTTTTCAGCATCTTCCACTGTAGATGTTAGAGGTTTATCGCATATAATGTGAATATTATTTTCAATAAATTTCCTTGCAACTTTATAATGATCTCCTGAAGGAGTCATTATTCCTAGAGCTTGAATACCATCTGACCTAGAAACTTCTTTTTTTGCCATAGATGTATAATCTGAATAACACCTTAAAGGATCAAGGCCTAAAGTCTTACCAAATTCTTTAGATTTTTTAATATCTCTAGAAAAAACACCAGCAACAAATTCAAATCTATTATCAAATCTTGCAGCTAGTCTATGAGAATAACCAATAAAAGAATTTGGACCTCCTCCAACAAAACCTATTCTAATTTTTTTATTTTTTGGTAATGAATCATTACGCATTAAATCAAGTCTACCAAATGCTATCTTTTCTTTTTTTGCCATTATTTAATCCTTTGTTTATTTAATCCTTTGTTTATTTAATCCTAAAAATTATTATGCTAATTGATTGTTTGTTAATTTATCTAATCCTTTCAAAAATTCTTCATTAGTCCAATTTTGTTTTAATGCCTTAATAAATAGTGATTGTTGAGTTTCTGGAGTTTTAGCACTTGGGGGATCAAAATCAAGATTTGTAGGCCAAGGATATCCTTCCGCACAAGCACAAATTGAGGCCATTACATCACTTTCACTCATTTCTTTGTTCTTATAAATTTTAGATAAGGTTGGAAAAAGAATTTTTGACATATCTTTACGATTAATTGTTTCCATTGTTCTTCCAAAAGGTGATGAAACTTGAAGTAGATTAGCCATACGCTCTACACTATCAGTAGTATTTGTTCCTGCAGCATGAAAAAGAGCAGGACTAAAAAACATAGAGTCGCCCTTATTTAGAGGCAATTGAACAAAATTTTCTTCAAAACATTTAATAAATTCTTCATGCCTCCATGCAAACCAACCTTGCTTATATAATTGTGAAAAAGGTAAAATTTTTGTTGGACCGCTCTCTATTGTTATATCAACATGTGCGACAGCACCTTGAAGAGTTAGATAATTGGAAATATTATGAGCGTGTGTGGGGAAGTTATGTAATACTTTTTTAGATTGAAAACCAAGATGATAATCTCTATGCGGTCTTTGGGCCTCTCCTCCTGGATGCACTAAATTAACCTGGGCAGTCATCTGATAAGCTGGGCCTAGATATGACTCACAAACTGCTGAAATTACTTCGTTTCCAAAATATTTAGCAAAAACAAAAGAATCTTTTTGACAAAGTTTTTGAAGTGAATTCCAGATACGATCATTGGCACCTGGTTTTGCATAATGATCAGATCCTCCAATATTTTTTTCCTTTTCTTCAATAATTATTTTTTCATAAATTTTTGTAGCATCATCAATTGAAGAACAATCATCATATGTATTTTTTAAAACTAAAACACCCGAAGATTGACTCAATACATAAGCCCATTCACTCATAAGAGATAAACGCTCATCTTTATCATGAAGTTTTTCTCTTAATAATTTCATATTATAGATTGGAATATTATCTTTTATTTCTGAAAAATATGAGAGTAGATTTGGATCTAATTTTTTCTTTATTATTTTTTCAAAATCTTCAACTCTACATGAATCGTAAGAAAGAAAGATTTCGGATGTATTCATATAATATTATTTTTATTCATAAATTAATTAAATATATTATATTTTACAGGAATATAAACAAGTTTATTAATTAATTAATGAAGTTACTTTTTTAGTCTTATTTAGTTTTATTTTAAGTTTTAATTTATTTAATTTTATTACATATCTTTAATATATAAATCTTTTGTAATAAAATTTTATATATTTATAAAAATTTAGCTTGTATTATTTTTATTTAGTAATTTAAGATCAAAATAACTAAAAAAATATAGATATCTGTTGTAGAAAAAATTAAATTATAAATTAGCTTTAGTAATTAAAATTTTTGATTATAAAATGAATATTTAATATCAATTGTTAAAAGGCGGATAATGTATTAAAGATACTTTATGGAAATTAAAAATCAAAAGCTATTTCAAAATAAATGTTATATTGATGGAAATTGGATCGATAGCAAAAATAAAAAAACTATAGAAGTTAATAATCCTGCTGACTTTAAAGTTATAGGGACGGTTCCAAATTGTGGATCTGAAGATACTAAATTTGCAATTGAAGCCGCTCATAATGCTTTACCAAATTGGAAATCTAAAACTGCAAAGGAACGTTCTCAACTTTTAAGAAAATGGTTTGATTTAATTATACTTAATCAAGAAGATTTAGCAAAAATAATGACAATAGAACAAGGAAAACCATTAAATGAATCTAGGGGAGAAATTATATTTGGAGCTTCTTTTATTGAGTATTACGCTGAAGAAGGAAAAAGAGTTTATGGAGAAACAATTCCCGATCCGTTACCCGATAGAAGAATAGTTGTTATAAAACAACCTATTGGAGTTGTTGCAGCAATAACGCCTTGGAATTTTCCAAGCGCAATGATTACTAGAAAAGCCGGGCCAGCTCTTGCAGTAGGATGCACAATAGTTGTTAAACCTGCCAGTCAAACTCCTTATTCTGCATTAGCTTTAGCTGTTTTGGCTGAGGAGGCAGGAATTCCAAAAGGAGTTATAAATATTTTAACTGGTTCTGCTAAAGAAATAGGCTTAGAATTATCTACAAATCCAATTGTAAAAAAATTATCATTCACTGGCTCAACTGAGGTGGGTAAAATTCTTTTAGCTCAATCTTCTTCAACAGTAAAAAAAGTTTCTATGGAACTTGGTGGGCATGCTCCGTTTATTGTATTTGATGATGCTAATATTGATGAAGCGGTAATTGGCGCAATGCAAAGTAAATTTAGAAATACAGGACAAACTTGTGTTTGTGCAAATAGAATGTTTATTCATGAAAATATTTATGATGAATTTATTAAAAAATTTACTGAATCAGTAGGAAAAATAAAAGTAGGAAATGGCATGGAAGATGGTGTCTCATCTGGCCCTTTAATTGATGAATACTCTCTTGCAAAAGTAAAAAAACATGTTGCTGATGCTATAAAAAATGGAGCAAAAATTGCTATAGGTGGAGAAATGCATGCTCTAGGCGGTAATTTTTATCAACCTACTATATTATCAAATGTTTCAACCAAGGCTATTATAACTCGCGAAGAAACTTTTGGTCCTGTTGCACCAGTTTATAAATTTTCAACTGAAAAAGAAGTAATTAAAATGGCCAATGATACTCCATACGGCCTGGCTTCATATTTTTATTCAAGGGATATAGGAAGAATTTGGCGAGTTTCAGAAGCTTTAGAGTATGGAATGATTGGAGTTAATACTGGCTTAACTTCAAAAGCCGAAATACCTTTTGGTGGAATTAAAGAGTCAGGTCTAGGTAGAGAAGGTTCTAGATTTGGAATAGATGAATACTTAGAAGTTAAGTATATAAATATGGCGGGGATTAATCATTAGCTCTTTTTATTTGTTTTAAAATAAAATATTTAGTAATAAATTAAAATCTAAGTTTTTTAATTATTAATCAACCAACAATTTTCCTTTATAAGAAATCTTATATAATTCTAAAAAATCTTCCTGATTTAAAGAAACTGGATTACCTCCTGTAGAAGGATCTTGAAAAGCCATTTTACTCATTTCCTCAAATTTAACATCTTCTTTAATCAAATCTTTTAAAGTATGAGGAATTTTTAATTCTTTACGAATATCTAATATCCATTTAATAAAACCTTTAAAGCTATAGTCCTTTAAATTTAAATATCTACTAGCAGCTGTTAATCTATCTTCTATTGCATCTTTATTTCTTTCTAAAACATATGGCATAAATACTGCATTTGTTAAGCCATGGTGAGAATTATATAATGCTCCAACTGGATGGCTTAGGGAATGAATTGCCCCCAATCCTTTTTGAAAAGCTATGGACCCCATTGATGAACCAGCTAACATATTGCTACGTGCCTCAATGTCTTTCCCGTCTTTAAATGCACGAACTAGATATTTTTTTACTATTAACATTCCTTCAAGCGCAATTCCTTGTGACAAAGGGTGAAAAAAAGGAGAACAATAAGCTTCTAAACAATGGGCTAACACATCCATACCTGTAAAAGCTGTTAGTGAAGCTGGTAAAGCTAAAGTTAAATTAGGATCAAGAATTACAATTGATGGTAACATTTTAGGATGAAAAATTATTTTTTTTTCATGAGTGTCTTCTTTTGTAAAGACACCAGCTCTTCCAGTTTCAGAACCTGTTCCCGCAGTTGTAGGAATTGCTATGATAGGATAAATAATATCATTATTTGCTCTAGTCCAGTAATCACCAATATCTTCAAAATCCCAAAGTGACCTAGTTTGACCTGCCATAAATGCTATGCCTTTACCAACATCCATTCCTGACCCCCCGCCAACAGCAATCACGCCATCATGTTTTCCATCATTAAAATATTTAACTCCATTCATTACATTGGAGCCTGTTGGATTGCCTTGAACATTACTATAAACATTGGTTTCGATACTTAGTGATTTTTTTACTTTATTGATAATGTTTGTTTTTAAAATACCAGGATCTGTTACAATTAAAGGATTTTTAATATTTAAATCATTACAAGCATTTTTAATCTCATTTACCCTATTTAAACCAAACCATATTGGTGTTGGATAATTCCAATTCATATTTTCCATAAAAAATTCCTTTTAAACAGTTCTATAATGATAGCTTTTGGCTCTAGTGACATGATCAAAACCTAATACAGACAACGTTATCCCAGTTCCTGTATTTTTTACTCCTGTCCATGCTAATCCAGGATCTAAATAATCACATCTATTCATAAAAAAAGTCCCTGTATTAATTTTAGGGCCAAATGATTCTGCAAAATCCTTATCCGAAGTCCAAAGACAAGCAGTTAAGCCATATGGACTGTCATTCATTAATTTAGCTGCTTCATTTTCATTTGATACTTTCATAATTCCGACTGATGGGCCAAATGTTTCTTCCATCATAAATTTCATAGAATGATCTACATTAACTAAAACAGACGGACTTACATAGCAATTATTGTCTTCTGAAATTTTAAAATTTGATTTGTTAATAATATCTTTTGCTCCATTTGCAATTGCTTCTTTAATTTGTAACCTAATAAATTCTGCAGAAGAAAGTTTAACTACCGGCCCAAGGTTAGTACTTGTTTTTAAAGGATTATCCAGAATGTATTTTTCTGTCAAATTTTTTACCCCTTCTACAAAATCATCATATATTTCTGCATCAACATAAATTCTTTCGATACCACAGCATGATTGACCTGAATTATAGAATGAACCATCAGTTAAATTATCAATGGCATGTTGGAGGTTACAATCTTTTCTTACATATGCTGGATCTTTACCCCCAAGTTCTAAACCAGCGTTAATAAATCTTTCACCAATTGCTTTTTTAACTTGTCTTCCACCACTAACTGAACCTGTAAAAAGAACGTGATCAATTCTACTATCAGAAATTATTTTAGAAGTAGATTCATGACTCAAATGTAAAAACTGAAAAACATTTTTTGGCAAACCGGATAAATTAGCCGCTTGATATAATTGTTCAGCACAAAGAGGTGTTTGAGAGGAATGTTTTAAAATAACTGTGTTACCAGATAACAGTGATGGAACTATAGAATTAACAGATGTGTTATAAGGATAATTCCAAGGTGCAATAATAAAAACAGCTCCCAAAGGGTCTTTAGAAATAAAATTATTAAATTCATCATTTTTTTTTGAAATTATATTTTTTAATCCTATTTCAGAATTTTCAATCATATAACGAGCACGTTCTTCAAAACCCTTCATTTCTCCACCACACTGACTTATGGGCCTCCCCATTTGCCTACATAATTCCTCTTCAATTTCAGAATTGTTTTTTAAAAAAACATCAACAAAGTTCGTTAATATTTTTTTTCTTTGCACTAAAGGAATATTTTTCCAATAAGAAAAGACTTTTTTAGATGAATTTAACGCATTCTCAATTTCATCAGGATTAGAGTATTGTCTTTCTACATAAATAGAATTATCAATCGGAGTTATAGTTTTGAGCATATACCAACTTTAAATATTAATTTTTCTAAAGCAATTATTATTTAATCAAATAAGTGCTACACATCTTATATTTTATAAACTTATATCGAAATTAATGTATATTTTTTAAAAAATAAAAAAAAATACTAAATTTAAATAAGAGATTAATAGATTTGTAATAGTATATCTAGTATATAATAATAAAAATTATTAAGAATTTAAACACATGAAATTATATCTGAACTATATAAATGGAAAATGGATGGATAGTTTATCTAATGAAAAAATCCAAGTAGAAGATCCGGCATCAACAAATATTATTGGTGAAATTGCATGCGCTAAAAATGAAGATGTTGATTTAGCTGTTGAAGCTGCAAAAAAATCTTTTGAAAGTCGTATTCTGGTTGATATGCCAATTCTTGAAAGAGCTAGACTAATGCGTCGTATTGCGGATGAAACTAGAAAAATTTCTAAAGAAGGCGGAACTATATTATGTTATGAAAATGGGAAACAAATTGCAGCTGGCATTGCCGAATTTAACAGTGTAGCAGATACTTTTGATTATTATTCAGGTATAACAGATAAACTTGAAGGTAAAACAATCCCAGTTTCTAACTCTGTTTTAGATTACACAATTTTAGAACCATACGGAGTTTCTGCACATATTATTCCTTGGAATTATCCTTTATCAATGTTAGGTCGCTCTCTTGCTTGCTCTTTTGCAACAGGAAACTCAACAGTAGTAAAAACTGCTGAACTAACACCTTTATCTGCAACTATTTTTGCAAGAGCAATTGAAAATGCAGGAACCCCTCCTGGATTAATTAATATTATATGTGGTTATGGTAATGAAGCGGGAGCATATTTAGTTTCTCATCCAGATGTAAATCATGTCGTATTTACTGGATCAGTAGTTACAGGTAAAAAAATTTTGCATATGGCTGCTGACAAAGCTATGCCTGCAGTTATTGAATTAGGAGGAAAGTCAGCTGGTATCGTATATCCTGATGCTAATTTAGATGATGTTGTTGAAAGTGCAAGGCACGCAATCTTTGGAGTCGCAGGTCAAATTTGTACTGCAATGTCAAGATTAATAGTCCATAAATCGGTTAAAGATCAATTAGTCACTAAACTTGTTGATTTAAGCAAGTCTCTTAAAATTGGACCCGGTTATGAAGAAGGGTCTGATCTAACCCCTCTTATATCCAACAATCAATTAGAGAAAGTAGAGGGCTATGCAAGATCGGGAATGCAGGCAGGTGCAGAAGCTGTACATGGAGGAAAAAGAGTTGATCGTAATGGACATTTTATGGAAGCAACTATTTTAAATAATGTAACTCAAGATATGACCGTTGCTAGAGAAGAAATATTTGGACCAGTGTTATCTGTATTAGAATATGAAGAAACTGAAGAGGCTATCAAAATAGCTAATAATACTGATTATGGTTTAGGCGGAGGAGTTTTCACTAAAGATTTAAATAAAGCAGCTTGGACTGCAAGTCAGCTACAATCTGGTCAAGTCTATGTAAATAAATGGTTCACAGGAAGTCACGCAACTCCTTTTGGAGGATATAAGCAATCAGGTTATAGTCGTGAAAAAGGTGTTGAAGCCTTAAAATCTTATCTTCAAGTTAAAAACGTGGGTATTAGCTTAGGTTAAAATCTATTTGGGCTAAAGGGACTTATATCAAAATTAGGTTGAGATCCCTTAGCCAATTCATTGATTGCTTTCCCCGTAACTGCTGCTAATGTCCATCCAATATGTTGGTGACCGAAAGCATATAAAATGTTTTTATTTTTACTTGATCTTCCTATTACTGGCTTTGAATCCGGTAAAGTAGGTCTTCGCCCCATCCACGTAGATTTAACAAAACCTAATTGAGGTAAGATTTTTCTTGCCTGCCTTTCTATCATATTAATTCTTTTTTGATTGGGAGGTTTGTGTAATCCAGCAATCTCTACAGTTCCAGCAGCTCTTATTCCTTCTTCCATTTGCACTAAATAAAACCCCGATTGAGACCAACCTATAGGGCGATTAATTAATTGCTTATCACTATTAAATAAAACATGATAACCCCTTTCAGTATCCAAAGGAAAATCTTCACCAATCATTTTAGCAAGTGACTTTGACCAAGCTCCAGCACAAATCACAACTTGATTAAATTCAATTTTTTTTTCTTGTAAATTAATTCCAACTATATCTTCTTTGTCTATAAAATTTTTTACGTTTTCATTAATAAATTTTCCCCCACCCTCTAAAAAACTTTCAAAAATTTTTTTACTTATTGCTAGCGGATTAGTAGTATGTCGAGAACCAATAAAAAGATAACCTGCATAATAAATTGGAGCTAAATTAGGCTCTAAATCATGTATCTCTTTTTTATTTAATTCTTTGACATTTATATTATTTTTTTTTCTTAAATAATTTGTGTATGAAGCTGTTTCATAGGATTTTTTAGAATCATAAATATAAATATTTTCTTCATTTTTTATAAATTCTGAAACATTAACTTCTTTAAAAATATGATCATAAGATAAACGAGAATGGTGCAACAAACTTGCTAAAGATGAAGCTATTTCTTCTACTTTATTTTTTTTACAGTTTTTTAAAAATTTAAAAGCCCATGGCAAATGTTTTATAATATAATAAAAATCAATTGCCAGAGGCCCATCTTTAGTAAAAAGCATTTGAGGAATATTAGCAAATAGAGAAGGATTATTGACTGGAACATTAGCATAATCGGCAAAGGTACAAGCATGTCCAAAGCTTGTCATAGTACCCGGTTGCTCTTTATCAATAAGAGTAACCTTAAAACCTGATTGCTGTAAAAAATAGGACGTACAAATACCAACTATTCCAGCACCAACTACCGCAATTTTTTTCACAAACTAATCTTAATGAGGAGAAACTCCGCGAAGTTTTTCTGAACGACGTCGCAGTAATTCAACAGAAGATAATAAAAGTATGGAAAGAACAACTAAACAAGTTGCCATACATAATATGACTGGACTTATTTCTTGACGAATACCTGCCCACATTTGTTTAGGAATAGTTAATTGATCAAGACTAGCCATAAACATTACGATA
>Ga0209403_10006276_pt1 | contig 12101 bp, 10 predicted proteins | sample ArcticOcean_MG_C_8_FD_187440 | JGI IMG/M metagenome (GOLD analysis project Ga0209403, IMG submission 187440) | Marine microbial communities from western Arctic Ocean - ArcticOcean_MG_CB11_86 (SPAdes) (version 2) | ecosystem: Environmental > Aquatic > Marine > Oceanic | place: Arctic Ocean... | reverse complement strand
ACGTACGAAATTGGAATTTCAACACTTTCCAAATCAGCCTGGGGCACCTCAATGCTTTCATCCGTAAGGCAAGAGCTACCAATTTCTGATAAATGGGAGATGTCAACCACCAATTTTTGATCCACTTGGTAGTAATCAGCAATTTCATTAAATGCTTTTAGCTCTCTGGATTCCGTCCGTTGTCCATAATTAATGTGTAGAAAAGCCGGAGTGAAACCATCGTCAATAGCATAAGCTGCAGTAACACAACTATCCATTCCACCGGAAATAAGTATTATTCCCTTTCTCCTTTCTCCTTTCTCCTTTATCCTCACATTATACCCCTTTCTCTTCCGAATTCCAAATCATCTTATGCATCTGCATTTGCATTCTCACTGGGAGGTTATCAGCCAATATCCATTCTACAATTTGCTGGGGGTCAATTTTTCCGAAGGTGGGAGAAAATAATAATGTGCATATTTTGTCTAAGGAATATTCTGAAATTCTATCTTTCGCCCAATCAAAATCTTCACGGTTGCCAATAACAAATTTTACCTCATCATGAGCTTGAAGATCACCCACTATGGACCATAAATTTTTCTTTTCCATACCACTGCTAGGACATTTAAAGTCCACAATTTTAATAACCTTTTTGGGTACGTCGGCAATAGAGAGGGACCCACCTGTCTCCAACATAACTTCATATTTACTATTTACCAATTCATTTAACAGATCAATACATTCTTCCTGAAAAAGGGGCTCACCACCAGTAACCTCTACCAAATTGCAGTCCCATTGTTTTATTTCACTCATGATATGAGTAATTTCCATATTTTTACCTTCATAAAAAGCATATTCTGTGTCACAGTAGCTGCAGCGCAGATTGCAATAGGTGAGACGTATAAAAATACAGGGTCGTCCTGAATGGGTGGACTCTCCCTGAACCGAGTAATATATCTCATTTATCTTCAGTGCCATGGGGAAAAGTCTCTAAGAAATTATTCCGCTTTTTACGATCCCCGAGCCTTCTTTAGAAGATGTGGTAATGAGTGATTTACATTCAACCCCCTTATTATTAAATGCGGATACCATGGCTGACTCAATTTTTACAGCAGTCTTTTGTGAGTTGGTAATAGCAAAAACGGTGGGTCCTGAACCTGAAATAGTCATTCCATGGGCACCAGCATCCAAGGCAGCTTCTTTTGCTTCGGGAAATCCGGGTATGAGAGTTGATCGAGTGGGTTCGATAATATAATCAAATAAATTATCTTTAAGTAAATTATAGTCATTTTTACAAAATGCGGCGGTAATACTGGCTGTATTGGCCAAATTAACTACAAAATCTGATAAGGTTACATTCTCCGGGAGTATTTTACGAGAATCCTTGGTGAGAATTTTAACCTTTGGCATTACCAGAATAATGATGAGATCAGAAATATTTCCCAAAGGTGTGACCTCTAATGGGTGTAGGGAGCGGGTGAGGGTAGCACCTCCATAAATTGCCGGTGCAACATTATCGGCAAAGTAACCACCGCTAACAGAATATTCACCAGCCATTGCGGCTTCAAGTACTTTTTCTTTAGAAAGCGAATTTCCAAACAGGAAATTTACAGCATTGGCTCCTGCCACCGCTGAGGCAGCACTGCTTCCCAGTCCACTACCAGATGGCATACCTTTGGTAATGGTAAGTGCCACACCGGTGTTGATCTTCATGAGTTCCAGTGCTTTTTTGGCGGAAATACCTGCTGTATTTTTATCCGGATTTGTCGAAATATCATGGTCAGCTTCTAATACAGCATCAATTATCAAATCATTTCCGGGGATTTCTTTGGCTTCAACAATATCACCTATGCCTTTAATAGCAAGTCCTAAAACGTCGAACCCCGGACCAATATTCCCAATGGTTGCAGGTGCAAATACTTTCACTGTATTCATAGGTTTAATGCACTTTCCAGATATTCTAAATTGGCAGGAATGGTTTGGGCTTGGTTTGCAAATTGATTTGCACTATTTTTGTGATATTCAACTGATGTATTTGAAAACTTACTGCCGTGGGCGGTGAGAATGATAACAACTGCTTCATTTTCTTTAATTACTGCGTCTCTATTCAATTTCATAGCACCGGCCACAGCTACGGCACTATTGGGGCAGATTGATATCCCCAGTCGATCAATTTGGGCTTTCCAGTCCATAAGTTCAGTTTCAGAAACTGTTTCCACCACACCATTAAAATGTTGCAATTCTCTCACTGCTTTTTTATAACTTACAGGATCACCAATTTGAATAGCAGAAGCCTTGGTTGGTTTGGCTTTTTGCGGTACCAATTCTGAATACCCAATTTTAAAACTTTCATAGAGTGGGGAGGCGCTTTCGGTTTGGATGCCAGCCAAGCGAGGTAGTTTATCAATGATCCCCAATTCATATAATTCTCGTAATCCTTTTCCCAACGCCGATATGTTCCCGGCATTTCCCACAGGAATAACAAACCAATCTGGTACTTTCCAATTAAGTTGATGCAAAGTTTCAATGCCAATAGCTTTTTGCCCTTCAATGCGTACAGAATTCATAGAATTGAGCAAATAGATATTATGTTTTTCAGTAAGCTGCTGAACCAGTTTCATACAGCCGTCAAAATCAGTTTCGATCCCAATTGTCAATGCGCCAAAAGAAATCGGCTGCGCCAGTTGTTCCGGAGAAATTTTCCCTTTAGGCAAGAGAACAATCCCCTTCATGTTTGGGGCTGAACCTGCATAGGCTGCCATAGCTGCGGAAGTATCTCCCGTAGAAGCACAAATAACATTTTCACAGCCTAAATGATTCGCCCAGGAAACTCCCGATACCATCCCCCGATCTTTAAAACTAAGCGTAGGATTCATACCTTCATGTTTCAATTTTAGGCTATGAAATTGAGGAAAGGATTTGCTTACATCATACAAAGGAGTGTCACCTTCTGAAAGCGTAATGAGTGCTGGATCAGGAAGTGATGGAAATAGAAGCGATTTATAGCGGCTAAAAGCAATTTCAGCCATATTTATATCGAGGGAATTTTTCCATGATTGCGGGTTCGGAATTGCCGTTTCTAAATCATGTAAGACCTCCAAAAGATCACCACATTCACAGCGGTAACGGATTTCCTTAATGCTGTATTCCTTAAAACAAGTAATACAATTAAAAATGGAGATGTCCATTTTAGGGTTTACACGTTTAGTGATTGCATAAACTCACCAGCTGTTAGTTCTTCACAGTCGAAAATAGTATTTTTTATTTGATTCTTTTTAGAATCATCAAATTTATCACCAACTAATGAATTGAATTTGTTTTCTAAATCATCCATGGTCATTGGTTCTCGTGGATCGCCTTTCGGATATTCCAGATATTCCTCAAATGTTCTACCATCATTGGTGGTTACAACCACTCTTGAAGGCTGTTTGGCTGGGAACATTTTTTCAAACTCCTGTGAGGGTTCACCTTTAATTTTATCAATGACCTCATAGATCCGCGGATCATTCAGTTTTTTATCTGAGAATGATTCAGTTGTGATTTTCTTGTCCACCATAGCCGCTGCCATGCAATAGGGTAAAGAGTGATCTGCCGTTTCCCGAGATTCCGGTCGGTATTTGGTGGGGTCAAAAAGGATATCATATGCCTGGGCAAAACAAGTCACTTTAACTTCTTTTATATCCGAATATTCAAGATTATTTCCAATCATGGCATTGAGTAAACAGGAAAGGTGAGTGTGAGTGAGTGCCTCAGTGGGGAAGGCTTTCATACCGCATTCCATAATTTTATAGCTGTCACCTAATCCGCCCACCAATGCATCAATATCCCATGCCCATGATGAGATGCCGTCTCTGCCTTCCATATCCGCAGGTTTCATGGTTTCATCCTTTGCATTCCAGCCGATAAAGGCATCCATAAATCCTTCTTTACCCTCAAACACTCGTTCGGTACCGGAATATCCTTTCTGCGCCATAAGTGCTGCAAAAACTCCAGATTGAACTGCCATGGGGTCAACGGTATTTTTCATCATGGTGAGTTTCCCGGCAGTGGGGCAGCCAATGGTATGATTATGACAACCACTGATTCCGATGGCATGCACCATTTCATCTACGGTTAATCCCAAAAGTTTTCCGGCCACAATAGGGGATACAAATTGGGTGAGGGTGGCATGGTGCCATTTCCGTTCTCGAACTCCTGGCTTGGCAAAGAGACAAAGCCGTTGCTCAAACTCGTATGCCAAAACGATGGCAACGATTACATCTTTCATATTGGCATTCACCAATTCACCAACAGCCCATGCCGCGGGAATAATATCTGATGGATGGGAAGGATCATCTTTCCAATATATATCATTGAAATCAAGTGCCCGAACCATAAGCGAATTAATGAGGGTGGCATTTACAGCTGGAAGTTTATCACCAAACCCCAGTACTGTTGCTTCTCCTTTTCCACCCATTTCCATGTAAATATCTCGAATGATATTCAAATCTTTAGTATGGTATCCACCATACGCACAACCGATGGAGTCATACATATAGCGTTTGACTTCATGGATAACTTCATCTGGAAGGTCTTCAAATTTTAGTCCCACTGAATATTCAGCTATTTGTCTTGCAATAGATTTTTCCATTATTCTCCTTATAATTTCTTGATTATAGCATTAGCCATTTCCATAGTTGAAGCTGCGCCTTTTTCAACCACATCAGCTTTCCCTGTCATTTTGGCCATATCATAGGTTTTCACTTTTCCTTCGGATACCACATCTGATACAGCTTTTCGTATATTTTTGGCAATTTCTTGCTCATCAATAAAATCCAGCATCATGCAGGATGATTCAACCATGGCAATTGGGTTTACAATGGAAACGGGATAGTCCGCATATTTTGGTGCACTACCATGGGTGGGTTCAAAAACACCAATTCCAGTTTCAGGATTATATTGGGCAGAGCAGGCGAATCCCAAACCGCCGATGAGCCCAGCAAAACCGTCTGATACAATATCCCCAAACATATTACCAGCCACAATAACACCGTAATTTTCCGGATTTTTGGTAAGCCACATCATCTGGGCATCAATATTGGTATTCCACAGCTCAATTTCAGAGAAGTGGACTTTCTGCATTTCTTGTGCCATTTTGTACATCATGCCAGAAGTTTCCCGGATTACATTGGGTTTTTCACAGACAGTAACCGATTTATAACCATATTTTTTGGCATGTTCAAAGGCAGCCCGAAGAATCCTCTCTGTACATTTCTTGGTAAAAATTCTGGTGGAAACTGAAACTTCCTCAACCGGTGCATCACCAAAATTCTGCCTAAATTTGGGATGAGTCATAAGTGCATCATACACCTGCTTTGGCGGATTACTCCACTCTACACCACCATACAATCCTTCCGTATTCTGCCGGAAAATAGCCACATCAACTTCAGGTTCTTGGATTGAATCGTTGGGTCCACGGCGAATAAAGTTTAATGGATTGCCCTTATAAGTTTTGCATGGTCTTAAACAAATATCCAGACCAAAATGCTGGCGAAGTCCTACGATTGGACTGGCATAAACCAATCCTTTTTCCTGGAGTTCGGGTGAAAGTTCATTAAAGGCATCATCTTTGGGTTTTGAGGTAATTGCCCCGAATAGCCCGATTTTATGTTCAGCAATGAGATCCAGGGTGCGCTGAGGCAGGGGGTTCCCTTCACTACGCCAAAATTCCCAGCCGATATCTCCTTCTATATAATTTGCTTCAAATCCGGCAGCATCCAATACGCGGATAGCCTCTTCTAATACTACTTTTCCAATACCGTCTCCCGGCATGGCTACTATGGTTCTTTTCATTATTTTTTTCCTTTATTAATCATGAATTACACAAATTACACTAATTATTTCATAGGATATATTTTTGATTTGGCGTTTATTTATTTTCATTATTAATATTAATAATGAATTCTTTAGGAGTAATTATTTTATTACTTTCATCATGTAACCGATCGCTTGTGATTTGATAATCAGCGTATTCATTTAAATAATTTCCAATTGCTTTTTTGCCAAGGTTGATTTGGACTTTTTTAGTGTCTTTGAAAGAACTTCTAATTTAATAAAAAGAGTATCTGGTAAATGTATAGATATTATTTTTTTCATAATTCTTCGTGTAATTTGCAAAATTCGTGGTTCAATTCTAAATTTTCAATCTACAATCTTAATTCTTAAATCCTCTCCTTCACCCAGTTTTCCAATCCCTTAGTTAGTATCAATTCCTGGGCAGCAGCGCCAACGGGATTAATCGGATACTTCTTTTCTCCAATGCTTATGTTACAATTTTTGAAATCCACCTGCATAATCCAAGCGGTTTTAACTGATAATTTAGTTTCCCCAAATTCTGATTTTAGATCGGCTAATAATTCAGGCACTTCAATTACTAAAAATCCATTATTGATGGCATTTCTTTTATAGGTTTGACTGAAGGAACCAGCCATTACCATTTGGATGCCTCTGTATATAAGGGAAGTAGCCGCTTGTTCCCGGGAGGAACCAGTACCGAAATTATAACCCCCAACGATAATATCTCCCTTTTCCACTATTTTCCCAAATTCAGGATCATAATTTTCCATCACCACTTCTGCCATTTGTTCTGGAGTAAAATCATCAATATAGGTGTACTTTCCCGGATAAATTCCGTCGGTATTTAGATTGTCTTGATGGCAGAAAATAATTTCACCCTGCATAATTTCAGGAAAGCCATCCAGCAATGAAACACTACTCTCCTCAAATTTAGGCTTTTCATTTTCGGTAATATTTCCAATAGGGCATTGGTTGTCAAATTCAAAGGGTGGAGCTATTTTTCCAGCAATGGCAGATGCTGCTACTACAGAGGGAGATGCCAGATAGGCCTCTGCTGTGGGGTCGCCCATTCTACCCTTAAAATTCCTATTGGTGGCAGAAATACCCACTTCTCCGGGACCTAATAATCCAATTCCCAGACCAATACAGGGTCCACAGCCAGGCGGTAGGGGAGTAGCGCCGGCATCCACAAGCGCCTGCCAATCACCTCTGGTTTCACTTTCTGCCTGTACTTCACTGGATGCTGCGGCAATATAAAATTCAACATGAGAAGCAACCTGATTACCTTTTATAGTTTTGGCAGCTTCAGCAAGATCCTCAACTCGGCTGTTCACACAACTTACCAAGTATGCCTTATCAATTTTGATATTTTTTCCTACCGCATCATGTAAACTGGTCATAGTCTTCACATGATTTGGTCCGGAAATATGGGGGCTTACCGAATTTAGGTTCAATTTGATTTCTTTGGAATAAAAGGCGTTTTTATCTGCCATGGGAGGATTGTTCTCCAGCTCATTTATCCGGTCACTATTCAAACGAGGATGTACACCATTCTCCCCATCAGTGTCAGAGATTACCCCTTCCAATCCCCGTTTGCCAATAAAATCAGCCCGGTCTCTCAGCCATTGAATGGTTACATCATCGGTGGGAAATACACCAGCAAGTGCACCCCATTCGGTGGTCATATTGGCAATGGTTAATCTTTCATCAATACTTAAATCTGCGATACCATCTCCGGTAAATTCCAGCACATGATTTAATACTTCATCTTTATTAAAAAGACCGCAGAGAGTAATAATTACATCTTTTCCGGTAACCCCTTTTTGAAGTTTTCCTGTCAACTCAACCATGGTAATAGGGGGGACCTGCCACCAAGTTCTACCCGTGGCCCATAAAGCGGCGGCATCTGTCCGTACTACCGGAGTGCCTAAACAGCCCAATCCGCCATACATATTTGAGTGGCTGTCTGAAGCCACAACCATAGTCCCTGGCCAAGCATAGCCCTCTTCACACATAATCTGGTGGCCGATTCCTCTGCCGGCGGGATAGAAGTCAACACCCATCTCCTTACCGAAAGCTTCAATCCCGGCGTATTTCTTCAAATTGGTTTCAGATTTATCCTGAACATTATGATCAAGGGTAAACACCGGCTGGCGGGAATTTGCCATTTTACTGGCACCGATGGCTTTGAATTTTCCCATTACTGCACCCGTATTGTCGTGGGTCATCACATGAGCCGGTTGAATGGAAATAAAATCACCAGATTTTACCACATGCTCAGGTTCTAATCCAACGGCATGTTTCTGTACTATTTTTTCAATTAATGTCTGTGTCATATTTTTATTTAACCGCGAATTACACGGATTACACGAATTCAAAAACCTTATTGGTGAAATTCCGTGTAATTCGTGGTTGATTACGCTTTAAAGGGTTCAAAAGAAACAAAGTCGGCATGATGTACAATTATTGATTCCACTGTTCTCTTGCCTAAGTCGCCTTCTTTAGAATGTGTACCGATGATATGTTGAACTCCCGGAGGTAGTCCGAATCTTGCTGCAATGGCAACTCCACTAAACGGATGGCGTACTACTTTGCCGTAATCACTGGTGCCAAGTTTTCCATCTACAATTTCATATTCTAAAAGTTTGCCCACATCTATAAGAATTGCCCCTGAAATCATAACATCCATATCTACCTTGATTTCATCGCCGAAATTATTTACCATTGTTTTGGCAATGTCAACGGCTAATTGCACACAGGTTCGTTTATGATTCATAAATGATATACTGCAATCTTTAATGAGTAGTGAAAATGGAATTTCCTCCAAATCTTTTGGCTCTAATGGGCTACTTTCTATGGCATACACCCAAGCATCCAGAGTTTTTTCCCTTAATTCTTCATTTTTAATCCAGTTAATTTCTGGCCAAATTTCTAATACTTTTTCTTTCATAATCTCCTTTCTTAACCGCGAATTACACGAATTTCGCTAATTAGTTTGTTAAAATAATTCGTTCATAGTTTAATGATTTTTCACCAAAGTTAATAATTAAACCCAATTGATGACCGGTGACTTTTAGGTAGTTAATTATTTGTGCGCGTTCAATATCACCTAATTGTTTTATTGCCTTCAATTCTACAACAATTTTATTCTCAACAATCAGATCACATATAAAATCTTTTATCACTTTCCCTTTATAATTAACAGGGTATTTTTTCTGAGATTGAAAAATAATATGTTGTAACCTCATTTTAAATATGATTGCATTCTCATATACTGATTCTAAAAAAACAACTCCAAGAGTCTTATGGAATTCCATTGCAAAACCGATTATTTTGTAGACCAACTCATTATGAATTAATTCCATATAAAATTTGTGTAATTAGCGTAATTCGTGGTCCACTTTAAAAATCGAATCTAGTATGGTGCCATCCACCCATTTGACTACACCAATTACTTCATCTGTGAAATTTGGTTTATCCAATGGTGCTCCCACTAATTCGTCAACTTCTTCTTTAATTTCTTCAATCTTTCTAATGGGAAGTCCGCTACGTTTGGTGGTTTTAATAAGGTCTTCACGTTGGGGATTAATGGCAATCCCTCGTTCTGTCACAATCACATCAATGAGTTCTCCCGGACCAACCAGCGTTGTTACTTCATCTATAATGATGGGTATTCGATTTCTGAAAGAGGGGATAGGTAAAATGGTACATTTACTGGATAAACAATTCTGCCATCCGCCAATACCATGAAGCATTTGGCCATCAGAATGGGTCACTACGTTGGCATTGAAGTTTACGTCCACTTCTGTTGCGCCCAGCACTACTGCATCCAGCATGGAGGCAAAATTTCCTTTTCCGTGCCAGTTGTAGCTGGTGAAGGGGGAAGTGTTTACATGCCCGGCATTTTCTCGCATGGAGCGAACACCCTCGAGGTCAAACGTTTGTCCATCTAAAATATAATCGGTTAATCCCTCCTCCAGCATCTCAACCAGATATTTTGTAGAACCTCCTCTAATGAAGCGAGCCTTGATTCCTGCTTCAATCATCATTTCTTTAAGGTAAATAGCAAATGCCAGAGCCGTACCACCAGCGCCAGCCTGAAAACTGAATCCCTCTTTCATGATGCCGGCAGCTTTAACAAATTTGGCTGTGAGTTCAGCGATAAATAAACGATCTGGAGATTTGGTCAATTTTGTAGTCCCTGAAACAATTTTTTCAGGATCGCCCACTTTATCCATAACCACTACATAGTCCACATTATTGCCCTGAATTTGCCAGGGAATACAGGGAAAATCCACCAGATTATCAGTAACCACTATAACCTTATCCGCATAAAGGGAGTCCACTAATCCAAATCCTAAGAGTCCACAGGCAGAGGGACCTCTATCTCCGGTACAATTACCAAAGGGGTCGGCCGTGGGGGCTGCGATAATGGCAACATCAATATGGACTTCTCCATCCTGAACTGATTGCCACCTTCCTCCATGAGATCGCAACACTGCCAAACCATTCATTTTTCCATCGGAGGCATATTTTCCCAAGGGACCATTCATAGATCCTTCAATATGATGAATAACGCCACTTTCCAAATGTTTGATCATGGGCTCATGGCAGGGGAATGAAGCCGAGGGGAACCAGCGTAAATTCCTTTTGCCCATTTTAGCCAATATGTCAAAGACCTCATTCATAACCAGGTCGCCATTGCGGAAGTGATGGTGGTTGGAGACGGTCATTCCATTTTTAATATTGCATTTTTCCAGTGCTTCTTTAAGAGAGGAAACTACTTTATTCCCAGATATAGGATAATCTTGGCAGACATTGATTGGAAGAACCGCTTTTTTCCCTTTTGGATTGTGTTTGCCAACTCCTTTAAATGGTATGGATTTTACTCCATTAACCATGGTTGGCACCATTTTTCCGGCTTTGTTTTTAATTAATTTAAGTTTCTGTCCCATTAATAATTGACCACGAATTTCACGAATTGCGCGAATTATTTTTTCCAACTTTTTGGTAGTAATTTCATCCCTATTGCTAAATCAACCGTTTGTAATGCCCGTTTCACTACTGGTGGATCAATCATTTTACTGCCTAATGAAACCACTCCCAATCCTTTTTTCTCCGCTTCGTCAAATGCTATTACAATTTTCTGAGCTTTATCAATTTCTGATTTTGATGGCGCAAATTCTTCATGAATAGGCTTAATTTGCCGGGGATGAATACAGCCTTTACCATCAAAACCCAATTCTTTGGCTTCTTGCACAGATCGTCGCAAACCATCCTCGTCACTCACATCACTGAATACGGTGTCAATGGCTTGTATCCCTGCAGATTTTGCAGCATTCACTACTTGGCTTCGGGCAAATAAAGATTCACGCCCCTTATTAGTTCGCTGCACCCCAATATCAGCCGTATAATCTTCTAAGCCTATTGCTATTGCCACATTATTTTTACTGGCTTTGGCAATTTCTAAACTATTTAGTATTCCCTTGGCAGATTCCAGTATGGGCATGAGATACACCGGTTCTTTTCTCCCACATTCTTTTCGGATGTGCTGGATTTTATCATCTACTGCTATAAGCTGATTGGCATTTTCCACCTTAGGTACCAATATCAGATGCACATTTTGGGGAATGATGGCTTCTAAATCTATTAACCCTAGATCACCCTGATTAATTCGCACCATGCGTTCAGCACCAAAAAAATCAAGTGTCCTCAGAGCATTTCGCACAATAAATCGAGCGGCAATCTTTTCCGAGAGCGCTACTGAATCCTCCAAATCGAGGATAATCGCATCCGGTTTATGAATGCCGGCATTAAGCATAAGTTTGGCTTGATTTCCTGGAAGATACAAACGACTGCGGCGGAAGCGATCTCTTGTAGAATTATATTGAGCATGTTTTTTAAAAGGGGATAGAGCTTCGTTATTCGTGCCTGGAATTGCCGCTTTTACAGTAGTTTCAATTCGAGCTTGCAAAACAAAATACTGCCCCCCATTATCAATTACAGAAAGTGTACCATTTTTTACATTCAGATCAATAAGCGTATTTTGAGAAGAACTTTCTAATTTTGAATTATGAAGAACCTTAGTTTTAGATTGAATATCAATCTTAATTCCACCAGAATTCGCAGGTTTATATTCTACATAAAAATCTGACTTAATTGTTGGATTTCCGCTGGTAAAATTCTTCTTTGGCATTTATCCTGTGATAGAGTATTAAATAAAATAGAAAATTAAGATGGGAAAGTTAATGTATTCTGATTACTTCGACCTTACAATTTTTATGATG
>Ga0209403_10006272_pt1 | contig 12112 bp, 11 predicted proteins | sample ArcticOcean_MG_C_8_FD_187440 | JGI IMG/M metagenome (GOLD analysis project Ga0209403, IMG submission 187440) | Marine microbial communities from western Arctic Ocean - ArcticOcean_MG_CB11_86 (SPAdes) (version 2) | ecosystem: Environmental > Aquatic > Marine > Oceanic | place: Arctic Ocean... | reverse complement strand
GCTACCCCGGTAGGCTTGTCCTTTTGTTCGAAGTAAAATCTCGCCACCCTCGGCTTTGATAGAGCCACCCGGCAGGTCAAGAGAAGAGCGGCTGACTGCATCTGCCACCGCTTGCAATGTTAGTCCGTATCGACGCAACGTTTGCTCTGATACCTCGATCGAAATCTCGTCTGGACGCACGTAGTCGACAGCTACTTGGGAGATGCCCTCTATGGCAACAAGGTCTTCTCTCATGCTTACTGCTAGCTGTTTGAGAGTGCGCTCATCTACCTCTCCTGAAATGACGATATGAAGGACCTGATTCAGGATGGTCATTTCGGAAATAATTGGTCGTTCTGTTTGTTCAGGAAAGGTGTTAATACTATCTACGTTGCTTTTTATTTCATTTAGCGCCTGGACCGTATCGGATCCAATTTCAATTTCTAGGGTTACAGTACAGCTTCCCTCGTTAGCTCTAGATGTCATTCTAAAGATGCTTTCTGCACTTTCTAACGCTTCCTCGATCCGAGAGCAAACACCTTCTTCTACTTCTTCAGGCGCAGCGCCTAGATAGGGAACGCTGACCTGTACAATGCCTAGTTCCACGTCAGGAAATTGTTCTTGGTTGAGTTGTGTGAGTGACATCAGGCCACCTGCGACCAAAATAATCATCAGCAGGTTTGACGCAACCGGGTTGTCAATAAACCAGGTAATCACAGCTTTCATGAGTCTTAGCCCTCTGTAGCGTTAGAATAGACTGGGCTAACTAACATGCCGCTTACTACTGTTTGTAAAGGCGAAATACAAACCACCTCGCCCTCATTTAGTCCCTCAGTGATGTAGATTTCATCACGATAGATTCGCAGGATCTCGACTGTGCGATAACGGAGCCGATTATCGCTGTCTATTAGAAGGACCTGGCTGTCATTTCGTAGAGCAGCACGAGGCAAGACAATGACGTTGTCTACTAAACGCCCTTCAATATCAGCTTGCACAAACAAACCAACTGGCGGAGACATTTTATTACCGTCTTCACCTGCCCGAACTTGCGCGACTGCGTGCACCATGCGACTCGTAGCATCTATCTCAGCTTCAGTGCGAACAATTCTACCGAGCCATTTTTGCTCTATACCGGCAAAGTTAGCCGAAAGTGTGGCAATAGGTGCATCCGCCTCATCTAATTCCCCTCGTTGGGTTAGTGGAACACTGAGATATGCTAATTGGCTATCTGCAATAGGAAGACGCACTTCCACATAATCTGACCCGTAGATGCTTGCGACTGATGTGCCACGACTTACAAACTGACCTGCATCTATGCGTTCACTTCTTACAAGTCCTGTAAAGGGAGCACGTATTTCTGTTCGTTCCAGATCTCGTTCTGCTTGCTCCAAAACCACTAGTGCATCCTGAAGGACCGCCTTTGCTACATTTGCAGTTCTCACTGCACTCTCTAAATCTGCCTGACTGATCAGTTGTTGTGTTTCCAGTTCAATTGAACGAATCAGATTGAATTGGGCTAGTTGATTCTCTGCTTCTGCTCGACTGATACTCGCGTCTGCTCGCTCAACTGAGTTTTGGTAGTCACGATCATCTACTTTGAGTAGTAGCTCTTCATGTTCAAAATAGCCGCCTGACACTAGATTGGGGGAAACCCAGACAACAGTTCCTGAAACTTCAGGAACTAGATCCGACTCGGTTTTCGGTGAAACGGCACCTTGAGCATGAATCATCATGCGAACCATTTCCGGATGAATATTGATTGCGCGAACTACTGTTGCTATAGGATCAGGCTGTGTTGGTTCTAACCGTTGACTAGTTACTAGCAGTGTAGCCGCCCCCAAAAAAGCAATCGTCAAAATCACAATTGGCGCCATGATTTTTGTTTTCATATTGATAGGATACGTGGTTGATAATAAAGGTTGCTATTAATTGTTTGTTATTTTTTCAACAGCTCCTCTAATAGATTGAACGAGGCTGTTCTTAATTAATACCGAGGAATGGAGGCATCGATTTCTTGTGACCAGGCATCAATTCCACCTGTGAGATTGAATACACTACTGAATCCTGATGATAAGAGGAACTCTGAAACACGTCTACTGCGCCCTCCACTGTGGCATATGACGACCAAAGGGTTGTCCCTACTTAACTCGTGCAAGCGGACAGGTATCTGCATCATGGGGATGTGTTTTGTATCCTGCAAAGAAGCGATCTCTAGTTCTGTAGCTTCTCGCACATCCAGAAGTGTAACCTTCTGACGATTTTCTAGGGGCCAACGTTCACAGAATTGAGTAGGAGTTAGTTCGGGTATATCTGTCATGAAACTGCTAGAGCACAAAAGGTTCATGATGGGCCGCGTTTGAGAGCGGTGCCACTACAGTTTCAAATAAGCTTTCCTGCGTCCATTCACCATTTGCATTTTGGGTAATTAGAAACGCTTCCATTGCGGGTTTTTGACCGATAATGACAAACATTCGTCCGCCGGGGCGCAGCATCTGAATAAATTGTTCATCAAGCGACGGAAGGGATCCAGTTATTGCTATAGCATCGAACTGACTATTTTCATTTAGATCAAAGAAATCTTGTGTGCGTAATTCAACATTTTGAATATTCAGATGATCTAGTTTTTTGCGTGCATCTGAGACGAACTCAGCGACGATATCAATACTCACAATAGTCGTTGCTAAGCGCGATAAGCAGGCTGTCAGGAACCCACTGCCCGTGCCTACTTCCAAAACGGTATCGTTAGTTTTAAGCGCGAGTGATTGGAGAAGGCGTCCTTCAAGCTTTGGGGTCATCGTATATTGACCGTAGGCTAAGGGAATTTCCATATCGGCAAAAGCAAGGTCATGGTAGGCATCTGGGACAAAGAACTCTCGTGCGCTTTGTCTTACTGCTCCAAGGACGTGGTTATCAAATACGTCCCAAGTACGCAGTTGTTGCGTAATCATGCTGGTCCGTGCCTGTTCAAGATTCATGTGATATTCCAGTTGAAGACCGTTTTAAGTATCAACAAAATTACAAAGTTTTCCCAAAGCAGACAAGTCATACCCCGAAAATAGAGCCATTAAAAATGTTGCTACCAGATTCTAAGCTCTTATAGAGAGGGTCCGTCCATACAACCTTTTAATGAGAATCTCCGTAAACAGCAGCCGCAGAGAGTCTTTCTATGCTTAATGCATTACAGCAGTGGCACTATTAACAGGGCCACAATGTTGATGATTTTAATCAGCGGATTAATTGCAGGACCCGCAGTGTCTTTGTACGGGTCGCCCACGGTATCACCTGTTACAGCTGCTTTATGCGCTTCTGAGCCCTTGCCGCCAAGGTTGCCATCTTCAATGTATTTTTTGGCATTATCCCAAGCGCCTCCTCCTGTTGTCATAGAGATTGCAACAAAAAAGCCGGTGACAATCGTACCCATTAGCAAACCGCCTAACGCTTCAGGTCCAAGCAACAGGCCTATGACGATAGGGACAAGGACAGGAAGAAGTGATGGAATAATCATTTCTTTAATTGCTGATTTAGTAAGCAGGTCCACCGCAGTGGTGTAGTCGGGTCGGGTTGTACCCTCCATTATTCCTGCGATTTCCCTGAATTGTCTGCGTACTTCTTCGACTACTGAGCTAGCTGCTCGCCCGACAGCTTCCATGGCTAGGGCACCAAACAGGAAGGGCACTAGCCCCCCTATAAAGAGGCCAATAACGACCCGGGGATTAGACAAATCAAAACTAAGCGCCCCAAAACCCTCTTGTTCTAGACTGTGGGTGTAATCGGAAAATAACACCAGAGCTGCCAAGGCAGCGGAGCCGATGGCATAACCCTTAGTCACCGCTTTTGTGGTGTTTCCCACGGCATCCAGAGCATCGGTTACCTTTCTAACATCAGAGGGTAACTTAGCCATTTCAGCGATGCCTCCCGCGTTATCAGTAATAGGGCCGAAGGCATCCAAAGCAACAATCATGCCTGTCATAGACAGCATGCTTGTTGCGGCAATAGCAATGCCATATAGCCCTGCAAGTTCATAAGCACCCCAGATTGAGATGCAGACCGCGATCACTGGCAAGGCAGTCGATTTCATTGAAACACCAAGGCCGGCAATGATGTTTGTTGCATCTCCGGTGGTTGATGCGCTTGCTATTTTCTTCACCGGTGCATATTCGGTGCTGGTGTAATACTCAGTGATTACCATCATGGCAGCAGTCAAGGCCAAGCCTATAAGTGATGCAAAATACAAGTTGCTAGGGTCGTCTGCGCTCATCAAAGCAGTTGTAATTGGATAAAAAGCGATCGCTGCGAGGACACCGGAGACAATGACCCCTTTGTATAGGGCTCCCATTATGTTGCCGGTCGTTGTCTTTACAAAAAACGTGCCAACGATTGACGCAACGATGGAAATTCCACCAAGGGCTATGGGGTAAATAACGGCATTTCCGCCAAGGTCGCCTTGTCCTATCATTAAGCCGCCGAGAAGCATGGTTGCGATAAGTGTTACGGCATAAGTTTCAAAAAGGTCTGCGGCCATTCCGGCACAGTCTCCAACATTGTCTCCAACATTGTCTGCTATGACGGCTGGATTACGGGGGTCATCTTCTGGAATTCCGGCCTCAACCTTGCCAACCAGATCCGCCCCAACGTCTGCACCTTTTGTGAAAATGCCACCACCAAGACGCGCAAAGATTGAAATCAATGAACCGCCAAATGCAAGCCCAACTAGCGCTTTTAGCGCTGCATCTTGCTCAACGCCCATCGACTGGAGAATGGTGTAATAACCAGCGACGCCCAGGAGCCCTAGTCCTACAACTAATAACCCAGTAATTGCGCCGCCGCGAAAAGCAACAATCAGTGCAGGATTAATTCCCTGTGTAGCAGCTTCGGCGGTTCTGACGTTTGCTCGCACGGAGACAAACATCCCAATATAGCCGGCTAAGGCTGAGAAGATGGACCCGATTGCAAAACCAACAGCGCTGTACCAATCGATGGCAATTCCCAGAATAAAAAAGAGGACGACACCGACGATCCCAATGGTCAAGTACTGCCGGTTCATATATGCGTTCGCACCTTCTTGGATGGCAGAAGCGATTTCCTGCATGCGTTCAGAACCTGCTGAACGGCCTAGTATCCAGTTCACAGAGACCAAACCATAGAGCACCGCTAACATGGCAGCCCCCAACGAGAGCCAAAGAGCCAGTTCTGCATTCATTCTGTTTTCTCCTGTCTTGCCCACTACCCGCAAATCATGACACTGATCTTATATCGTCAGCCAATTTTAGGGGGTTATGGGATATTAATTAAAGCGCGAAATTAACCTGTACCTTAAAGTAAGTGTCCGAACCAATCTGATGCGTACCTAATGCTTGTAGTTCGCAACGCTGGAGCACCACCCTTACTTGCTATAGCCCCAGTGTTTCGACCCACTAAAAAAGCGCGCTATCTTAACACAAAGTTTTTGCTTAACCGGCGCCGCACGGCGATATTGCGTAGTTCAGCGTAACGAGGAAGCCCTTTTTGGTAGGGCGGATAGTCTTCACCGCGAATAAGTGGTTCAAGGTAGCGACGGCAAGATTTTGTTATGGAAAATCCGTCTCGGCTGATAAATGAACGAGGCATCATCTTTTCTTTGTTTGCGATCTTACTTAGTGGAGCAGAGTGTATTTTCCAGCGATAAGGGGAATCCGATGTGCGTACGATAATGGGCATTACGGCATTGTGGCCCTTGAGGGCAAACTCAACAGCTTTCTTCCCCACGGCATAGGCTTGTTCCACATCCACCTTCGATGCGATGTGTCGTGCAGAGCGTTGCAAATAATCAGCAATTGCGTAGTGGTATTTTAGCCCTAGCTTGCCTTTCACTAGAGCCGCTATGGTGGATGCAGCTCCGCCAAGTTGAGCATGGCCAAATGGATCATTAACTCCTGTTTCAGCCAGAAATCTACCATTCGGATGGCGGATTCCCTCAGAAACAACAATGACGCAGTAGTCGTGCCGATCCACGCATTCTTTCACTCTTGCCAGGAAACGAGATTTATCAAAAGGAATTTCAGGGAATAGAATGATGTGAGGCGCGTCACTACGATTTTGTCCGGCTAGTCCTCCTGCAGCCGCGATCCAACCCGCATGCCGTCCCATAACCTCCAGTATAAAAACTTTAGTGGAGGTTTTAGCCATAGAGGCAACATCCAGCGCTGCTTCGCGCGTCGAAATAGCTACATATTTAGCAACTGAGCCAAAGCCAGGACAGGTGTCTGTTAAAGGCAAATCATTGTCCACGGTTTTAGGGATGCCAACGCAGGTCACAGGGAAACCCAGTGTCTTGCCAATTTGAGATACCTTATGAGCAGTATCCATAGAATCACCACCGCCATTGTAGAAGAAATATCCAATATTGTGGGCCTTAAACACCTCTATTAGGCGCTCATATTCGGCGCGATTTTCCTCAAGCCCTTTGAGTTTATATCGCGCAGATCCGAAAGCCCCTCCTGGGGTATGACGTAAAGCTGCAATTGTTCTATCAGTCTCTTTGCTTGTATCTATAAGATCCTCTGTCAGGGCGCCGATAATTCCATTTCGACCTGCAAATATCTTGCCTATTAGCCCTTTCTTTTTTCTTGCAGTCTCAATGACGCCGCAAGCCGTAGCATTGATCACAGCCGTGACTCCACCTGATTGAGCATAAAAACCGTTCTGCTTCACTATCGCTCCTAAAAGTATTGATTTAGTACATTCTAAATACGCAGGATACCAAAAGGATGTTTTTGTTTGATCATTGCGGCTCATCGGGCTAGTTTTATAATTATCAGTTACTGTTAAAAAAAGTTAGGGAGCGATAAATGCGAATCGTCTTGCTTGGTGCGCCTGGTTCTGGGAAAGGCACTCAGGCCTATAGATTACAAAGGGACATGGGGTTGCCGCAGATTTCAACAGGTGATCTTTTGAGAGAGGCTGTGGCTGAGGGTAGTAACTTAGGGCTTCATGCAAAAACGCAAATGGATTCGGGAGCATTGGTTTCTGATGACGTTGTTTTGGGAATTATTGAGGATAGAATCAGCGCAGCTGACACAGCTGCAGGATATGTGCTGGATGGATTTCCGAGAAACCTTGAGCAAGCTAAAAACTTAGATGCTCTGCTAATGCGTCTGGATCAGAAGTTAAATGCCACTGTTTTAATGGACGTTGAGTTTGAGTTTTTGATTAAGCGTTTAACGGGGAGGCGAACTTGCTCTAAGACTGGCAAATTGCTCAATATCTATTTTTCTTCTAAGAAGGAATTGGACGCGTGTCTCAGTGAAGGTGGTGAGCTGCGTCAACGAGCCGATGATAACGAGGATACTATTCGGAATAGGTTGCTCGTTTACAAGCGCGAGACGGAACCATTGATTGAGTACTACGGTAATAAGGGCATTTTGCAGGTAGTTGATGCGAAGGGGGATATGGATGAAGTGTATATAGGGGTTAGAGGGGCCCTTAATAATGCCTTGGCTTAGGAACTAGAATCAGGGTTTTGAGGCTCTTTTGGGCAAAAACTGCTGAACTCATACCATCTCCAACCAGTAGCAATTCTATTGGAGTATTTTCCAACAAGAAGTTCTGCGAGTTCTTTTCGAGTGGCAAGCACTTCGGGCTGCACCCCAAGCTCATGCGCTCGCTGTGTTGTGTGATCCTGAAGTTGTCTTAGATCGGTTTTGTCAGGACGAGATTTGTTGATACGTTTCTTTACTAACGTCATTTTGTCAGCGTTTTCGTGGTTAGTAGTCGCTAGAATTTCGTCACCAAAACGTTTGATGAACTGAAGAGGCATCTCAGCGATAGAGGCTAGTTCCTCGTGTGTAGTTGGGAGTCTACTTGCAATGCGCAGAAGCAATTCATCGCTCAGTATCCAACGCCGAGGACGATCACGCTTTTGAGCACACTGTTCGCGCCATTCGACCAAGGATAATGCCGCACATTGGGATTGAGCTTCTAAAGAACCAAGCCCCCTAAGACGCTCCCAGAGAGCGAAGGAAGGAGTGACTAATGGTGCGCCAAGTGCTTGTTGACAGTCCTCCTCAAACCAGTTAATCCGGCCATGCTTTTCTAGCTCTGAGCGTAGTCTGTCCCATAGCCGTAAAAGATGGTGTACGTCATGTAGAGCATACTCAACCGCAGCAGTCGCTAGAGGGCGTTTGGCCCAATTTGTCCTAGTTAAAGACTTATCTAGTGTGATGTTTAATAGTTCTTGAGTGATATCTTGAAGGCCGATTTGTGGAGGATGGCCTAGCAGTGCTGCGGCTATCTGCGTATCAATTAAGTGTGTGGGAAGACCATTTGCATGTTGGTTTATGACCTCTAGGTCTTGTCGAGAGCTGTGTAAGATCCAGGTCCTGTTTTTTTCTAGCAGCAACTCGAAAAGCGGGCTAAAATCCAGATCAGCTAAGCAGTCGATACAGGCTGCTAACTTAGGAGTAGCTATTTGTATCAAGCAGAGTTTTGGGTAATACGTGCTCTCCCTCATGAACTCAGTGTCGAGGGAGATTGTGGGTTCTGTTGATATGCTGGAAATCAATTCAGCAAGAGAACTTTTGCTGTCTATAAAAAGGTCTGTTCCCATCATGGGTTTCTTTTACACTTAAGTTAGGGAGTTATTCCAACTATACACACAGGAGCATCCGCATTTGTGGCGTTTAACACTGGTATTTTCTGATATAGCGTTTCACAGACGCGTTCCTGGCGAGCTACCAGCATCGCAGTTCTTTTTTGCGTTAATCCTTATCTCCTATCTGATGGTAGGGGTTATATCCTTGCTTTTCAGCGACCCAGCGGAGCGACTGCTCACAATCAACATTTTCGGTTTGAGGCTGTATCTAGGATACATTGGACTGATTCTATTGGAGACGTCCTTAGATATTTTATTCGTTTGGGGGGTACTCAAGTTTTTTGATCATTCTAAACGCTTTCTTCAGACCGCGATTGCCTTATTTGGGGTGCAGGCATTACTAGGAATTATCAGAATACCTGTTTTGGTTTGGATAAATACTGCCAGAGAGGCAGGTAATGAACCTACTACCGGGGTGTTTATCTATCTTGCACTGTTCCTTTGGACAATAGATGTCGCTGGATTCATATTGGCTAAAGCAATTCAGCGTACGTACGTTGTGGGTGTTTTAATAACGATAGGGTACGTGATGGTTTCTTTTTCTTTGCGTGATTACATGTTTCCGATAACTGGCTAATGCGTATTCATATACTTGGAATCTGCGGAACATTTATGGGCGGACTCGCTGCCATAGCGAAGGCTGCGGGCCATGAGGTTTCTGGTTCTGATGAAAATGTTTATCCGCCTATGAGTGAGCAGCTAAGTAATTTAGGGATTCATTTGCAAGAAGGGTACAACTCTGCGTTTGTAAGCAAGGGAGTGGACTGTGTTGTTGTTGGTAATGGGCTTTCTCGAGGAAATATTGCCGTAGAGGCATTGTTAAACAGTAATCTCCCGTACTGCTCGGGTCCCCAGTGGTTATTTGAGAACGTGCTGCAAGATAAGTGGGTACTTGCGGTAGCAGGCACCCATGGGAAGACGACGACTAGTAGTATGTTAGCTTGGATACTTGACTATGCTAAGTGTGCCCCTGGGTTTTTAATAGGTGGCGTTCCACATAATTTTGGCATATCTGCTCGTCTTGGCGAATCGGATTTTTTTGTTATCGAGGCTGATGAGTACGATACGGCTTTCTTCGATAAGCGTGCGAAATTTGTTCACTACCGACCTAACACTCTCTCCATTACAAACATCGAATATGATCATGCTGATATTTACGCTGATTTGAATGCCATTCTTTGGCAGTTTCACCAGTTGCTTAGAACCATTCCCTCGAACGGTAGTGTTCACGTAAATGGGCATGATAAAAATATCGAGAAGCTGCTTGAGCAGGGCGTATGGACGCCGGTTGAAACTTTTGGTTCAAAGAGCGGGACAAATTGGACTGCAAATTATGATGCGCAAGGGGCAGAGTCTCATTTCAATGTGTATCGAGAAGGCATAAAAATTGGAGAAACGACCTGGGATCTGTTTGGCAAGCACAATCTGGAAAATGCCCTCGCTGCTCTTAGTGCTGCTGTGCACGCGGGGGTTAGCGTAGAGACAGGCCTGGAAGCGCTTTCTGAATTTAAAGGCGTAAAAAGGCGATTAGAGAAAAAAGGGACTTATGGTGGAATCACGCTTTATGATGATTTCGCGCACCACCCCACAGCAATCACTGCAACCATCTGTGCTTTAAGAGATCAACAGATAGGCGGGCGAATCGTGATTGTCATAGAGCCGGGGTCGAATACGATGAAGATGGATATTCATGGAGGCTTGTTGCTTAAAGCGTTGGAGCAGGCAGATCGGGTATTTTTGCTGACATCAGATGGCTTGGAATGGGATCCTGAGTCTGTTTTAGCTTCATTAGGTCCAAGTCTATCTGTTACCTGGGATGTTAATTCAATGCTAGATGTGCTTTTGGAAGATCTGCAAAGTGGCGACTGTATTGTGATGATGTCTAATGGCAGTTTTCAAGGACTACGTGATCAACTTCAAGAGGCACTAAAAAATCAGATTTAATGGTTTCAAGCCGTCGGAGTTTTTTTAAGACAAATTATGGTTGTTTCCGTCTTGAAGTTATTTCCCCTAAAGACGGTGCTCTGTCCGGGAGGAACGCTTTCGCTTAGGGTGTTTGAACCTCGTTATTTGGCAATGGTCAGTGAGTGCTTGAGGGAAAAAAACGGCTTTGGCGTATTGCTAATTAAAGAAGGAAGGGAGGTCGGAGAGGCTGAGACCTTTAAGATTGGAACCATTGCTCAGATTATTGATTGGGACCAAGGTAGCGATGGCTTATTAGGCATTACCGTTGAGGGCCAACAGCGTTTCCGGCTTGAATCCGTCGAAAAACGGAATGATGGATTATACATTGGCAAACTAAAAAGGATTGCGGGTGAGCTAGAGGTTTCTGTTCCAGATGATTATCAGTTTTTAGTCAGTCTGTTAAAGGGATTGTTTGATGAGTTAGGTGGCCACTGCCAAAATTTTGTGAAAAAATATGATGACTCCTCATGGGTCGGGTATCGTCTCACAGAGGTTCTTCCGCTCACGCTAACTGCTAAACAGGAGTCATTGGAAATGAACGATCCCTTAGCGCGGCTCAGTTTCTTAACAACCTATATCAGAACGGGATTCAAATGAATTGTGAGATGGAGAGCAGCAGCAGTTTCAATATTGGACAAATTGTCCTGCATCAGCGTTTTGGTTATAGGGGAGTGATTTACGATGTTGATTCGCGCTTTATGCTGAGTGATAAGTGGTACGAGGATGTCGCTCAAAGTTGTCCCCCAAAAGACAGACCTTGGTATCACTTATTGGTTGATGGTTTAGATCAAACTACCTACGTTGCGGAACGTAATTTAGTGATTACAAGGGATCTTAGGCCCATACAACATCCGCTAATAGAGGCATACTTTTCTTTGTTCAATGCAGATTCATATGAGTCTTTAGATCTCAAAAATTAAATCTTAGATAACCCAAACAACATCAGTTTCAACATGTCCGTTAGCGCCGAGATTTAGCCATCTCATTCCGGGAGGCTGGTCGTCTAGGGAAAAGGAGTCGCTTTTAGGTAAAAACTGGTAACAAGTGGATGGTGTGCTGAGAAATCTTGCCATATTAATTGTGCGGTCTGACGCTTGGTGTACATGTCCCCAGACTACGGCTCGCACTTGTTTATGCCTATTAATAATCGTTAGAAACTGCTGGGAGTTTTGGAGACCTAGACGGTCAAGCCAAGTGCTACCCATAGCTAGTGGCTGATGATGCATGCAAATCATCACATGCTCGTCATAACTATTTTTTAGAGATTCTTCTAGAGCAGCTAATCTACCTGGACTGAGAGTGCCAGCATGCGCGGCTTCTTGAAAACTGCTGAGTAGAAAGATACGCCAATTGCCTAGTTTTTTATTACCACCCACCTGGAAAGGTGGACTGCCAAGCAATTCGGCCATAAGTGCCGGGCTATCATGGTTTCCTGGAATGCAAAGAATTGGTAAATTAAAAACCCTCAAGGTGTTCCAAAAGCGTTCGTAGCCTGCGCGACATTGATCCTCAACTATATCGCCAGTCACCAATATTCCG
>Ga0209403_10006270_pt1 | contig 12117 bp, 14 predicted proteins | sample ArcticOcean_MG_C_8_FD_187440 | JGI IMG/M metagenome (GOLD analysis project Ga0209403, IMG submission 187440) | Marine microbial communities from western Arctic Ocean - ArcticOcean_MG_CB11_86 (SPAdes) (version 2) | ecosystem: Environmental > Aquatic > Marine > Oceanic | place: Arctic Ocean... | reverse complement strand
TTTATTATTTCTTCTCCCTCCGTTTATTATTACTCCGTTTATTATTACTCCGTTTATTATTACTCCGTTTATTATTACTCCGTTTATTATTACGCCGTTTATTATTACTTCTTCCTCCTTTTTTCTTATTACTCAGTTTATTACTCCGTTTATTATTACTCCGTTTATTATTACTCCGTTTATTATTACTCAGTTTATTATTGCTTCGCTTATTATTATTCTTCCTAGTTAAATAGTATGCTGTAGCCCCTACTGCTGCAATAGGTGCCAAAGGTCCTGCTGATGCGACACCAACCATACATGGAATACATGCCATTATTAATATATTATTAAGTTATATTTAAAAATAATTATTAGATTATAATTTAATAACTAAAAAAATGGGAAATGAAAAAAGTCGTCCAGTAGAACAATCATATTCAGATTATATAACGCACCAACAGCGTTTAATCCAAGCACAACAAGAACAAATTCAACAATTATCAAAAATGAATTTAAGACAAAATATTTTGAATCAACAACAAACTCCCTCAAATATAATGTTTCAACAAACTGGTGAGCAACAACAACAACAACACCAACAACAACAACAAATAAATTATCAACAACAACAACAACAACAAATAAATTATCAACAACAACCTCAGATTAATTATGAACCTGAAAATCAACAAAAACAAAAGTTAAATCCTTATAAAATTTTAGGAATTCCGAAAAACTTTGATGAGAAGATTCTAAAAAAAGCATACTTGAGATTAGCAATGAAAACACATCCAGATCGCGGTGGTTCACAAGAACAATTTCAACAAGTATCTATTGCGTATACTGTTCTATTAAAACGTCTTAAAGATCAGAATAATAATCATGGTCACACTGATTTAAGAGACAATAGTAAACAATATATGGAAACTCAAACACATGATAGTTTACAGAATGTAAATTTATCAGATAAGTTTGATAGCGATGTTTTCAACAAAATTTATGATGAAAACAGAATAAGTGATGTATATGACTCAGGATATGGAAAGTGGATGAGTAAAAATCCAGCGTCTGAAGAGGAACCTAAAAAAATGTTTAATGGGAATTTCAATAAAAATATGTTTAATAACGAATTTGAAAAATATAAGAAAGATCAACAGAAACAGATGGGGTCACAAGTTACCAAGTATGATGAACCTCAAGTAGATATCTCTTTTAAAGGTAAGGACTCATTAATGGTTTTAGGAAAAGGTAATATTAGTGATTTTAGTGGTGAAAGCAATGGTGGATTAAATTACAGAGATTACAAAGATGCATTTACAAATTCTTGTTTAATCGATGTAAGTTCAACAGATACAAGAGGGAGACCAAGAAATATTAATGATATGGAATCATCAAGAAGTGATATTTCATATCAGATGAGTCATGAAGACCAACAAAGATATCAATTAAAAAAACAAAAAGAAGAACAACAGGAACAACATAGATTACAGAGATTACAAGAGTATGAAGAAAAGGCATTCAATTCTTATGATATGATTCATCAAAGAATGTTGGGGAGATAATAATTATTATTTAATATTCTCTAAACATAATCTGGAGATGTTTTATTATGGCCCCTTGATCGAATGAATTTTTTCTGTTTATCTGTTACACAGACGCAACCATTACTTGAAGAAAAGGGTGAAGAATCACAACAGTTTAGACTGACGGTGTTATTAGAAAAAATGGATTTCTTCTTAATAGGTTGATCTTCGTCCCCATCAACCGAAGGACCTGTCACGACATCTTCTGATTTTACCGATTCTAATGGTCCTTGAACTCCTAAATAAGTCATTAATTCTTCATTTGAGATTAGTTCATTAACACTCTTATACTCTGTATTAATACATAGACCATCATAAGCACCCATTCGCGATGTTGATTCAAATGGGACAAACTCAACTGGACCTTGCTGTTGAATATATTCATCATCTAAAATAGGTATGTCTTCTTCACCACTTAGGACATCCATATGTCTAACAACTTCGGCTTGAGAATTAGAAACATTCGTTAAACCTTCAACGTTTGTTGATTTGTTCATACAAATTAATGTAGCAGTTACAAGGGTCAACCCTAACATTTTCATATATTCTTTATCCTTAACATGGAAGAATAATAAATAAGTATAGGCTAACACAACAATAATGGTTGAATATTTTTTTAAAAGATCCAACATTTTTATAATAATAAAATATATTATTTTTTAATAATTACTTAAATAAATATTTTAAAGTATAGTTATTATGGAATACAAATTAAAAAATAACTGGTGCCTATGGTATCATTCAATTAAGGATAACAATTGGGATAAAAAAAGTTATCAAAAATTATTAATTTTCCGAAATTTGTTTGACTACAAGCTTATTACAGATTCCTTCGAACAAAATTATTATCAAAATGGGATGTTTTTCTTTATGAAAGACAATATCTTTCCTAATTGGGAAGATCCTAATAATAGACTTGGAGGATGTTTATCTTTTAAAATACCATCAATAGATATGAAAGATACATGGGAATTCTTATTATTATCTATTATTAATGAATCATTTTTTAGTGATGATAATAATATCATCAATGGAATCTCAATTTCACCCAAAAAAGAATTTAATATCATAAAAATTTGGTTAAAAGATAAAAATTATGATTATAATAAATTCTTCAAAGTTAATAAATATCTTTCATTAGAAAAATCGTTATATAAATCGAATATTTAATTAATCAATCGTATTTGGAGCAAGACATAATTTAATATCTCCCAATGAAGCCACATTATACCTTATTACGATAGGATAATCATTTTTAATATATAGATTTATCTGATTACATAAATTGGTACACTTAGTAAACAACATTAAGTATTTCAAAGAATACATACCTTGGACAGGTTTATCTTGCGATGTTGTTTGATTGAATTTTAAACCATTATTTGTTTCTCCTAAAACCGTTTCCTGTGATGCAAAATCACCATTACAATTTAAGATTAATTGGGGACCAATGCTCTTTATTTCTATGTTTTCACCTATATTCACCATATCTCTTATTATTTTTTGGAAATCCGATGAAGGGAAAGATAATTGGGTTTCAAATTCGGCGGGAGGAATAACTATATTATCTTCGGGAATATCTAATAGGTTTAATTTGTATGTTGTTTGAGAATTTTTCTCGGTGTTGTTTATCCTTATTCCCAACGAATTTTCATTGTTTTTTTCAATAAAAAGTGTCAGAGTCTCGGCATTTGTCATTGTTTTAATTAATTTAAAAAGATTTAACATATTAACACCTGTGATGGTCTTCGCAGGACAATGAAAGAATTCAAAGTTCGAGGATTCTAATTTCATATGTATGAGTATTGTATGGGTTGAATCCATAGCCATTAATTTCATACCTGTTTCATCAAAAATTATATTTCCATCTGTAAGTATTTCTTTTAAAGCTTCTATAAGAATACGGAATGCTCCAGATTGAACTGTCTTAATATTAAGAATATAATCATCCATACATTCATCCATTTTTTAAAAAATATTATTATATTTTTAAATATTATCTTTTTAAAACTTAAACTTAAACTTAAATACTTTACTTATTCGTAATTAATCTCGGACCTATACTAATACATTGTAATTCTTGAATAAGGAGTTTACATGAATAAGGTATGTTCACCCTTTGGAAATTTGTATGGTTTTTACAACTTTTGCATTCATAACTTTTTGTTTTAGAATTATAGACTGATATTAAACCACATATCCCACAATTATAAACATGATATTTATCGGACACATCCATGAGTCTCTCTTTTAAGAATGACGAGCTTCCGTGTGCTATCATACAATCTCTTTCCATTTCTCCAAACCTTAGACCACCATGAGACGACCTTCCCTCTGCTGGTTGTCTTGTCATAGTTACAATTGGACCGCTCGAACGACTATGTATTTTGTCTCCAGCCATATGCTTAAGTCTCTGATAATATGTTGGACCCATAAATATCTGTGTTTTGATTTGTTCCCCTGTTATTCCGTTATATAAAATTTCGTTACCATTCTTTTCATGTCCCGATTCAAGGAGCATATTACGGAGATCTTCAATATTAATTCTATCAAATGCTGTCCCATTCCCTACATTACCGGTTTCACAGCATACTTTCCCAAGAATACATTCAATCAACTGAGCAATGGTCATCCTACTTGGAATAGCGTGCGGGTTAATAATAATATCAGGAATGATTCCATCTTTAGTGAAAGGCATGTCTTCTTGTCTGTAAACCATACCAACCGTCCCTTTTTGTCCATGTCTTGAGGAAAATTTATCTCCTATTTTTGGAAACCGAAAGTTCCGCACCCTTACTTTACAAACTTTATAACCATCGCCATTCACATTGACATAATTACTATCAATATATCCAAATTCTTTATTCTTTAAAGGGACACTGCTGTCCTTATAATCATATTTTTCGTTATTTTTTATAGGTGTGGTTTTCCCAATAATAATATCATTCTCATCAACATAAGTATCCTTCTTTATAAAACCATCATTTTCTAATTTAGAATAATTACATGGTTTTGGTAATAATAACTTTTCTTTTTCCGGTTTTGTAAACTTCTCTTCTTCACTTGATAACTGATTTTTCTTTTCTTCCTCCTTATAAGTTCTGTAGAATGTTGATGCGAATAAACCACGATCAATAGATGATTTATTAAATATGATTGAATCTTCCTGGTTAAAACCAGTATATGTTGCTATCGCCACTACAACATTAATACCATTAGGTATTTTATTAGTGTTAAGATATTTCATCATCTTCGTTTCAACTAGTGGTCTTTGTGGATATGATAATATATGAGAAAATGTATCGTATCTTTGATTAAAATTAGTACAATGGATCCCTACTGCCTGTTTTCCCATTGCAGATTGATATGTATTTCTGGGGGCTTGATTATGATGAGGAAACGGAATACACGAAGCCAATACACCAAGAATTAATGAAGGATGGATCTCTGAGTGAGTATGGTGGTGTTCTAAATCCTCAATATAGGTTGAAATTATGGTATTGTTGGACTCATAAGAATCAATATATACGATTGGTGGTTCAAAACCATTATCTTTTACTTTTGATACAAGGTCATCCCAACCAATACATTTTCTTTTTAATAAATCATTAATTTTCTGATTATTGGTATTAATATCGTCCATCCGTGTATTTAATAATGGTCGTATTGGTCTTCCACCATCCGTGAAAAGGTAAATGATATTATTAAAATTATCCCAGTAAACAGATGTTTTAATATCAAGTATTCCTTCTTTTCTCGAATCACGGCATATTTTCGTTACATCATCTGCTGAATTTGTATAGCCTACAAGATCTCCATTAATAATTACCTTCGTTGTGTTTTTATTAAAACTATAAATATCAATTTCATCAATCCTAATGATAAATTCATCAATTAAAAACCTTAAAGGTTGTGAAGACTTTTGGATTGTTATTTCACATGATAAAGACATATTCTTAACTATCCCGACAGCCTGACCTTCTGGTGTTTCACTTGGACATATATATCCCCAACAAGTTGGATGAAGCTTTCGTGGTTCGATCAACTTCCCAGATTCTAGACCCCCAGGAGTCTGTATTCTCCTTAAATGAGACAATGAACTAAGGTATGTTAATCGGTTTAGAATTTGTGATACACCTTGTTTTGTAGCGTTCACTTTCAACCCCCAATTACCTGTTGCCATCGCACCCTTGATGATATTTTCTAAATAAGATGCTTTTATGATTTTATTGATATTCACCTCATTTATGATGTCATTATATTTCTTATGGATGTTCCATACACCAGAGTTTACTTCTTTATTTAAATAATTTTTGATATCCTTTACAATCTTATGGAAACATTGATACGTTAGATTTCCCAAGAGATAACCACAAGTATCTATTCTTTTATTGATATAACTATCTCTGTCATCTAGATTAATAATGCCTAAATGGGCTTTTACTAATCTATGAACCATAAACCCCGTATAGTGTAATTTTTTAAGAGGAGTTCCTAGATGGTTTAAGTAATCTTTCAGTATGTAATCTTTTACATAACTTATTTTCTTTTCTTCTGTCTGAACATAGCCATTTATATTATTAATATAATTTGAGATATATTGAACGGCTTCTTTCTCTGTTGAAATGTCGGAAGATTCGATGAGTGATAATCTTAAACATTTAATAATACCCTTGTCGTTTTGCGAATCATCATTATTTATAATATACTGGATAATATCTTTATCTGTTTCGCAACCAAGAGCTTTAAATAAAATAAACAGTGGAATCTCAGTCCTCATATGGGGTAGTAAGATTTTCAATACATTATCATATTTATCGGGTCTATTTGTTATTTTGATGGATGATGTTTTAGGTATACTAAATATATCTTCTTTAAGACTACGGATCTCACAAATATAAGAATATTTTGTATTTTTATTATTCTTAAATATCTGCATTAAATTATTAGCGATTTTCTCTTGTGATATAATTACTTTTTCATTACCATTGATGATAAAGTATCCCCCTTGATCATATTTACATTCCCCGTCATATCCTTTCATCGAAAGAGTACAATATTTTGATCGTACCATAATAGGTATTTTTCCTATAAGGATATTCTCCAAATTCTTTTCTTCTAATTCAGTAATGTTATTGTTATCCTTAATTGATATAAGTATTTTACAATTAATATATAATGGAGAAGAATATGATTCATTTCTAATTCGCGCAATATTAGGAGTCATTATCGTAGAGCACCCATCATTTTCAGTTGTGATAGGCTTACCGATATTAAATGTTGTGACTTTTATTCTAATTCTATGAATATCATTCTTATCATTAAACACAATATCCAGAGGAAAGAATTGAGATATGATATTCGGAATAATTGAATTAATATAATAATTATATGATTCTATTTGATGTAATACTAATATATTTTCCCTCTCAAAATATTTTTTAATAATTTTTTCCGCATCAATCATGATACTATATTTTCGTTTTATTATTAAGTAATTTTCAAATTTTAAATTTCAAATTTAAAATTTTTTATTTAAAAAAAAAGTATTATTATTAAAAAAAATGAGCTATTACTTTTACATTCCATTACTATTTGTTAGTTTATTAGGTGGCAGTATGCTAAAAGACTATATTGAAGTAAAATATTATCGTATAGATAAAGAAAAAGAAAAAAAGTATATGGAATTCGTAAAAGAAGATTAATTATGATAATGCCATATCCTTTAGGAATGAGTAATCTTCAAATTTATTCTCAACTTCGACTGTTTCAAATAAATCATTGATTTTAGGATCATATTTTTTTATTTTTTTATCAATATATCTCACATACTCTTTTAAAATATCGTTTGATTCGCAGAATGATTTAATATCGATTAACCTTTTGCGATAATACTCATAACCTAAATATCCGGATTCATAATTTTCTTCAGACCTAACCAAACTATATTTTTCTAAATATTTTGTAATTTGTGTGAAACATATTAAAATTTGTAATAAGGTAGAGTCTAAAATAATATTTTCTTTCTGTGCAATTGTAATTATAAATTTAAATAAAACATTCGGATCAAGTTTAATCTTAACCCTGGTCATTTCATCCCTAATTACTTCATCGGAACACTTATCACTTAATAAATATTTAGATATTTCTATAATATCTTCTGTTAATTGATCACCATTGTCTAATTTAATAAATGTATTGTCTATAAATTCTACCATTTCAATATCCTCATAAGGCATTTCCCAACAAAATCCAAAATCATAAAGAACCAAATAACACAGATTACCACAAACTCTAATTTTCCAATTTCCTTTATGGATATCACCATGATTAAAATTTGTAATGTTTTGATTATTTTTAATAAATGAGTTCATTAAAACAATACACTTATATTTTGAATATTCCGTAATGTCTAAATCATCGAACCGCGTTCCATCCTCATATGACATTATTAAAATATTTTTTGAAACTTTAGATACTCTAGGAATGACAATTAATTTATCTTCCTTATAAAATTCATAAAATTTCATACAATTGTTCCCTTCATGGACCATATTGGTTTGATTATTAAAATCACTTATGAAATCATATAAATTAAAGGGTAGTAAACAACCTATTCTATCTTTGATAAATGGAGTTTTCATAAGAAAAAATAAAACATACTTTAAAAATAATATCTGCCCATTCATATTAGGATGAACTGCTTTTATTGCATATAATTCACCCGTTGTTTTGTGTTTTACCCTATATACCTGACCTATACTACCTGAACCAATTATCTCTTGTATTTCATATATATCTTCAAGATCTTCATTGAAATCCTGTGAATAAATTTTTTTAGTGTATTCTAGACTATGGATGTTATTATATTCGTAAAACTTTTCAAGTTCTCCAAACCATTGATCTTCTTTAGGGTCTAAGTCATAAATTAATTCAATTTTTGGGAGGAGCCATTGTGTAAATTTTATTGCTAGGCATCCACAATCATTTATATTTTTAATAATGATGTCAAATACTAAATCTGATTTCTTATAATAATAAATACCCGACCATAATGCTAATTTTATATATTTAAATAAGAATAACATACTATTATTATTTAAATAAATAAAATTAATTTATTTAAACTTAAGTTTGAATATTATTTAAATACTATCAATCTTATTTAAATGTCTTCAAATAATAAGATAATCCAGGATTTAATATTTTTCTATGTGAAAGAAAATTATAAGAAACACTTGGTAGATAATAATATGGAATCTATACCAGACGAAGAAATTCATGATGTAATTAATACGATCTATATTTCTAAAAAAAAACATCTCCGCGGATTTTTAAAAGATTCATTGAAAAAAATTCAAAAAGAAGAATATATTGGTGATCTAATCATTAATAATATTTGTTATGAAATATTCAATGATGATGAATTATGTAAACATAGACTATATACTGAAATAAAAATATTTCAGGATACGAAAAAATAAATAATAAAAAATATATATTGTAATAACATACTATGAATAATATTAGTTCAAAAATAAAAGTCAAGAAAAGAATATCTCCGATGAAATCACCATTATCAAATAAATATAAAGAATTCATTTCTTCTGGTGGAAAAGTAAAAAGAAAAGCATTGTCCCCACACCAGGCTCATTCAAAAAGAAGAAATAAGGTAAGTGTAATAAAAATAGAGAAAGAAAAGAAAGTTGATAAAGAAAAGAAAGTTGATAAAGTTGATAAAGTTAATAAAGATAATAAAGATAATAAAGTTGATAAAGTTGATAAAGTTGATAAAGTCGATAAAGATAATAAAGTTGATAAAGTTGATAAAGTTGATAAAGATAATAAAGTTGATAAAGTTGATAAAGATAATAAAGTTGATAAAGTTGATAAAGTTGATAAAGTTAATAAAGATAATAAAGTTGATAAAGTTGATAAAGTCGATAAAGATAATAAAGTTGATAAAGATAATAAAGTTGATAAATCAAAACATAAAAATAAAGAAAGCAAACCTTCGAGGCGGAGATACGTCCATAAAAGGCATACAAAAAGCAGAAGAGTTTCTCTCAAGTGTACACCCAGAAAAAAGAAAAATATTGATAAGGTTTTTAAATCATTGGAAATAATGTCTGATGATGAAATAAAAAAAGAATTATTAAATCAAGGTATTGAATTAAAAAGTAATAATAAAAAATTATTAAAAGATATTTATCTATTTTCTTCATTGGGAGGGATCAAAGTTCATAGAGAATGAATCATTCTTCATTTCCATTCAGGTCTCTATTCTTAATAACTTTATATCTATATTCTTGTGAATCAACGAATAATGGGGTCCCATATAATCCAGAAACATGGCTTGTTACAAATTCTTTACCTGTTCTTTTAAATTCTTCTTCGTCATTCTTTTGTAGTTTCAATGAAACTACTTCCCCAGGATATAATTTTTTAAAACTACTACTACATTCAATCTTAGAGAAATGAACAAAGACTTCCTTATCCAAATACTCAGAATCAGGGTCAATCACCCTAATAAAACCCCATCCCTTTTTATGATCAAACCATAAGACTTTACCAACATTAGTTTTTTCTGCCATTTTTATTTATTTAATTATAATCAATAAATCTTTATATACTTTTTATGATTTTTAAAACAATTCTGGTTATATATATTATTCTGGTCATTTATAAAACAATTGAATTATATAAGTATAATGAGAACGGATATATAATGAATGTGAAAGGTGATGAGGAATATTATAATGCTCAAAAGAGTTTGAATCCATTTGTCTATACATATTATCATGACATTAACTACGATACGTTGATTCAAGAAAAACCAAGTTATTTAATCAATCATGGTCATGATATCTATTCTATAAAAGGGTATTCTGATGATGAGTTTTTTAATGTTTATAAAAATAAAAAAATAATAGAAAGCTTTTCATTAAAAGAAAAATTCATTAGTTTGAAACTCATTAAAGATTACCGTTATTTATTTCCTAAAATATATTCGCTATCCTTACTAAAGGGTGATATTAGTATCCCTCTACAAACGTGTAATCATAATTATAATATCATAGGTAATTTAGAAGGTGAATCCGTCTTATATTTATTTAATCCGAAACATAAGGAAGAAATCATAGGTAAAAGTAATCCTGAACTTAAAAAATGGGGACATCAATTAGTTTTTAAACAAGATGAAATACTTTTCATACCCAATGGGTGGTCGTATATTCAAGAAGTCCGTGGTCAAACAATTCAATACCACATTGATATTGATTCGATTTTCACATTTATTCCTAATTTTGTAAATGATATAAAAGATAATTATTAAATTAAATTAAATAAAAAAGAATGTTTTTTAAAATTATGAATTTTAAAGGATATCGTAAAGTTAAAATCCCTTTTCCTTTCATTGATATTTATAAGATTAAATGGAATATTGGGGTTCAGTCCAAGATCCATGATCATTCTAAATACGGATGTATTATGTTTTTATATAAGGGGATTTTAAAAGAAAATATTTATAAAGAAAATATTCATTCAAAAAAATTAGAGATTATTCAAACTAATATCCATTCAGCACCAAAGATTACATATATTAGTGATAAAATCGGATATCATGATGTTAAATCTTTTAAAGACTCAGAATCAATTCATTTTTATTTTCCAAAAGAACATAAAACTAATTTTTATAATTAATTATAATGATTAAGTTTTTAGGTTATTTATTTTTAATTACATTGTTTTTTATATTCTATGTTGAATATTCTGTTGGTCACGTATTCTTTAGGGTAAATTCATTAGGATATAAATCATTTCATTTAGAGTCTATGATTCATTATTTAATTGATCCATTAAGGAATCAATTCTTATGGAATTATCAATTATTAGATGTAAATTATATTTTTATTCTAATGAATTCTATAATAATATATTTTCTATTAATATAATGGTGAAAACAAACCGTCGTAAATATAGTAAACGGGGTTATAAAAGAAGTTATAAAAGAAGTAGGGAAAAAAGAAGTTATAAAAGAAAAAGGAGTTATAAAAGTTATAGAAAAAGAAGTATAAACCATCAAGGTGGATCATTTATTATGGCCCAGATTCCAACAATTATATTGGGTTTAATGGATATTGGTGCGATCCTATTCTTATCAATGTATGGTGAAGATTCATCAACAGGTTCTCCTCATCAGCAACAAGTAGCTTCTCAGCAACAAGTATCTTCTCAGCAACAAGTAGCTTCTCAGCAACAAGTATCTTCTCAGCAACAAGTAGCTTCTCAACAACAAGTAGCTTCTCAGCAACAACAATTCCGAGAAGGGAAAAATGAAAGTAAAGAAGCATGTGACGGAAGAATGAAAGAATTAGATAAAGAACTAAAGAATATGAAACAGGGCATAGAAACAAAAAAAAGCGAAATTATAAGGTTGCGGACAAATGAAAAAGATGTAAAGGCAGGGAAAATCAAGGCAGCGGAAGCCGCGAAGAAGAAAGAAGACGCCGTCACCGCCGCGGCCGAAAAAGCCGAGGCTGCCCGGGTTTTG
>Ga0209403_10006267_pt1 | contig 12122 bp, 10 predicted proteins | sample ArcticOcean_MG_C_8_FD_187440 | JGI IMG/M metagenome (GOLD analysis project Ga0209403, IMG submission 187440) | Marine microbial communities from western Arctic Ocean - ArcticOcean_MG_CB11_86 (SPAdes) (version 2) | ecosystem: Environmental > Aquatic > Marine > Oceanic | place: Arctic Ocean... | reverse complement strand
AACGGATTCCCGAGGGAATCTGGTTTTGACATCACCGTTGCATCGGAGGTTATGGCTATTTTCTGCCTGGCTACTGACCTTAAGGATCTGTCCCGCCGAATTGATAATATTGTCATTGGTTACAGTCGTGACCGTAAACCGATCCGGGCGAAAGAAATACAAGCATCCGGGGCAATGACGGTGCTGCTGAAAGATGCCCTGATGCCAAACCTAGTTCAAACCCTGGAGAATAACCCAGCCTTCATTCATGGAGGCCCATTCGCCAATATTGCGCATGGATGCAACTCGGTAATTGCCACTAAAACGGCTCTCAAAATGGCAGATTACGTCGTGACTGAAGCGGGCTTTGGAGCAGATCTTGGCGCTGAGAAGTTTTTTGATATCAAGTGTCGTAAAGCCGGGCTTGCGCCATCAGCTGTAGTCATTGTCGCTACTGTGCGTGCCCTAAAAATGCACGGCGGTGTAGGGAAAAATGATCTTAAAAAAGAAAACGTTGCTGCTGTCAAAAAAGGATGTGAAAACCTCGCCCGTCACCTCAAAAACATCAAAAAATTTGGTGTGCCGGCAGTTGTAGCCATCAACCGTTTCGTTACTGATACTGACAAAGAGGTACGCGCAGTTCGCGATACGGCTAAGAAGCTAGGCTCTAAGGCAATCGACTGTAATCATTGGGCTGAAGGCAGCAAGGGCACCCAAGAGCTGGCCAAACACGTGGTCAAGATGGTTGAAACAGGTAAGGCTAAATTTAAACCACTTTACCCTGACAACATGCCCCTTTTCGAAAAGATCGAATCTATTGCTAAAAATATATATGGTGCTAAAGCACTAACAGCAGATGCAAAAATTCTGTCACAACTAAAAGATTGGGAGAAAGCGGGCTACGGCAAGTTCCCGGTTTGTATCGCTAAGACACAATACAGTTTTTCCACCAATCCCGACCTAAAAGGTGCACCGACAGGACACGTCATTAATTTACGCGAAGTGAGGTTATCGGCAGGAGCTGAATTCATAGTTGCTATTACTGGAGAGATCATGACGATGCCAGGATTGCCTAGAGTGCCTTCAGCAAATGCTATCCATATCAACAATAAAGGGGATGTTGAGGGTCTGTTTTAAGGAACATCGAAAATAATGGAAAACACTAACGCAGTATTCCCAACAATTAACCGATCTGACCTTAAAAGGTTGGAGTAGGTGGTGGGCGTGCTTAGCGGTAAACAGTTTTCTGGATGGCAACGGATCCATGTTGAAGGCCTAATTATCACTTGCCTTATTGGTATCCGTGAACAGGAATTGCTCCAACCACAGAGAATCCAAGTTGATATTGAACTTGTGCGCCGGGAACCCGATAGCCCGACAAATGATAATTATGGGCGGGTAATATGTTATCAAGCCGTTGTCGAGAAGGTTCGCGCTATGACATCTGACAGTAAAATTAAACTGGTCGAAACGCTGGCTGAACGTATAGCAGACGCCTGCTATGCCGACTACCCAGATCTCACTTCACTAAATGTAAAGATTGGGAAACCCGATATTTTCACCGATGTCTCGATGGTACGAGTTGAACTCGAGCGAATTTTCAATAAAGAAGTCAGTTAATGTATACACAATTGAACACGCTTGCCGCCAAAAGAAAAATTTGATATATTTAATTTATATATAAATATCTTCATTCCCGGCGGCTAAAATATTGGGTCTTTCTGGGAAAGCGTGGTTGAATTAATACAACCTGATGATTGATCATAGTCCACCTGTATCAAAACATCGATAATTTGTATCAAAATATTGATAATAACTGGTTTACAAAGCGTGGAAATTCACAAAAACTAAAGAACAATAAATAAAGAAAAGAAGCTATGTGCTCAAATGATAAAAAAGTCTTGTGGACTTGAAGGTTGAGTGCTGGTTATGTTTGTTGATGCGTTTGTGCAAAAGTATGAATTGGGAAACTAATTTTGAAATTCTTAGTAGTTCTGATAACCAGTACAAGTCTACGCAACCGTAGAAAACCGTTTGAGTGTAAACAAAATAGGGAAGAAAATTATGAATAAAGTTTTATCAAAAATGATCAGTGCATCTATTGGCGCTGCAATACTGACCTTCGGGTTGGCTTCAACCGCGTCGGCTGAAGTTGGCTTTGGAAAACCAGGAGAGCCCGTCAAGTTAGTTGTTGGGTATCAGCCTTACTACACAGCATCCTGGTCGGGTGTTGTTCTCAATGGGAAGGATTTGTGGAAAAAATATTTACCGAAGGGTTCTTCGGTCAAGTTTGAGATTGGCCTTCAGGGGTCTGTCGTCGTTGGCAAACTACTTGGTGAAAAAAATCACATCGGGTACATGGGCGACATGCCTGCGATTGTTTCTACGATGAGAGAAAAGCAGGTTGATCTTCGTATGATTTCTGTTTTGGGAACATCAAAGCAGCAATGTAATATCTTTCTTGTTCCAAATAGTGCTCCAAAATTTAAAACGGGTATGGATGCAGTCAAATGGATGGATGGCAAGCTGATTGCCGCTCCACACGGCGCCTGCACTGATCGCTTTGCGTTGCTTGCATTTGAGCAAGCGGGCATAAAGCCTTCAAAGTATCTTAATATGAATATAGAAAACATCACCAAGAACCTGGAAGCAGGTAAAATTGCTGGCGCTGCTATCTGGGAACCTACAGCATCTAAAATCGAAATGGCAGGCATTGCCAGAAGAGGCGCCACCGGTGCTGATTTTGCTGGTGCCGATGCCGGCGATGCAGGCTTCCTAGTCATGATGAATGAAATCATCCAGACACGTCCTGATGTGCACCGGGGTTGGTTAGAAGCTGAGCTAGATGCACAGCTATTCCTTGCTGACTTGGGCAATGCAAATGCCGTATCTAAAATGGCAGATGATCAAACAGAAGGTATAGATCGTAAAGTTCTCTGGGCTTCTCTCTACAGAGATGAAGGCGGGGTTAACAAGCTGACCTTGGATTTCGTTTTTAACGCTAAGGTCAATAAATTGGTGACAGCAGCAACCGCGTTCTTGGCTAAGAAGAAAAAGTTTGGAAAGCGTAAAGTGTTACGCTCTGAATCAATTTGGGATGGTATGGCTCGAAAAATCCTCAAAGAGCGTGGATTAAAAAGTCCACTTGGAAAAATCGATGGTGTGCCACTTTCTAAGTATAAAAACTGATAGGTAAACGATTGTTGCAAAACCGGGTTCCGATCCCAAGATCGGGACCCTTTTTGTAGCTTATTTTCACACAAAATATCTTAAAATATACATTTTATTTATGCCCCTTTTTCGGTTCAAATATGTATTAAATCGTAGTATACGTAATAAGTGGAAGTATACGACACTTTAACACAGTTTATAAAAGCTCAATGTTGAGACAATTATATAAATACTTAGGTTTGTTATGAATCAAAAAAATTCTACAGTGAATATTCAAGAAGCTCCAACTGGGTTGGCGCTAAAAATCTATTACTGGAGAAAAAGCCTCAAAACGCTAACGCCATATCTAATGTTAATTGGTGTTGCTCTCTGGCTCGGCACATATTATTTATTGGTTGAAGGCTGGGAACTGCCGCGTTTCAACAAATTGCCTGGGCCTGTTGAGGTTATAACGGAGTGGACAAACCCAGATCCGGACTGGGGTATTTCAATGTTCAGTCCAATATATTACGAACATATTATTATCAGTTGCAGGCGTATTCTAATTGCATTTACCATTGCTACTTGTCTTGGTGTTCCCTTAGGTTTGTTCATGGGCTGGTCAAAAACTTTTCGTGATTATACTTTTCCAATTCTTGAAGTCTTACGACCTATACCAATCCTCGCATGGGTGCCCTTAGCGATTTTAATGTTTAGTGGGTTTGAAACCCCAGTAATTTACTTGGCCACATTGGCATCCTTGTTTGTAACTACATTGAATACTCTCTTAGGAGTTGATTCAATTGATGAAGAGTATTTTCGAGCTGCAAAATGCTTAGGATCAAAGCCCCACCACGTGTTCTGGCATATTGTTGTGCCAGGATCTTTACCTTTTATTTTCACAGGGCTGCAAATAAGTATTGGGGTAGCTTGGTTTTCTTTGGTTGCAGCAGAGATGGTCTCAGGTGAGTTTGGTCTTGGGTATATGATCATGGATAGCTACATGAATATCACTTATGTTACCATGGTTATTGGTATGTTGACGCTTGGGTTCGTCGGTTGGGTCTCCTCTGCTTTAGTGCGACTTGCAGGTGATAGAATGATGCAGTGGCGCGTCCGCGCGCTAGCGTTGGAAGGCAGATAAAGTGGCCAATCAAAATAATTCACGTGGCGCGATTAGCATCCGCAACGTCACCAAGATCTATGATCCAGATGGCGTGAACGTTATGGCAGTAGATGACTGCTCTCTCGAAATATCAGCGGGCGAAGTTTGCATGATAGTCGGCCCGTCAGGTTGTGGCAAAACCACGTTGCTAAATGCTATCGCTGGATTTCACTCAATCACTGAGGGAGAGATTTACCTCGATGGCCAGTTGCTCTGTGGCCCGTCAAAACCAAAGGCTGAACAAGGTGCAGACAGAATGGTCGTATTCCAGCACGGTGCATTATTCCCATGGAAAACATTGGGAGAAAACGTTGCTTACGGTCCTATCGTTCAAGGTGTAATGAGTAAAGCTGAGGCACATGAGAAAGCTGAGCATATGTTGGCCGAGGCAGGTATTGGGGATGTTGCGCATAAATATCCAGGCGAAGTTTCTTCTGGAATGGCCCGGCGCTCTGAAATCGTAAGGGCATTGATCAATGATCCTAAAGTATTGCTTTTAGATGAACCTTACCGTGCAATGGACGCCCTAACAAAATCTATCATGCATGAATCATTGCTTGAGGTATATGATAAAACAAAAGTGACGATATTTTTCATTACGCATGACTTGGAAGAAGCTATATTTTTGGGGGACAAGGTCGTTGTCATGACAACACGGCCCGCAACATTGAAGAAAACAGTTGATGTAAAAATCCCTCGGCCAAGAGATTACCAAACCTTAACTACTGAAGAATTCCGTGTGTTGGTTGAAGAAACAAAAGAAGCCGTACACGAAGAAGCTAAAAAAGCTTTTGATGCGGGTGAAAGGGAGTTGGCTTAACATGACAGACGCTGTTCAAAGCAAAAGCATCAGTTCAGTTTCGAAAAAAAAATCAAAACTTGAAAAAATGTTGACTAACAAATCACTGTGGCGTGGCGTTGTCGCGCTTATCGGAGCTGTCATTTTTTGGGAAGTCTGTTCGCAGTCAAAAGTTTGGTTTGGTGTTGAAATCCCATGGATTGGAAAAGTACCTCCGCCGACAGAAGTAATAGCGGCGTGGCAGAAGATCTTTTACTATACAGGCTACTGGGAAAGTTGGTATCTAAGTACGGGACGGGTGTTTGCCGGTTTTATCATAGCTATGATTATTGGAATACCTTTTGGCTTGTTACTGGCCGTCAACCGTTACTTTAGAGATGTATTTTTCCCACCTTTTGAGATCTTGAGGCCAATTCCCCCGCTTGCGTGGGTTCCAGCCTCCATTATCTTCTGGCCGACAACGGAAATGTCGATCGCGTTTGTCACGTTTCTTGGCGCATTCTTCACTATTGTTATTAACGTTCTTGGTGGTGCGCGAAACATTGATGTCCAATATCTTCGTGCCGCCCAATCAATGGGTGCTAACCAGTGGGATCTCTTCTGGAAGGTTATTCTTCCTGGAACCCTGCCTTCAATTTGGACCGGTGCCGCTGTTGGCATGGGCATCACCTGGGAAGTTGTTCTGGCTTCAGAAATGATTTCCGGCGGTGGACAGCAGGGTGGTGGTGGACTTGGATTTTTCATTTGGAGTTCTTATATGGGCGGAACAGTTGCGCAGGTTATTGTTGGGATGATTTCAATCGGTATTGCCGGTTATCTATCCAGTTCGTTTATTCGCTATCTCGGTGTGATTACCATGCCTTGGCGGCGCCTTTTTTAGTTGTGAGGAAGCATGCAACAATCTGATATAAAGAATAAAAACAACTCTGCCGACATTCCATCCGCAGAAAAGTCAACTGAGAATAGTGCTTCGCTTGAGCTGAGGAACGTTTGCCGTGGATTTGGTGATGAATGGAACCGTGAAGAGGTTATTAGTGACTTCAGCCTTTCCATAAACCCAGGTGAACTTACGGTTTTAGTAGGCCCGTCGGGGTGTGGAAAAACAACGTTAGTTAATATGCTTGCTGGTTTTGACAAGCCGGATACAGGACAGGTACTACTTAATGAAAAACTTATTACTGGTCCTGGGATGGATAGAATGGTTGTTTTTCAGGAAACAGCACTTATGCCTTGGTTGACGGCTTATCAAAACGTTGTTTTCGGCCCAAAAATTCGTAATGATCTCCCGGCCCGTGAATTAAAGAAGAAAGCCGACTATTTATTTGAAAAAGTTGGGTTGGTAGAATTCAAGGACAAATATCCAATTCAGTTATCAGGTGGAATGCAGAGGCGCGCTGAGCTTGCTCGTGCTATGATTAATGATCCATTGGTAATGATTATGGATGAGCCGTTCCGTGGACTGGATGCGATGTCCAGGGAGCTCATGCAAGAATTCTTTGTTCGTTTGTTCGAAGAAAATCGGCGTACTAATATTTTTGTTACTTCAGAGATTGATGAGGCAATATTCTTGGCTGACAGGCTAATTGTGCTGTCGAATCGACCAACTTCTGTTCGCAAGATTATTGATATCAAATTACCACGGCCACGCCAATTGAATGTGCTCAGTTCTACTGAAGCTTATAAATACAAACGCGATGCTATGGAACTTCTGCACGAAGAAGCATTAAGAAACTTCAAGCGAAGTACTCCCAAAGCCGATTCTTAAGGGGCAAAATAGAAAAATTATTTTACAAATCTGATCCTTTAAAGAAATACCTTCGGAGTAGCCGTGGAAATATTAATGTTCATAATGCAGCGAGAGGTGATCATTGCTTTGGCGGTAGGTGGTGCACTTTTAGCAACAGTTGGAAATTTTTTGGACGTTAAGGGAATTCTAATTGGGCATAAATCCGCACAAGTTATAAGAAAATCTGGGTATGCTGTGTCATGGTTGAGTGTCGCTTTTTTCATCGCAGTCGGCCTCTTTCAGTAAGTGTTCCAAGAGATCTTTTGATGTCTTTGGGTCGAAAATAGTGGTGCTGTCATGTCATGATTGAGGTTAGAAATCTAACTAAACGTTTTGGTGACATCTTAGCAGTTAATGATGTCTCGTTTAAGATTGAAAACTGTTCAGTTGTTGGGTTCCTGGGTCCAAACGGGGCTGGTAAGTCAACAACCATCCGTCTCATAAGCGGGGTTCTTCGACCAGATTTTGGAACGGCAAAAATTTGTGGCCATGAGATCACCACGGACGGACTTCATGCGCAAAGTTGTTTTGGTTACCTACCAGAAGCGGCAGCTGGATTTGGTAATCTCACTGTTCGCGAATTTCTAACCTATTGTGGTGAATGTCGCGCCATGTGGGGTGGGTCTCTCACTAGGGCAATTGAGAGAACCACCGAACTGATAGAATTACGTCCTGCCCTTGATCAAGAGATCAGGAAATTATCCAAAGGCTGGCGTCAGCGTGCCTGGCTGGCGCAAGCCATTTTGCATGATCCACCTGTTTTAATTCTCGATGAACCCACCGATGGCCTGGATCCAAATCAAAAAGATAAGATCAATGATCTGATCCGCCAGAAGAGAGTGGATAAAACGATCATCTTGTCTACTCATATCCTCGAAGAGGTTGAAGAAGTTTGTGACCGGGTACTCTTGATTGCGAATGGAAGCATTGTTGCAGATGACACGCCAGAAAATCTGGTTCAGGAGTTTGGAAGCCTTTCAAAGGCTTTTAGAACCTTGACTACAGTAGAGCTAATTCCGCAGAGGCACAAAGTATGAAGGGTTCAACAAACTCTTTTTTGAAAATCGCAGTACCTACCCTGTTTAACGGAACATTAGCAACATTTCGCCATGAACTTCGGTTGTTACTTTTTTCACCATTAAGTTATCTTTTTCAACTGGGCTTCCTTGCAGCCTTGTCGGCGTTTGTCTTTTTGGTAGCAGATTTCTATGCCACCGATGAAGCCTCAATTAGGCCAATGCTGACATTCCTCCCGTGGGTTTCACTGATACTCGTCCCAGCTTTAGCCATGCGTACATGGATCGATGACATCAGTGACCGTAGTATGGAATTGACAATAACGTTACCTGTTCAAACTTGCGCAGTAGTGCTTGGAAAATTTCTTGCAGGTTATATGATTTTATTGGTTACGCTGCTGTTTACCTTACCTATTATAGGTACAGTTTATTACCTTGGGGACCCAGATCCTGGCGTCCTTTTTTCAGGTTATTTTGCCTCTGCCCTTTTATTGGCCACCTATTATTCGATATCTCTATTCGCAGCGTCAGTAGCTCGTGAACCCGTCGGTGCGTTTGTTATTGGAATAATGTTTTTATTTTTTCTCCTCCTTTTAGGATGGGATGTATTCGGTCGATTTCTGAATGGTTATATTGATAATTCTATCATCGAAATGCTTTCTAACTTTAGCCCCAAGACATGGCTTGTCCACCTTAGTCGAGGGATAATTGATTTTCCTGGTGTATTCTATTTTATTTTAATCAGCGCAACAGCTCTAACGGGAACAACATGGATCTGCAATAATCGTAGTCAGGGTCCATTTTCAAAAAAGCGCTTCCTTAAAGGAAGTTTAATAACAATGGCATTTTTTCTGGTTCCAGCACTTCTGATTACTCTCTCAAAAGAAGTGCCTGGTGAATGGGATATGACTGCGGAAAATGAATTTACACTTCACGTAGGTTCTTATCAAATTTTAGACAAGCTAAATTCAGACACCCGGGTCATACTCTATTGGAGTAGTAGTGAACCGAGTGTGCCAGCAACCATAAAATCACATGCCGATCGTGCTCAACAAATGCTCAAACGTCTAGCCCGCCAATCAAACGGTAAGCTGATACTTCAAATTATCGATCCTAAACCGGATTCTGATGCAGAATTACATGCCATTTCAAGTGGAGCTAAAAAAATTCCTATGTCATCAGGGGACAGTTTCTACCTTAGCCTTAGCGTCGAGCATGGCTCTAAAAAAGGAAGTATACCCTATCTTGATATTCGCCGGGACCAGCATCTTGAATATGATATTGCAGTGGCTCTAAACAGTTTGAGCCGTGCTGTTACGCCAAAAATTGGAATCATTAGCCCCCTCATTCCGTCAGCTGCCGCAAATGCACACCGTCAAGGAATGTCTTTTCTTTCTGAACTGAAAAATGCCTATGATATAGCGATTATCCCTTATTTTAAAACTGCTCTTCCCGATAATCTAAATGTTTTAGTTCTAATAGATGCGTCTATTCTGCGAAAAGAAATGCTCTATGCTATAGATCAGTTTGTGATGAAGGGTGGAAGTTTGGTTGTTATGATAGACCCTTATCTTCGTTCTAATCGAAACAGCAATAAAGTAAATCCTGATCCATCAGAAGAGATTAATGACATTTCTGATGTTCTAATGAAATATGGTGTTCGATACCTGGGAAAAGGCGTGGTTGGCGATGATGTATTTTCATCTGTAGTTACTGATAAACAACAGGCTAGATTAAGCTACCCTTTTTGGATGCGTATCAGAGGAGATGCTTTATCCCAATCGCATCCTACGACCGCTGATTTAAATGAACTTTTCCTTGTTGAAGCGGGAAGTCTGGAAATTAAATATCCTGGAAAATCGCTAGCGCTAATAACCACATCAAAAAATAGTGGCACTCTTTTCCGTAAGCACTTCCTTACAAAGAAACCACGTGAGCTTGCCCTTTCTTTCTCGTCGGATAACCAGGAGCGCATTATAGCGGCGTTTCTTCGGGGCCCATTCGAAAGCGCTTACCAAAGAATAGATCCTGAAAGAAATGGCACTCACATGGCTAGTTCACAGCACGCGCCAACGATCTTTGTCGTTGCTGATGTTGACTGGTTGTTTGATCCTTTTTCGCTACAAACAACGAATATTGGTGGACGCGTGATAGTCCGTCCACTGAACGATAATAGTACATTTCTGTTAAACATGATCGAATACGCAAGCGGTGAGCAATCCTTAATTGCGATTCGTTCAAGAGGCAAAATTCAACGCCCATTTACCCGTGTCACAGCATTATTTCAATCGGCTGAGAAGGAATTCAAGGAACAAGAATTGGCTATGGCCAAGCAAGTTTCAGAAATTGAAAGCCGAATGGCGCAGTATTCCGAGTCTATAGCTGGTAGCAACATTGGGCGTTTGCCAAAAGACGTAAAAGAATCTCTACTTAAATTCAGGCAAGAACTGTTACCTGCGCGACGTGAACTGCGTATGGTTCGTAGAAAAATTCGCGATCAAGTTGACAGTCTAGGAAGACGCTTGGTATTCATTAATCTTCTCTCTGGTCCCGTAGCCGTATTAATTCTAGCGGGGACCGTTTACATTTTTCGCCGGCGCCGGAAAATCTGATACTGTCAGGGCCGTTGAAGTTTTCTTCCTCGTCCACGTAAGTGGAGTTACCCTCAGTATTCCTCAAGTTTACCAGAAGCCTTTAATTCCTTGATGATCGAAACCATTGCCCTTGCCATTGGCATTATAGGTTCGGTTGAAGACCAAACCAGCCCAACCTGTTGACTGACCTCAGGTTCAACAAGTTTTATCGCTCGCACACCAGAGAATTTCCCAGACATCAGTAAAAAATTCTGTGGGATCACCGTCACCAACCCAGCAAACATAACATGATAAATCAAGTTCATAATGGAATCTGATGTGACATAAGACTTAGGTTTCTCGCCTGCTTTAGCAAAGGCATCATCAACAATTTTACGTTCATGGGTTGAGCCTGACAAAAGAGAAAGAGGCAAGGACGCAGCTTCTTTCCAAGTGATTGACGAAATTCCCTCATATTCCTCTGTGTCAGGTACTAAGAGACTTAGCCTTTCATCATATATATGCAGAGATTTTAAACCACTCAACAACTCGCTTTGCATATAGGTGACGCCTACATCAATAGTATATTTTTGGAGACCTATTATGGTTTCTTCAATGCCCATAAAGTGAATATCAATCTCTACATCTGGATGGTTTTTACGTAATAGCCGGCTCAGTAATGGTATAATAGGTGAGCTGTTTGGCATTGCACCCAGGCGAACACGACCTTCCAAACTCCCTCTCATCTTTGAAAGTTCTGCCATCATCGCATCGTGCTGTGATAATACGCGTTCGGCCCATTCTATAATTTGTTTGCCTTCGTTCGTGAATCCAAGAAACCGTCGGCCTCGTAAAACAATAGGAACTTGAAGTCTCAACTCTAGCTGTTTAATACCACTGGAAAGACTGGGTTGGGAAACATTACAACGCAGCGCAGCGCGCCCAAAATGTTCTTCTCGGGCGACGGCCACTAAATACTGTAGTTGTCTAAATAGCATGTTTATTCCTTTTCCAGTATAATATCATAGATGTTATCTATCACGCACGCAATAACAAGCCAATGTAAATTAATTTAACTGCAAACTAAAAGTATATATAGCAATGTAATCGTTTTACCTCATCGTGGCATGGAGGATTTTGCCTTCTGTCAAACTCCAATACATAGCTTTGATTATAATTTTTAAAGCTCACAGTATATAATAACTACTTCTTTCATAGTTAATCGTTATTACTAAAACAACGAGAGACTGAGAGAAGAGACTGAGCTTTTATTAGCTAAATCGTCGAAATTCAAGAATGTAGTTCAAATCTTATCGAGGTTACCGTATTTATATCATTATAAAAAAGTAACTATGAGGCTTCATAAGCCAGTTTTTATAAAGCCCTAAACAGCTTCTAGTAGGCAACTTCAATCTTAAATTTCGTCTTATCTATCAGTTACTTATGGGGTTGTATGTTTATGTTTATAGAGTGTACAATTATTTAATTTTATGGTTACATCGTTTAAATTTAATTGAAGCTGGATGGTAGCTTCACAGCTTGCTTGTCCTTACACGGTTTTATTAGGTAACCATTCTAAGTTAAAGATGACTGCATTTTAATGATATTGAAAAATCTATAAGCGCAACAGGAAGGAAAAATTATGACTGATGCC
>Ga0209403_10006263_pt1 | contig 12128 bp, 11 predicted proteins | sample ArcticOcean_MG_C_8_FD_187440 | JGI IMG/M metagenome (GOLD analysis project Ga0209403, IMG submission 187440) | Marine microbial communities from western Arctic Ocean - ArcticOcean_MG_CB11_86 (SPAdes) (version 2) | ecosystem: Environmental > Aquatic > Marine > Oceanic | place: Arctic Ocean... | reverse complement strand
CACCTGTCGGATTCTGATCTACAGATTCCGCCGGTACGGCTGTGCCACATTCCCGACAGAAGCTCGCGCCCGGCATTTGTCGAACGCCACAACTACTACAAAAACCCGAAACTGGAGAGCTCAATTGGTTATGGTCCTAAGCCGGTGTCTGTCCTAGAGTATCGGTGTCGAAGGGCAGCCTATTCTTCAAATTTCCGAATCACAACGCAGGCGTTCTGCCCGCCGAAGCCAAAACTGTTTGAGAGGATTGTGCTGACCTCGGCTTTACGGGCCACATTAGGCACGTAGTCCAGATCGCAAGCCGGGTCCGGGTTCTCGTAGTTGATCGTCGGATGGATCACGCCGTCCCTGATGGTGCATATGGCCGCAGCGGCTTCCAGCCCACCAGATGCTCCGAGCGAGTGCCCGATCATCGACTTCGTAGAACTGATTGGTGTTTTGGCTGCATGTTCGCCGAATACCGTCTTGATGGCGCGCGTCTCGGCAGCATCGTTCACGGGCGTAGATGTGCCGTGTGCGTTTATGTAATCGACGTCCTGCGGACCGATGTCCGCATCGTTAAGTGCCATCAACATCGCCCTGACCGCGCCTGCGCCGTCCTCAGGCGGGTGGACGAGGTGATGGGCGTCCGAGGTTACGCCCCATCCGGAGATCTCGCCGACGATCGTTGCGCCGCGATCAATCGCGTGTTCAAGGTCTTCGAGCACCAGGATTCCGGCCCCTTCCGCCGGCACGAAACCGTCACGGTTCGCATCAAAGGGCCGGCTTGCCTTTTCTGGCGTTTCGTTGCTGCTCGTGGAGAGGGCGTGGATCGTGGAGAACCCACCGAGTCCGATCTCACAAATTCCGGCTTCAGCTCCGCCGGCGATCATCACGTCAGCGCCGCCACGTCGGATTACCTCAGCCGCTTCGCCGAGCGCCTGTGTGCCGGCTGCGCAGGCTGTGATTGTCGTTCCAATGTAGCCGGTTGCGCCGTAAACCCGGCTAACGTTTGCCGCAGCCATGTTCGGCAGCATCATCGGTATGTAGTAGGGCGATATGCGAGTGCCGCTGCGTTTTACCATCACCCGGGCCGCTGCCTCCGTTTCCGGGTATCCGCCGATGCCAGTACCAAGAAGCACGCCATACCGCGTTCGCTGATCGTTCGAGAGGCTGTCTAGCCTGTCGAGTCCTGCAGATTCAAGGGCCTCACCCGCGGCCACAACGGCCAGTTGGGCGAAGCGAGCCATTCTTCGAGACTCTTTGCGGTCCATATACGTCGTCGGATCAAAATCCTGGACAGTCGCTCCGATTCGACACGGGTAGTCGTCGATACCTTCGAGAGGAAGAGGGGTCACCCCCGACTTCCCGGCCTTCAGGGCATCCCAGAACGTGTCCACGTCGTGTCCGATAGCCGAAACTACGCCAACACCGGTTACTACAACCCTGCGTCTGCCGTTACTGTCCGTCATCGTATTAACACCGAGTCCTGACATCGAAGTTTGAATAGTCGATAGATCGTTATAGAGCGCCGTGTCGCGATCCTGAACCGGTCTGATCGTCGGGATCCTGAGTTGGAGTTGCTAAAGCCGGAATTTCGTACGACGGCATCATTTCACCGCGCAGATCCGGATACAGCTCCGGAGTTATTGAAAGCAGTATCTCTCGTACCTCAGCCGCCAAAAACAGCGAACCGGTCGCGACAATAACGTCTCCCGTAGAAGCGATGGCCCGTGCCTCACGCAATGCACTCTCCACATCAGCTGTCACCGCCGCAACGGGGACAGTATCGCGCCGCAATGCCTCGGCGACTGTTTCGGCGCTGACTGCCTTCGGGTGACGGGTACGGGTCACGATCACCCGTGGATTAAGCTGGGAAAACTCACGAGCCGTCGCCGCGAAGTCGTGGCCTCCCGAGCCTGCGTACATAACGACAGGACGCGTCACAGACGGGAAGAGCGACTCAATTGTGGAAACAAGCGCCGCCGCTGAAGAGCTGTTGTGTGCGCCATCGACGATGATCTGGACATCGTCATCAGGGGATGTGAGCACCTCGGCACGCGCCGGCCAGCGGACCGCCGCGATGCCGCGTGAAACGGAATCAGCGCTGATCGCCAGATTTCGTTCGCTATCGAACGTTTCGATCGCCGCGATGGCGGTAATCACGTTGTCGACCTGATGAGGCCCGGCAAGTGGCAGTTCTAACTCGTATGTATTTAAAGAACTTTTTAGAGTCAGGCATTGCACCGGCTTCCCGTAGGCCGTAGTCGCCTGTTCCGGCTTGCGGACGATGGCCAGTCGATCATGGGCATAGGTCACTTTGGAGCCACGCTTCCAGGCGACCTCCTCGATGACTGGCCTTGCCGCGGGAGCTTGATTTCCGACCACCACGGGAACACCGGGCTTGATGATCCCGGCTTTCTCGAATGCGATCTTCGGGACCGTGTCGCCCAGAACAGCGGTGTGATCCAGGCTGATCGGTGTGATAACCGCCACATCCGGCGCCACTAGGTTCGTGGCGTCAAGCCGACCGCCGAGGCCAACCTCGATCACCTGGACATCCGCTTTTACAGATCGAAACTCCATGAAAGACATCGCTGTCAGCAACTCGAATACGCTGACTTTGCCAACGTCCCCACGCTGTTCAACGGCTTCAACGTCCGGCCAGAGCTCTTCGATGAGCTCCGAAAACCGGTCAGGTGAAATCTCATTCATATCCACCCTGATCCGCTCTGTTATGCGGTGTAGGTGTGGCGATGTGAAAAGACCGGTCCGCAGCCCGGCCGCCGTTAGAACCGAGGCGATCATGGCGGAGCTGCTGCCTTTGCCTTTCGATCCGGCCACATGGATCGTTGGCGTGGCGAGTTCCGGATTACCGAGACGCGCCAGTAACACCTCCATACGTCGGAGGTGAAAGTCTGGTGGCTCGCCCACCCGTGACTTGCGCTCAAAATCCGCCAGGGAGAGCAGCAGGGCGACGGCGTCTCGGTATTTCAGAGGAAGTTCTCTCTGCCTATCCGCGTTATGGACATGTGGTCTGAGGCCCCATCTGAATCGAGGCGCAATCTGGGGCTCGTTATTCCTCGCCGCACAGGTCCGGTGCGGCGAGTGATGCAATTCTAATCTCGTAGACAACCGGATACCGATACCTGTAAAGGGTCAATTTGAGCAATCGCAGGAACATGGTCGTATCGGTGCAACTGTCCAAGTTCCGATGAATGTTCGGAAGCGGTTATTCGGTGAGTGGCCCAATATCCCGTAGAGACTCGTCATAGGGCGTGGGTCGCGGTATATTCCGGCACTCACGAGTCGTACTCATCGGAATCAAATCTAAGAGTTAACTGGAGCGGCATACATGGGTCCACGGATTGGCATCATCGGCGGCGGAGCAATTGGCGGCTATACAGGCGGTATGCTTACCAAAGCTGGTCACGATGTCACAATCGTCGATCAGTGGCCGGAGCATGTGGCTGCGGTGAAGGCGAACGGCCTCACCATTCGTCACAATGACGATGAAATAAACGTGTCCGCCAACTACATCAACATTAACGAACTTCAGTCAATCGACGATCCGTTCGATTATGTTTTTGTTGCGGTGAAGTCATACGACACGGAGTGGGCCTCCATGTTGATGCGGCGCTACTTGAAGCCGGACGGCGCGTATGTGGACTTCCAGAACGGCATCAATGACTACCGTCTGGCGGAGACGATAGGCGCAGAAAACGCGCTCGGATGCGTGATCACCATCGCCGCAGGTTGTTACGAACCGGGCATCGTGCTTCGTACCGACACCAACCCGCTCGCCTACAAAATCGGCGAGCAAGACGGCTCCGACACACCTCGCGTCCGTGAGCTGGTGGAGGTTGTATCTTCCGCTTCAGAGGGCACCTACTTCACGAACAACCTGTGGGGCGAACGCTGGGCGAAGCTGGCCATTAATTGCATGGTCAACCCGATGGCCGGGATCACAGGACTTACCTCGGACAAGGTCCGTACCGATCCGAGAGTCAGAGACATCCGTACACAGGTCGGAGCGGAGGTCATTCGCGTCGGCAGAGCGCTTGGTCACACAATTGGCGACCTGCTCGGCGTTCCGGCGCAGATGTTCGTCGACGCGGCCGAGGGGCGGAACATCGAAGATCTCGAGATCGAGATGGACAAGCAAGCGGCGAACTCCGGGGTGACCGGCCGCGCGTCATTCCTGCAGGACGTCATCAAGCACCGGCGGACCGAGATCGAATTTCTGAACGGCTTCGTATCGGAGCAAGGCAAAAAGACGGGCGTCCCGACGCCGTTTTGCGATGCGCTGGTGGCGGTTGTGAAGGAGGCCGGTGTTGGCAAACTGGAGCCAAACCCGGACAATTTGGCGCCGGTGGCGACACTTCTGCAAAATTAAGTTGAAAAGCACGATCGGCTGAGGCTGTTTGGCACGTATTATTTGATCATGCCATCAGCCAATCAGAGTGCGTCGACCTGGTCGTCCACAGTGCAAGGGGTCCGGAGAGATCGGGGCTTTTTGCCTTCTTTATTTCGGGTGACCTCAGTCTGGTCAGGACTGCTCGCGTTCGTATTGATCCTGTTGATCGCGTGCGGCGCGGGCGGTGACGAGATACTTGAGCAGTCGTTTCAGGTCGGTGATTTGCCACGTCTCGTGGTGGGGGCCGATAACGGCAGCGTGCTTGTAGAAACGGGCCCAGAGGGCACGATTTCTGTCTTAAGCGTAATAAGCAACAAGGACGATGTTGACCTTAGCGTAACGGCTGATGGTGATGTTGTTACGGTTCGATCAGCGACCACCATTAGCGGGAATTTGATCGGTGACCGGGCAGAAGGCGCTGTCGATTTCACGATCACCGTTCCTCCGGATACGGTTATCGAGATCGGAACTGCAGTTGGGCCTATCACAGTGAAGGGTGTCCGAGCAGGCGGGACGATAACGGATGGGGCAGGGAGTATCGAGCTGCGAGGAGTTTCTGGCGAGTACTCGGGTGGTGTCGGAGCCGGCGATATCAGAGTTGTCGATGGTGACGGATCGTTCCGATTCACGACCGGTGTCGGCTCGATTATGTTTGACGGTGTAATGGTCAGTGGTGGATCGAACGAGTTCGAGACGGGTGTCGGAGATGTGACCATGACTTTTCCGGAGGGCGGGGGCGTTGAAATCGCCGCGGCGACTTCAACTGGCATGATTTCCAACGATCTCATCCTCACTGATGAATTATCCGAAACATCAAGTGTGGGAGCGAGCATTTCGGGGACACTTGGAGATGGCGGCGCTGATTTACGGATAGTGGTCGGGGTGGGATCGTTGAAATTCAGCGCAAAGGCTAATTAACCAAGCACTATGCAGGTCGGACGGGGTAACTTGGCCGTTTGGACCGCAGGTTGGTTGAGGGACCGTCAGGTCTCGCCTTGTCAAGCATCGCCTTCGTGGGACCGCCCAGCTCGTAACCGAGCCTTCGGTGATCTGCCAGCACGTCAAGAGAGTGCTCGCTGAGGCCTGAACCTGGCCGATTCGATTGCCCGCGGAATCGGTAACACGCCCTCTGATCTACAGCTGAAGGAACGCTGGTGGCGATGTCGCAAGCGTGTGCCCACGGACACATGTACGCAATACAGCGTGTCGTCTGACCAGTGAACGCCGAAGCCTCTGGCCCTGCTCCCAGAAACCGGAGTGCGACGATCTGCCGATCCGAGAGAGTCCGTAGGCGTCCCTGTCTAGACCGTGACGTGCGTGGTGAAGTAAATCGAGTCGTCATAAAACTTGATAGAAACGATAGTTATATTCACAGGAAACCCGAACGGAACCGTGTAACAGGCTCGGGTTCAAACAAGTATGCCAACCGCTGGTAAGGATCCCGGGTAACGTAGCTACACGCTACCCGCTACCCGGAACCCGGTAAAGCCGCTGATGGCGCTGCATTGCGCCAGTTTCACCTAGTGCGCTGTGACACTTCCGCCATTGATGTTGATCGATTGGCCGGTGATGTACCTCGCACGGTCGGAGCAAAGGAAGCCGATCAGATCCGCGACCTCTTCATCCGTACCGGCCCGGCCCATCGGAATACCCGACTCTAGGTTCGACCAGAATTCACCGCGGCCCAGGATGTCCATGCGCGCTGTTTCGATAGCACCCGGGCAGACGCCGTTTACGACGATCCCGTGCGGCGCCAGTTCTTTCGCCAGTGCCTGAGTAAATCCATTGATTGCGAAGTTGGCTGCGTTATAGGCAGAAGTGTTCGCAGAACCCTGCTTGCCCGCGGTGGAAGACAGATTGACAATTGCGCCACTGTCGGCATTACGTCCGAGCATGTGTCGGGCCACAGCCTTGGCGCACAGGAAAGACCCGACGACCTTGATGTCCAGAACTCGTCGGAAAAGATCCTCGTCCAGGTCGACGACCGCCACCCGGTCCTCGCCGCGTCGGAAAGCAGCGTTATTGATCAAGATGTCGATCTGGCCGAACTCGTTTAGGGTATCGGAGACCATCTTGTCCACTTCTTCGGAACTAGACACGTCGACCACCAACGGCAGCGCACGTTGACCCTGCGCACGAACCTGGTCGGCAACAGATTCGATATCGCGCCAACCGATCGCCTTCTCGTCGTCAGGGAACGCCTCTGGATCACGTCCAGTCCCGGTGATCACCACGTCAGCGCCCATCTCGGCAAGCCGCACAGCGGACGCCCGCCCGATACCTCGGAGCCGTCCGGCTCCGGTCACGATTGCTACCTTGCCCGCAAGTTCTTTACTCATCGTGTACTCCCAATTTCCTGATACCTGTCTGGTTTCCGTAAATAAGGCTTAGACGCTGGCCTAACTAGCCGGGTCGTTCTCCGAGAGTCAAACTGTCTGTGAGAAGTCCTGCGCTCCCCCTGAAATACGTAATTTCTACAATGTCTCCCGCAGGGTGGGTTCGCAAGAACTGCTCAAGTGCAAGCGTGTCCGAAATTGCGATGCCATCGATCTGAATGATCACGTCATCTACCTGAAGAATCCCTTCCGCCGGGCTTCCAGGCACGACGCTAATCACGCCAACTCCACGCAATACCGGAAGGGAGAGCTGATCGGCGAGTGTAGGCGTGATGTCGAGCGGTTCGATACCTACAAAGCCCGGCTGGACCCCGCTTTGAGCGACTAGCTTCAAGGCGACATCGTGAGCGATATTAATCTCGATCGCGAAACCGATGCCATCCCCTGTCGGAATCTTAGCCGTGTTTATGCCGATCACTTCGCCCATCGAGTTTAGGAGTGGGCCACCACTGTTGCCAGGGTTGATGGCGGCATCTGTCTGAATCAGATCAGAAAGCACTTCGGCGCCGTCTATCAGTGATCGGTCTAGGGCACTGACCACGCCCTTGCTAACCGTCGGGCCGCCCGGGAGATCGAGCGCATGGCCTATCGCAACCACATCATCGCCAACCCGGATGATTCCTGAATCTCCTGTGACGGCGATGAGTAGGTCGTCCGCGTCCACCTTTAGAACGGCGATATCTATCGATGAGTCAAGCCCGACTATCTCGCCCGTTAGAACCCGGCCATCGGCTAGGGACACTCGAATTTGTACCGCGTCCTCCACTACGTGGCGGTTCGTCATGATCAATCCGCCGTCCCCCCAAACAACCCCGGTTCCTGTGGCAGTTCCGGTTGTAGTAGTCACGCCGATGTGGACAACGGAGGGCGCTGCCGTCTCGACAAGGTCGGCTGTGCTAAGTACTGGCACCGAGGTTGGAAATGCGGTCGGGATGGTGATCGGCGTTGGTGTGGGCGGGATGCTAAATGGGGTCGGGGTCGGTGGAATCGTAAACGGCGTCGGTGTTGGTTGAGGCGTCGCCGTTGGTTGGGGCGTCGGCTGCGGGACAGGCTGGACGGTTGATGCGTCAAAGGCGGGACTGCTGCAAGCGACGAACGCGAGGCCAACAGCGATGGTCCCTAGAAATAGGGGCCAGTGGTCGTTCAACCGTTTCAATCGTCGCCAGAACAAGAAGGCGTGATCCTGCTTTCAGATGCGCGGATATACATCGTCACGGTCGATCATAGTTCGGCCGATGCAGGAATATTACCGGCTCACACGGTTATCGGGAACGGCTGACGAGAGACCTCCACAAAGTTGAGGCCCGGCAGACAACAGTAGTTTCATTTTCCGCAGGCGAGAATAGAACGGGGATGATATAGGTAGCGCAACCCTCGGGCTATTCGTAGAGTGAGGCCCTTAATATCACCGAATAGAGCATTTTCCGATCGGCCGAGAAGTTGAAAATATTCCACGCGGGATTGATGTTGATCCTCGCAATCGCAGTAATCAGTTGTGAGGATCAACATTTGAATTCCGGGGCGGCTCCAAGTGCTTTGACACTGTCTCCCACCGAGAGTCCCGCGACCACTTCTCGTCTGATTGAGACAGCTGAACCCGCGTCTGATGATGAACCCGAAGAGCCCGTTGCTACGACCGAAACCACCCCGGAGCTTCCATCCGAAGAGCCCGTTGCTACGACGGAACCAACGCCAGAGAGTCGATTCGAAGAACTCATCGCTACGCCGGAACCAACGCCCTCGATTGGATCCCTTTTCCAACCTGTTGCGACGCCAACCCGGCCAACCGAGCTCATCCAAATCGATTACGCCTCAGAAGAATGGGATGACGTCTGGCTGTGTGGCAATGAAAGAGCTTTACAGTACGAATCGGTAGAAGTAACCGTGTATGCAGATTTAACCCCTGCTGCAAATGGTGAAACATGGCCTTGCTCAGTATTTACGGCAGCCGTATTTACCAATCTCTGGATCTATGCGGCGGGTACTCCGAATCACGATTTTGAGTCGACGTTAGGTTGTTGTGCAACTTTTCAACAGCGACTCTGGACCATTCCACTCAAACCTAAACTATCAAACGAAGACCCTGTACCTGCTCCAGAACGGGGGGCGATAGCCGTCACAGTCACTGGTGTTGCGATATACGGTCCCGAAGAAGGCCCGGGTGGAGATGCGGTCGCATCGGAGTATGGCTATTTCGAGGAGGATCGCCAGCCGGTTGACCTGGGTGTTTGTGGCGGTCACTCAGGCCCAGGAGGCGAATATCACTACCACTACGATTCCAACTGCATGCACTGGCACGATGAAGGACGCACGGACATGTCTGAGTACGTCCTGGATGTTGCGGAGAGTGTAATTTCGAAAGTCCTAGGATTTGCGTTTGACGGCTTCCCTATTTACGGCACGTACGAGGATGATTCGTCTGGTGAGACTATCGAAACAACATCATCCTTCCGTTTGAAAGACGGGAAAGACGGATACGGCGGAATCGATGATTACGAATTCATTGAAGGGGTTGGGACCCTTGATGAATGCAACGGGCATTTCGGCGCCACACCCGAAGTTCCAGAAGGGATTTATCACTACCATTCGACCCTGAAGAATGGAGATGGAGATCTAGGGTTTCCATATTTTCCACTTTGCTACAAAGGCGTGGTGAATGAAGAAAATTACGTGACCGATCTAGAAGCACCCTATGGATTCTGGGAACTCGTTAACGGGCCCGGTTCGAACCTACTCCCGTCACCTCTCCCCATGATGTGCCTATCGAACTGTGGCGACCCCTTCATGGATAGGCCACCGGGGGGATTTATTGACCTTGGTCCAGGATGAACTCGGAACCTCATTTCCCGCGGATAACGTGTCAGTTACCCTTTCGGTATGCCTTACGTTACTTCGTCAGGCCGCCGTCTTTACTACGAAGTCGCAGGCGAAGGCTTTCCGGTACTCATGCACCATGGGTTTGCGCAATCCGCGCAAAGCTGGATCGATGCCGGTTGGCGTGATCTGCTTGCGAAACAGGCACGAGTGATTACCTTCGACATTCTCGGGCACGGCAGGAGCGACACACCGCACGATATCAAAGCGTACCGAATGGAAGAGCGGATGGCGGACGTGATCGCTGTAGCTAAGGCCGCGGGGACTCACCGATTTGACATGCTCGGCTTTTCACTCGGCGGTCGTGTGGCGCTCGGGATGGCGTTCCAGCGACCGGAACACCTCAGAAGTCTCATAGTTGGCGGGATGCACGCCCGGGCCACAATGTTGACGGCCGATAGCATGAATAGGCGGACGGAGACGTTGAGGAACGGCAGTGTTCGCGCGCTCAGGCGCGCTCTCGGATTGAATGCTGTCAGATCCAGAGATCTCCCGGACCCCGACCCGGAGGCGCTGGCACTTTCCGATGAAGGCCTGCTTGACTGGCCCGGTGTCGCTGGAGATCTACATTCACTCAATATTCCGACCCTTATGTTCGTCGGTGAGCATGACCGTATGAAGGCCTGGGTCGAAGAGGACGCAGCCTCCATCCCGGGTGTGAAATACATATGTTGTCCTGACGTCGACCATATCGGGTCATTCGACCACAGTGATCTGGCGGGACCATCGGTCATCAAATTCCTATCACGGATGGAAAGCGCACCGGGAGAGACAACCGCATGAATGGCATTCTTATCCTGGTGGGCGGCGGTGAGTTCGAGCCCGAGATGAAGTACGTCGATCGTATTTTGTTGGATAAAGTAATCGGCCCTCCGCGCGTCGCCATACTACCGACCGCCGCCGGGACCGATCCGGGGAAGGCTTTGGATCTGGCGGAGACCGGCGCCGACTATTTCCGCGCTCTCGGAGCGGAGGTCGATGCAGTTCCAGTCATAGATCGCGACTCGGCGATGGATCAAGATCTGGCGGCACGTATCGAGGACGCCAACGTCATCTATATGGCGGATGGCGATGTTGAATATCTGTACAACACGCTTCAGTTCAGCAATGCTTGGGCAGCCATCGGAAACGTGATCGAATTGAACGGCGTCGTCGCGGCCTCTGGAGCATCGGCGACCATGTTTGGTGAACGCTCACCGGGGTCGGCGTTACGATCAGGTCCCGCATTCAACATCCTCCCCGGTTCGGTCATCGTCCCGGATTACGAGGCGATGTCATCGATCAGTATGCGCGTACGCCGCTTGCGTAGTCGAAGGTTCGCTTATCTGGGAATCGACCGCCACACGGCACTGTTCAACCAGGACTTTCAGTTCACGGTGGTGGGCGAGGGTGGTGTCACAGTTTGGAGCAAACTCCGGCATGAGACACGTGACGATGGGGATCCCGTGGTGTGGCCGTAAGCCGGAGTTCTAACCGTACAGATCAGGATGTAATATTCTTAAACAACATTCTTGAGTGGTTCAAAATTTTAGGACGCGTTTTAACGGCGTAGTCCATCCCAAAAAATAATCTTGCGCGGGACGTCGATGTTTGTTCCCGACGCGACGGAGGTCGCAACCAGATGCCGAGGGCGATTGATCCAGATCCGGCTTACAAGCGCGCCATGGTTGTCGTGGCGCATGCCGACGACGCTGAATACGGCTGTTCCGGCTCCGTAGCCAAGTTGGTCCGTGAAGGTATCGAGGTCGTGTACGTACTGTGTACCGACGGCAGCAAGGGAAGCGACGATCCTAATGACACTCAGGAATCTCTTAGCGCCGTGCGGAAGCAGGAGCAGATCGAGGCTGGGAAAGTGCTGGGCCTCAAAACAGTCGAGTTCCTCGGGTTTCCGGACTCTGAACTGGAACCGACTCTCGTCCTCCGGAAAGCTATAGCGCGTGAAATTCGAAGACACAAACCAGACATCCTGATCTGCCAGAACCCAACCCGTAGCCTGGAAATCGCAGGATACGTGGGACACCCCGATCACCAGGCTGCCGGTGAAGCAGCGTTGTCCGCCGTTTACCCGACGGCACGCGACCGATTGACCTACCCGGATCTGCTTGAAGAAGGCTTCGAGCCGCACAAGGTTCGCGAAGTCTGGGTGATGCTCGGCCCAGAACGGGGTGACTTTTTTAATGAACTCGAAGAAGAGGACATGCAGAAAGCCGTCGCCGCCCTCAAGTCACACGAGAGTCAGGTGCAATATCCGGAAGTAGATGCCCGGATGCGTGAATGGCGCGGACGCACAGGGGCAAAAGTCGGTTTTGAATTCGCCGAGGCCTTCAAAGTATTCACGCTGGGTTGATCCCGGCGACTAAACTTTAGCGCGTTCCTGTTCAACGAGCACTCGACGTAGGATCTTGCCAGACGGGTTCTTCGGGATGGCGTCGATGAACTCAACTTCGCGCACCTGTTTGAAC
>Ga0209403_10006260_pt1 | contig 12134 bp, 13 predicted proteins | sample ArcticOcean_MG_C_8_FD_187440 | JGI IMG/M metagenome (GOLD analysis project Ga0209403, IMG submission 187440) | Marine microbial communities from western Arctic Ocean - ArcticOcean_MG_CB11_86 (SPAdes) (version 2) | ecosystem: Environmental > Aquatic > Marine > Oceanic | place: Arctic Ocean... | reverse complement strand
TTTTGGGGAGAAAGTTCATGGGATTTATTTTCTTTGTTAGAAGATTCTAGAGTTCTATTCGCAGATGAATTTAATGAGTTTTTTATTAAATATTTTTTTTCTAAAACTGCTCAAAAAAATTCAATTGAAGATTTTATAGCAAAATATTATTTTTTAAACGCTTCAAGACAAACAAGACTGTTAGGTAGATGGATAAAATTATCAAAAGAATTAAACCAAGATTGGTATATGGATTTTATTCCCGTTACATTGAGCCGCTTGGAGAAAAGTATTAAATTGATCAATGATAAAAAATTAACTAATTTTTATAATAAATATATATTTAATTAATGATTTTAAATTATTCAGGAATGATACTAGCAGCAGGATTTGGAAAGCGCATGATGCCTTTAACTAAAGATCTCCCGAAACCATTAATAGATATTAATGGTATTACTCTTTTGGATAATGCAATAGATTTCTTAAAAAAACTAGGATGTCAGCAAATAATTATTAATACCCACTATCATCATTTGAAAATTAAAAAATCTCTAAATAACAGAAAAGACATTGATGATATTAAATTAGTTTATGAAAAAAAAATTTTAGATACTGGTGGCGCTGTTAAAAATGCTATCCCTTATTTTAAAAATAATAATATTTTAATAATTAATTCTGATATTTTTTGGCGACAAGAAAATATTAAAGATGCACAACTTTTAATAAATAATTATCTTAATAGAGGTTTTCCCTCTTTACTTTTGGCAGAAAAAGCTAAATCATTTGGAATATTTAAAAGTCAAGGTGATTTTATTTTTAATAAAAATAAGATTTTACGATTTAGTAAAGGACAAGATATTTTTTATTATTCAGGTTTACAAATGATATCTTTAGGTATTTTTAATAATTTTTGTAAGAAGAATTTTTCTTTTAATGATATTTGGGATGACTTAATCACTAAAAAAAAATTGCGCGGACAAATTATGAAATCAAATTGGTATCATGTAGGAGATATACAGGGTTTGAATATTGTAAAAAAACTAGACTCTTGATTAATATAATTTAATGATTACATTTAATTTATGCCTACAACATCAACAACAGATATTACCTTTGATAATGATATATCATCCTCTGATACGGTTATTATGATTGATTTTTGGGCTGAATGGTGTGGTCCATGTAAACAAGTTGGACCTATTTTGGAGGAAATTTCAGAAGAAAAAAAAGATTTATTAAAAATATTGAAGTTAAATATAGACGAAAATCCTAAAACACCTCAGAAATATGGTGTGAAGGGAATACCAACTTTAATGCTGTTTAAAGATGGAAATTTAATTGATACCAAGGTTGGAAGTCTACCAAAATCTGTTCTTGTCAATTGGATTGATAGTTATTTATAAATATTTATTTCTAATTTTTCCTATCAAGTAAAGAGATCCGCTTACTAAAACAATATTTGGCTTTATATTTATAGTTAAAAATTTATTAGCATTGGTTATTGAATTTTGTGCGAAACTTACAATTTTTAATTCTTCACATTTTTTAATAATTTCTTGAGGTTCGAAAGAGTTTTTTTCATCAGGTATAGATACAGCCACTACACCTTTTAGAATTGGTTTAATTTTTTTTAAATAACCATATAAATTTTTATTATTGAGCATTCCAATCATTAACCAAACTTTTATTTTTTTTGATTTAAAATATTTTAATAATTGTGTTGCACCGTCAACATTATGTGCGCCATCTAAATAAACTTCTATTTTTCCTAATTTACCTTTTTCTAATCTTCCTGGCCATTTTGTATTTAAAATACCTTTGTTTATTTTTTTATTAGTTAAATGATAGCCCAATTCTTTAATTTTTAATATTGCAGCTAGTGCAGTACCTACATTATCAATTTGGTGCTCACCTATTAATTTAGGATTATTAAAATTTATTTTTTTCTTTTTAAATTCAAAAATAAAATTATTTTTTTTCTTTTTATTAATTTTAAAATCTTTATTAAAAAACAATAAATTATTTTTTTTATTCTTTAGTTTTTTTTTAATATGAAATTTTACAATGTTATTTTGTTTTGAAATAATAACATCGCTGTTTTTTTTAATAATACCTAATTTTTCATTTGTAATTTTTCTAATATCTTTTCCTAAAAATTCTTGATGATCAATACCTATTGGCGTAATTATATTTATTAAACAATTTTTTATAACGTTTGTTGCATCTAATCGTCCCCCTAAACCAGTTTCAAGAATTAAGAAATCTGCTTTTTCTTTAGAAAATAAAAAAAATGCTGCAGCTGTAGTAATTTCAAAAAAAGTTATTGGATTTTCTTTATTAATTTTTTTAACAAACTTTAATGTACTAATTAATTTCTCGTTTTTAATCTCTTTATTATTTAAAATAATTCTCTCATTGAATAATTTTAAGTGTGGTGAAATATAAGCATGCACCTTTAACTTATTTTCTATCAAAATATGTCTTAAGTAGCTTAGAGTTGATCCTTTCCCATTTGTTCCAGCTATATGTATTACTGGAGGTAAATTTAAATGAGGATTGTCTAACTTTTTAAGAAGTTTTAACAATCTGTTAAGAGAAAGATCAATATATTTTGGATGTAAATTAACAAGTTGCTTTAGCAACTCATCTAGTTGTTTTTTCATGTGTTTAGGAAATATGATTAAGAATATCCGACAATGTGTTCTTGATATTTTTTCGCTGAACCACAATATCAACCATTCCATGTTCATGAAGATATTCTGCTTTTTGAAAATCTACAGGTAATTCTTCTCTTATCGTATCTTGTATTACTCTTTTTCCTGCAAAACCAATTGTAGAACCTTTTTCAGCAATGCTTATATCTCCTAGCATTGCAAAGGATGCTGTAACTCCGCCTGTTGTTGGTTCGGTTAGAACAACTATATATGGAATTTTATTTTTATTTAATAATTCTACAGCTGCGACTGTTCTAGGCATTTGCATTAAGCTAATTATACCTTCCTGCATTCTGGCTCCACCTGAAGAAGTAAAAATTATATAAGGGCAATTATTCTCAATTGCTTTCTGCGCTCCAACTACAATTCCTTCGCCAACAGCCCTACCCATAGAACCTCCCATAAAATTAAAATTCATAAAACCAAAAATAGCTTTTTTAGTATTAATAATACCAATACCTAAAATATATGCATCATTTCTGTCTGTTTTTTTTCTATATTCCCTTAATCTATCTTTATATTTTTTTTTGTCACTAAAGTTTAAAGGATCATCAGAAATTTTTTCCAATATAATTTCTTCAAATTCATTTTTTTCAAACAAACTTTCTATTCTTTTTTCTGCAGTCATTCTAAAATGATAATCGCAAGTATTACAAACTCTTAAATTTTCACTTAAATCTTTGTGATGAATCATATTTGCGCATGCTGGACAGTTATGCCACAGATTTTCAGGAACTTCTTTTCTTTTTACTAATGCATTCAATTTAGGTTTTACAAAATTAGTTAACCAATTCATATTTTTGTACCAATTTTTAACTCTTTAACAAACGTACCTATCAACCTTAACATTTCTTCTTTATTACCTTGGTTTTTTTCAATTATTTTAATTATAGAAGATCCAACAACAGCACCGTCAGTAATTTTACATATTTCATTAATTTGATTTTTATTATTTATACCAAAGCCTGCAACTATTGGAAGATCTGAGTAATTTCTAATTTTTAATATTGATTTTTTAAGTTCATGAATATCTGCTGATTCTTGCCCCGTAATACCTGTAATTGTTACATAATATAAGAAACCAGATGCATTGCTTGTTATAATTTTTAATCTTTCAGAAGTTGTATTTGGAGTAATGAGTCTAATAAGATCAATCCCTTTATTTTTGATGGATACATATAATTCATCATCTTCTTCAGGTTGTAAATCAACAATTATAAGACCATCAATTCCTACTGAAGAGCAAATTTGTGTAAATTGTTTAATCCCGTAATGAAAAATAATATTATAATATCCCATTAATATAATAGGAATATCCTTATTGAATTTTCTTATATCAGTACAAATTTTAAATATAGTATTTAAATTAGTGCCACTTTTAATAGCTCTAATGCTAGATCTCTGAATGGTTGGTCCATCAGCCATTGGATCTGAAAACGGCATTCCAATTTCAATCATATCTGCACCATTTTCTATAATTGTTTTAAGAATTTCTTGAGAAGTTTTCTGTTCTGGATCACCTCCTGTTACAAATGTAATTAATTTTTTTTCCTTGTTTGAAAATATTTTTTTGATTCTCTTAGACATTATATTTTAATATTTAAAGCTTCAGCAACTGTAAAAATATCTTTATCTCCTCTACCACATAAATTCATTACAATTATTTTATCTGAAGTCATCTTTGGCGCTATTTTTTTTAATGCAGCTAAAGCATGTGCTGGTTCTAGTGCAGGAATAATACCTTCTTGATTGCAGCAATATTGAAAAGCATCCAACGCTTCACTATCTGTTGAAGAAACATACTCCACTCTTTTTTTATCAAAAAGAAAGGAATGCTCTGGACCTATACCCGGGTAATCTAAACCTGCAGAAATTGAGTGTGCCTCTTCAATTTGTCCATCTGAATTCTGTAAAAGATAAGTCTTATTTCCATGAAGTACGCCTGGCTTGCCGCCTGACAAACTTGCTGCATGCTTACCAGAAGACAATCCTAAGCCAGCTGCTTCGACAGCTAACATTTTTACTTCTTTATCATCAAGAAAATCATAGAACAAACCTAATGCATTAGATCCTCCTCCAATGCACGCAACCAAAAGGTCAGGCAATCTATTTTCTGCTTCTAATATTTGAGACCTAACTTCTTTACCAATAACAGATTGAAAGTCTCGAACCATTGCAGGATAGGGATGTGGTCCTGCAGCTGTTCCAATAATATAAAAAGTATCTTTAATATTTGTCACCCAATCTCTCAAGGCTTCATTCATGGCATCTTTTAAAGATTTAGATCCACTATTTACAGTTCGTATTTCGGCTCCTAGTAATTTCATCCTAAAAACATTTGGAGATTGTCTTTTTATATCTTTCTTCCCCATGTAAATAACACAAGGAAATCCAAACAGCGCACAAACGGTAGCAGTAGCAACTCCATGCTGACCTGCTCCAGTTTCAGCTATAATTCTTTTTTTCCCCATTTTTCTTGCAAGTAAAATTTGTCCCATACAATTATTAATTTTATGAGCACCTGTATGATTTAATTCATCTCTCTTAAAATATATTTTAGGACCTTTAAGATCTTTTGTAATTCTTTCTGCTAAAAAGAGAGGACTTGGTCTTCCAACGTAATTTTTTAAATAATATTCAAATTCATTTAGAAAATTTTTATCATTTTTTATTTTATTATATTCTTTTTCAACCTCTTCAATTAGAGGCATTAATGTCTCAGAAACATATCGACCGCCAAATTTTCCAAAATACCCTTTTTCATTTGGTAATTGTTTATAAGAATTTTTATTTTTATTCATATGAGTTTATCAATGATGTAATTTTTGTGTTATTTTTAATACCAGATTTTACTTCTACACCTGATGAAATATCAATTCCATAAGGAATTATATATTTTTTTATATTATTTATGTTTTTTATACTTATTCCACCGGAAAGAAAAAATGGTTTATTAATTTTAATATTTTTCAATAAACTCCAATTAAATTTTTTCGCATTACCGCCTGGAAGTTCATTTTTGGATGGTTTATAATCAAATAAAAACATATCAACTTTTTTATAATGCAAAGTTTTTTCAAAATCATTTTTATTTTGGATGGAAATAGCTTTTATAATCTTAATGTCATGATTTTTTTTAATAGCTTGAATATATGTATCATTTTCGGCTCCATGTAGTTGAATAAAATCTAGTTTTAAATTTTTTAGTAATTTATTTAAATTTTCAATTTTTTCATTAACAAAAACTCCAACAGAAGATATATTTTTATTTTTGCTATAATCTAATAAAATTTTTGCACCATCTATAGAGATATTTCTTGGGCTTTTTCTATAAAAAATTAATCCAAAAAAATCTACTTCATTTTTAATGCAACAATCTATTGTATCAATTTTTCTAATGCCACAAATTTTAATTTTTGATTTAATCAAGTGAAGAGTTTATTAATTTTAAAGTCTTTAAGGGGTTTGGTGATTGTATAATTGGCCTACCAATAACTAAATAGTTCGCCCCTGCAGCAATAGCATCTTTGGGCGTCATAGTTCTTTCTTGATCATCGTTAGGATTACTATAATCGTCGGGTCTTATTCCTGGGGTGATTATTAAAAATTTATTTGAACTTATTTTTTTTACTTCTTTTATTTCTTTAGGGCTACAAACAATGCCATCTAATTTATTTTTTAAAGCATAATTTGCAAATTTTTTTACAATCTCTTTTACATCACTATTAAAATAAAATTTTTTAGTTAATTTTGAATTTAAACTTGTTAAAATTGAAATTCCAAGAATTTTAATTTTTCCCTTAGAAATGTTTGTTACTTTTTGCATTTCATCCCCTCCTGATATATGTATTGTAAGAAAATAAGGATTTAATTTGGCTATAGCTTTAACAGCTTTTTTTACCGTGTTGGGAATATCGTGCAATTTAAGATCTAAAAAAATTTTTACTTTTTCATTTTTTATTAATTGATAACCCTCTAATCCAAAGTTATAAAAAAATTCATAACCTATTTTAAAAGCAAATGCTTCTTCTTTTAACTCTTTAACTATTTTTATTGATTCATTTAAATTATCAGTATCCAAGGCAACAATAATTTTTTTTATCTTCATTTTTCAGAATTTATTCTTTTATGAAGAATTTTTCCAGTTTTAAAATGTATTTTAAATGTTTCTTTTTTATAAATTATTTCATTTGTCTTAGGATTTCTTACAAATTTAGCTTTATTAATTTTCTTTGAAATTGTTCCAAAACCTCTGATTTCAATATTATTGCCTTCTTTTAAGCTTGATATTAATTTTTTAAAAAAAAGATCAAAAATTAGCTCTATGTCGTTTAAATTTAATGTTGAGTATTTTTTATGTAATGTTGTTAGTAGGTCTGATTTTAACATTACTCATTATTTTTTTTTTTATCAAGGACTGATCCAAGAATATCTCCAAGTGATGCACCAGAATCGCTAGATCCATACTTGTTTAGAGCCTTTTTTTCTTCATCTATTTCAAATTCTTTTATTGAAAGATTTATTATTCGAGATTTGCTGTCCAATGAAATTATCATAGAATCTACTTTTTCCCCAACTGCGAATCTTTCTATTTTTTGATCAGCACGATCTTTCGCAAGATTTGTTTTTTTGATGAATCCATTAATATTATCTTGAAGTTTTATTGTTATTCCTTTTTCATCTATTAAAGAAATAGTACCAGTAACTTTTGATTTAATTGGATTTGAATCAATGAAATGTTGTATTGGATCACTATTTAATTGTTTTATTCCAAGACTAATTCTTTCCTTCTCAATATTTATATCTAATATTTTTACTTTTACCGGATCGCCTTTTTTAAAATTTGACAATTTTTTTGCACATTCATCTTCATCCCAGCTTAAATCCGATACATGAATCATCCCATCAATTTCCTCATGAACTTTTACAAAAACACCAAAATCTACAGCATTAACTATTTGAGTTTCAAAACTATCATTTATTTTATATTTTTTAATTAATTGATCCCATGGATTTTCTTTAAGTTGTTTTAGACTACAAATAATTCTTTTTTTATCATCATCTAATTCAATAATTTTTATTTCTAAAATTTGATTTAATTCAACAACCTTTGAAGGATGAGGTGGTTTTTTTAACCAGGTAAATTCATTCAGAGGAATAAATCCTTCATATTTATTATCAATAGATAAAAATACCCCTTGATCATTAATAGAAGATACAGGTGCTGTAATAATTTGGTCAGCTGCATATGAATCTGTAACTTCTACCCAAGGGTCGTCTGTAAGTTGTTTAATCCCAAGACTTAACCTTGTTAATTCTAAATCAAATTTCAAAACCTTAACAGATAATGTTTGCCCCAACTCATAAATTTCAGATGGATGATTAACTTTCAACCATGATATATCGGTAACATGTACTAGTCCATCAATTCCACCAAGATCAACAAATATTCCATAGTCTGTCATATTTTTAACCTTACCTTCAACAATAGAGCCTTCTTTTATAGTTGATAAAATTTCTTCTCTTTGTTCTTTTAATTCAACATCAGATATAGCTTTTCTGGATACTACAATATTTCCTCTAAATTTATCCATTTTTAAGATCATAAGATCAAGTTGTTTGTTTAGAAGCTCTTTAGTGTCTTTAATAATCTGTCTGCTATCAATCTGACTTCCAGGTAAAAAAGCTGTTACGCCATCTAAATCAACACTCATTCCACCCTTAACTCTATTAAAAGGAGTGCCTGTAACAATTTTATTATTATTATAGCAATCTTGTAAAAAATTCCATGCATTTTGTTTAACAGCTTTTTCTCTAGAAAGTTTCATTTCTCCGTTAGCCGAATCAACATTTTCTATAAATACATGAAGTTTTTCACCAAGTTGAATTTCTGCTTTTATACCAGGTCTAGTAAATTCGGTTAAAGGAATTCTTCCTTCACTTTTTAAACCAACATCAACAATAACCATATCATTTTCTATTGCTATAATTTGTCCTTCAACTATTGATTTTTCTTTATTTTCTTTGCTATTAATAGTTTTAGAAATTAACTCTTCGTATTCATTATTTGTTAAACTTTGTTGCATATTATTTTATCTTTATTAGAGCTTTGTTTATTAACTTTAATGTATTTTTAAAATTTTTTGAATTATCAATAATTATTGAGTTTTTTGGTATGACCAAAGGTGACTCTTTTCTATTTATATCTGCTTTATCTCTCAAGTTTATATCTTTCAAAATGTGAGCGTATATAGACTTTTCACCTAATTCAATCAACTGTTTATGTCTCCTTTTTGCTCTAATTTCATTGTTAACTGTTATAAAAAGCTTAATTTTAGCACTTTTAAAGACTTTTGAGCCTATATCTCGTCCGTCTACAACACACCCTCTATATAAATTGATCATTTTTTTAACAGTTTTTTTTTGAGTTAAGTTAATAAATTTTCTTACACTTTTGTAGATTGCAATTTTTGAGGCTACAATGCTTATATTTTCTGCCCTCAATTTTAAGTGAGATCTTGATGATAAGTTATCTAATGATTTAATAAATTTGTTTAGTGTTTTTTCATTTTTATAGTTAATATTTTTTTTAATTAATATGAAAGCAAGCCTTCTATATAAGACCCCAGAGTCTAAGTGATAGAGCTTATATTTTTTTGCAATATATTTAGCTATTTTTTGTTTACCTGAGCCTGCTGGACCATCAACAGAAATGATGAAATTATTCAATTAAATTTCCACCAATATTATTATAGGAATCAAAAAAATTTGGAAAACTTGTCTTAATACATTGATAATCTAAAATTTTTAAATTTTGATCTAGAAGACCTCCCATAATACAAAATGACATTGCTATTCTGTGATCATAATCAGTTTTTATTTCTGAATTTTTTACTAAATAATTTTTTGAGGGTTTAATAAATAAATTATTTTCATTTACCACAGCGTCTACTCCACAATTTACTAAATTTAATCGAATTAATTCTAGTCTATCACTTTCTTTAACTCGTAATTCTTTTAAACCTTTAAAATTTGATGGACTGCTTGCAAAAGATGCGGCTATAGCAAGAATTGGGTATTCATCAATCATTAATTTAGCAATTTCCGCATCTAATTCACATCCATTAAGTTTTGAAGATTTTACCTCTATATCAGCAACAATTTCTCTATTAACCATTCTTTTATTCAAAATACTAATATTACCACCCATCATTTTCAAAACTCTTAAAATTCCATCACGTGAAGGATTTATATTAACATTATTTAAGATTAAGAAAGAATTTTTGTTAATTAACGCTGCAACAATAAAAAAAGCACTACTAGATAAATCAGATGGAACATTAATGTTATTGGAAGATAATTCATGATTACCATTAATAAAAATATGTTTTAAATTTTTTTCTCTTTTTATTTTTATATTTGCTCCAAATGATTCAAGCATAATTTCTGTATGGTCTCTTGTGATATTCTTTTCAGTGATTATTGATTCTCCTTTTATATTTAGGGCAGCTAAAATTAATCCTGATTTAACTTGAGCAGATGGAAGTGGGATAACATATTTTATTGGTTTTAATTTTTGTCCAACTATATTAATAGGCATCGTTCCATTATTTGATTTTATATTTGCTCCTGCAACTATTAAAGGGTCGTTTATTCTTGCCATTGGGCGAGAAGAAAGAGATGCATCACCCTCAATTATTGAAGAAAAATTTTGAGTAGCCAGAAGACCAATAAGCAATCTTGCACTAGTTCCTGAGTTTCCTAGATATATTTTTTCATTTGGTTTTCTTAAGGAATTAATCCCATTGCCATAAATAATTATTTTATTATTAATTTCTTCAATCTTCACGCCCATTAATTTAAAAGCACTCAATGTATTTAATACATCCTCTGATTTTAGAATATTAGAAATTTCAGATATTCCTTTTGAAATTGATGGAATTATAATAGATCTATGTGATATTGATTTATCTCCCGGAATTTTTACCTCTCCATTTAAACCATTGTTGTTTTTTGAGCTTTCCATAATTTAAATTTATAAATTAAATTCTGAACCAAGGTAAAAATCTCTTATTCTTTTATCCTTTACTGCATCTTCAGGAGCTCCTTGAAAGAAAATTGATCCTTCATTTACAATATAAACTTTGTCAACAATTTTAAGAGTTTCGCGAACATTATGATCGGTAATTAAAACACCTATATTTTTACTTTTTAATTTCTTAATAATAATTTTTATTTCTTCAATAGATACTGGGTCAATTCCTGTTAATGGTTCATCAAGAAGTAAATATTTTGGATTTGAAGCAAGTGTTCTTGCTATTTCCAATCTTCTTCTTTCTCCTCCAGAAAGAACAATTGATTTTGATTTTCTTACATGCTGAATATCAAATTCATTTAATAAATTTTCTAAAATTATATTGTGTATCTCTTTATTTTTTTCTATTATTTCAATAATTGACATTAGATTATCTTCAACAGACATGCCTCTAAATATCGAAGGCTCCTGGGGTAAATAACTTATCCCCCTTTGTCCTCTTAAATATATAGGTAAAGAAGATACATCCACTTTATCCAAAAATATTTCTCCAGTATCGGGTTTAATTAAGCCAACTATTATATAAAATATAGTTGTTTTACCTGCTCCATTTGGACCTAGCAAACCAACAATTTGTCCTCTGTTAATGCTTAAGGAAATATTTCTAACAACTTGTTTGTTTCCAAAAGATTTCGAAATTTTATTAATTTGCAAATTATCTTTTAAAATTTTCATTTTATTGATTATTGTCTATTAAAATTTTTACTTTATTAGATTTTTTTGAAATTATTTTGTAAGACTCATCCAAAGTGTTTATTTTTGCATAATCTCCTATAATTATTTCACTATCTCTGATAACTTTAACATTATCAAACAATTCAATTAAATTATTTTTTTCAGAAAATATCGCTTTAGATGAAAACATTTGTAATTTATCTGTTTTTATTTCAGATAAATCATTATCAATAACTGTTAAATTAATTATTTTATTTATATTATTTATTTTATTATATTCTCCCTCAATATTATTTCCAAATATTGAAATATTTTCAGTTAATAATAACGAATCTGGTCCCTCTATTTTAAATTTTCCCTTTAAGTCATCAATTTTAATATAACCATTTGATTTCATTGTAATATTTTTAATTAATATACTAGAATTTATGCCAGATACGTGGATATTATTATTTTTTGATGAAAAGGTTAATTTTTCTCCATAGACAGTTACCCCATCATTAGATATAAATTTTACACTTCCTTCAGATTCAATATATTTAATATCATATAAATCTTTTTCAAAAAAAGCTTTAACTTGTTCGGCTGTCAATATAAAATCATCCGAATCAATTTTTACATTTTTTTTTAATAAATAATATTTTTCTTTTTGAAAAACCTCAATACCTTCA
>Ga0209403_10006259_pt1 | contig 12136 bp, 8 predicted proteins | sample ArcticOcean_MG_C_8_FD_187440 | JGI IMG/M metagenome (GOLD analysis project Ga0209403, IMG submission 187440) | Marine microbial communities from western Arctic Ocean - ArcticOcean_MG_CB11_86 (SPAdes) (version 2) | ecosystem: Environmental > Aquatic > Marine > Oceanic | place: Arctic Ocean... | reverse complement strand
CGATGACCCGGCTGTTGGGTCGATTTCTGACCTGGATGCAGGAGCATCGTTCTCAGGTCTTCGTCGTGGCCACGGCCAACTCGATCCACCGCCTGCCTCCGGAAATGCTCCGCCGCGGTCGTTTCGACGAGTTGTTTTTCGTTAATCTGCCGAACTTCCACGAGCGGAAGCCGATTTTCGATATCCATTTGTTGAAACGAGGATGGAAGCCCGAGAAGTTCGATGTGGACGAGTTGTCTCGGCAGACCGAGGGATACAGTGGTGCGGAGATCGAGCAGATTGTGGTGACGGCGATGGTCGAGTGTTACAACCAAGGTCGCGTGTTGACTCAGTCGGACCTTCAGAATGCTCGTGAAGAGACGGTGCCGTTGTCGGTGACGATGGAGGAGCAGATTTTCGAGTTACGAGAGTGGGCTCGAGACCGATGTCGTCCAGCGACTCCGGACAGTCGAGTCGTGCAGATGCTCGAGGAAGAGCATGGTCATTCGGAGGAGACGACATTCGAGGCGGTAGCCGACGGTGACGACGGTGAGGGTGAGTGGTTGGAGTTGGCCGAGCACGGGCAGGTGGCCGCCGCGTTGGTCGAGTACGTCAGGCGTCGCGACGAGGTGACATTTGCCGAGTTACTGGGCGATTTCGCCCCGTTCATCGAAACGTCGGGGCAGCAGGGATTGGCATTGCGAAGCGACCCGAACATCGTGTTGTGGTACGGAATCCCTTCTGAGTTGGCTTCGACGCTGGCTAAGTTGGTTTCATCACGCAAGCTGTACCTGTATCCGGCCGGAGTCGATGATTTGCGTGCCGAGAATGCACCGGGCGACCTGCCGATGATCGATCGGTTGCCTGACGAGCGTGTCGAGAGGCCGATGTGGTTGCCGGTTGTGATCGGCGACGTGGCTCCCGAGGGTGGCCCCGGCCGGTTTGGGCGGGTGGCTCGGATGGCGTTGAATCGTTAGGGCTGAGACGCCTGGGCCTGTTGGACCTGCCGGCGGAGTCCTTCGAGTCGTTGGACGTCGATGACTTCTCGCTGGTGTTCCAGTAGCCAGTCGATGTCTGCGAGTGCCTGTTTGTAGAGTCCTTTTCGCAGTGCCAGTTGGATGCGGATACCTCGTTGGGTCCAGTTGTCGGGGTCGACGGCCAGGATCACGTCGGCGTAGCGTCTGATGGCCGGTTCGTCGGATCGTTGGCGAGCGCTGCCGCTGAGATTGCCGAGCATTCGGACCAGGATGTCCTTGCGTTTGGCAGCGGCCAGGAATTCGGCGAGCACCGTGTCGCGTGCTTCGCCTGTTGGTGCCTGAGTATAGGAACTCAGGATGCGTTGATGGGCTTCGTTGAGAGGCATCGAGCGGCCGCCGTCGAACACATCGATCAGTTGGCCGGGCGTGGTCTTTGCGGGGATACGAACAACGAAGTGACCTGGAAGTCCGACGCCCTGGACGTCCAGCCCGATGCGGCGTCCCAGTTCCATGAAGACGACAGCCAGTGAGATTGGCAGTCCTTCGCGGTCGTCGATGACTTCGTTGAGGTAGCTGTTGGAGCGGCTGTAGTAGTCGATGCGGCTGCCGTGGAAGCCTTGTTGGGTGAAGAAGAATGTCTGCAGGGCCTGGGATTTCTGTTCGAGTGTCGCATCCTGGAGCAGGCTGCGTTTGAGCTTGTTCGCCATGCGGTCGAATTGCCGGTCGTAGGCCTCGACGTCGACCTCGTCGTTGTCCAGCCATGCGATCAGCATCGCGGTGTGGATCAGGTCAATTTTCTCGTCGGGAAGTTTCAGAGCGGCTTCGATTGCTTCGACGGCCCGTCGCTGGTGCACCTGTTGGGCCAAGACTTTCAGTCTCGCGGCCTGTTGTTGCAGTTCACGCGCACGGTTGCGCAAGACCTGCGGGCCGGCCTCGCCCAGTGGTACAAGTTGCCCGAGCAATTCGGACGGGAATTCGCCCGCGGCCGGTAGGTTCTTGACCAGGTCAGTGATGGTTCGAGTAATCTTCGGGGTGGGTCCGACGGGCGGCAATTGCGTGCCGACCTGGAACGAGCGGAATTCGGCTCGGGTGTGCCGAAACTTGGCCAGACCGACCGTGCGGGTTCGGTACCGCGTGTCGGTGGACTGGATCACCTGCTTGTCGTTCAAGAAGCAGGTGATTGTGTCGGGAGTGACTCGAACTTTCAGGGTGTTCCAGTCTCCGGGTCGGTAATCCGGGGCTGGGACGGTCTTGATAATGTCCCAGGAAGTGACGGTCGGTCCATCGAACCGAGTCAATCTCAGTTGACCGCTGGTCGGGTAGAACCCGTAGTGCTGGTCGTTTCCCTGTGCACAGAAGATGAGTCCGGCGGCTCCGTCATCGTCGTGCAACTTGACTCGTGCCTGGATTTCGAAAGTGCCGTTGGGAGATGGGTGTTTCGAGAAGCACAGCGAGCGGCCTCCGAACCCGCTGCCTGGCGTTTCGACATGAATTCGTCCGGCTCGCTGTCGCCAGCGGCCGCCGTAGTGGATGCGCCAGTCGGCGTCATCGAGTGCCCCGATCGTCAGCCAGCGGCTGATCGGGACGGGATTGGGTTTTTCGATCAGCGGTTTCAGGGCATTGATGGGTACGGCGAAGCCCAGGTTTGTTGTGAAGCGATGTTTGAGGGTCAGGATGCCGATCACTTTGCCATGGCGGTCGATGGCCGGACCACCGCTGTTGCCTTCTTCGATCGGCACGGCCAGTTGGATCATCGGTTTCCCATCGATATCTCGTGTGCCCGAGACGACTCCACTGACGACGCTGAGTTTCAGACCCAGGGGGTTGCCGAGTGCGACGATTGGTTGTCCCTGTCGGATCTTGTCCGAATCGCCGAGTTTCAGCGGTGTCAGGTCTTTGGCATCGATCTTGAGAATGGCCAGGTCGGTGGCTCGTTCTGTGGCATGGATGGCGGTGACCTTGTGGACCGTGCCGTCGTGCGTGGTGACGGTGATCGGGCGGGCTTCGCCGATGACGTGCAGGTTGGTGGCCACCAGCCCATTCGCGTCGATGACAAACCCGCTGCCCAGTCCCTTGTCACGTCCGTCGCGGCCGGCGAACTGAACGACGACGATCGATTTCATCGCGGTTTGGGCGAGTGCTTCGACGGCGATCGGTCTGGCAACATCGGCGGCCGGTTTGGCAACATCGGCGGCCGGGCCGGCGTTCTGGGCTGGCAGCGGATTTGCGGCGAGCAGCAGGCAGGCCCAGGTCAGCAGGAGCGGGGGCGGTGTTGGGGTGTGCATCGGTGGGCTCGAAAGAAGAGACACGGCAACTGTTGCGTCGGTTGACCCAAGTCGACCGGAGTTTACCCGAATGCCAGTCGACTGTCATCGTGACGCGTGTCGGCCCACGAGCGACATCCCCTGCCCTCGCCACAACGCTTCGAGATCCCTGGGGTACCAGAGTTCGAATTCGATGCCTGGATCCGGGTCGACAATCTGCAGCATTCCTTTCTCGGTCGTGCCCAGCAGGATGACCGAGTGTTCGATGCCCGGCGTCCAAGCCCACTTGGTCCGGTAATACGAATCGGGTCGGGTGTCTAACGGCAGCCCGACCGACAGGATGACTGGTCCGGGCGGATTGTCGAGCAGATCCTTGGCCGATCCGAAAAAGACTCGGACTTCCAGCCCCGTATCGCGGGTCTTGACCTTCAGGCCGTGGTAGAGACCGGTCCAATTAGTTCCGTGTGATCCGGTCAGGCACAGTCGTGCCATCTCACCTTCGGTCGAAGTGATGCCATGGATCTTGAGCAGCGTGGCGGCACAGGCGGGAGTGCAGGTGGCCGGGTTGGTCTGCAGGCAGATGCCGATGTCGGTCCAGGTGTCTTTGCAAACCGGTGGTTGTGGCAACAGTGGAGCGACTGCGGCGTAGCCGCCTGCAATCCACAGTGCTGCCACCCCGAAGAATCGGCGCCAGTGTTGGATTCGACGCCAGACGACTCCAGACAGAAAAGTCGACAGCAGTGGCAGGCAATTCCCGACGACGACCAGGTTCGAGACTGGTAGCAGCCGTGCCAGGCGGATGTCGTCCCAGCCAAAGCGGACGTAGAACAGTGTCAGCAATACGGTGGTGATCGCCAGGCCGTTGCCGATCCAGCGGTGACCTACGGCCAGACGCACACCCAGCACGAACGCGCCGAGTGAGAGCACGCCCATCAGGGCCAATCCGAAGTACAGGTCCAGCATGTGATCGCCAGTGCAAAGGGCAATCCGCATATCTTGGCAGATTGGGGGTGTGAACGCCCGATCGGAAATGAGCGTCGCTTGCGATTGTGGACTGGCACGGAACCGTTTCTTGGGGACATTTCGTGTCGGATACTGCATAATCGGCACCCCGACTGAAGACGTGTCGCCAACAGGAACAGGGTTGAGATGCTGGAATCACTTTCTGCAGATGTCGTCTCGCGTATCCGGAACGCGGTTGACGAGTCGCGGTTGCTTGCGACGGCGACGACACTGGTTGGGATCCCCAGTCCCACTCGTTCTGCGTCCGAGGTGGCTGACGTTTTGGCCGAGTTGATGTCGGACGAGGGTTTTGTGGTGGAGAGGCCGGTGGCCGGCTACGCCGAGTCACCGGCGGTGGTCGCTCGCTTTGATGCGGGTGGTCCCGGCCGGGTGCTGCAATTCAACGGGCACCTGGACACGGTTCACCTGCCGTTTGTCCCGCCGGGTGTCAAAGACGGTGTAATGACCGGCAGCGGCGTGTCAGACATGAAGGGTGGCATTGCGGCGGCGATTGAGGCGATGCGAGTGCTCAGGGACACGGGTCTGCTGAGTTCTGGTGGCGTGATGCTGACGGCACACGATCTGCATGAAGTGCCCTGGGGCGACGGGAGCCAGGTGAACACGTTGATCGAGGAGGGGTACGTGGGCGATGGGGTTTTGTTGCCCGAGTACCACTGCCACAATTGTCCGGTGATTGGGCGTGGCCAGGCGATGTTTCGGGTTCGAGTGTTTCGCGAGGGCGAGCCGTGTCACGAGGTGTTGGGTGGGATTGACGCGCCGAGTGTAATTTCCGGCGGGGCGAGATTGGTCGAGCGATTCGCGGACATCGACCGCGAGTTGCAAAAGTTGACTCATCCGTTGGCCGGCCGCGAGAGCCTGTTTGTCGGGCAGGTGCATGCTGGAGAGATCTTCAACCAGTCGCCGGTCGAGTTGATCCTCGAGGGGACTCGCCGTTGGTTGCCGGGTACGACGATCGAGTCGGTCCGCGAGCAGTTTGAAGCGGTGTTGGCGGAGGTGGCGTCGGCGACCTCGACGAGGATCGAGTCCGAGTTCCGGGTTTCACGCGACGCCTACGAGATCGACGACCAGGGTCCGTTGCTGCGTTCATTCCAGGCGGCGGTATCGGAAATCAGTGGCGAGGTCTTGCCATTGGGATCCAAGCCATTTGTCGACGACGGCAACGCGTTCGTGAGCCTGGGTGGCGTGCCGGCGATCACTCACGGCCCGGGGGCCCTGGGGGCTCATACGGTCAACGAACAGTGTCCGGTGTCCGAGTTGGTCCGGGTGGCGGCGGTGTACGCTCTGACCGCCGTCGCCTTTTGTGCGGCGTCGGGGTTGGGTGAGGCTGGGGGAGTGGAGCGGGATTGATTAGTCTTGCGGTTTGGGACTGGGAATTTCAACGAAAAGCTGTTGGTGTCACAGGTGTCGCAGAAAATTGCCTTGATTGGTTTTGGAACGGTGGGCCGCGGTCTGGTTGAGATTCTCGAGCAGAAGCGAGAGTTTTTGAGAGACTCGCACGGTTATGAGCCTCGGGTGGTCGCCGTGTCGGACATCTATCACGGCACGTGTCACGATCCGGAAGGACTGGACCTGGCTGGTTTGCTCGAGCGGGTGGCCAATGCTGGTTCCGAGCCGGGTTCGTTGTCGGGTTATTCGGAGTCCGGGAGCGAGTGGGACAGTTGGCAGACGATTGTGCAGAGTGGAGCGGACGCTGTGGTCGAGGTGACGGTGACGGATCTCGAGACCGGTGAGCCAGCGATTTCTCACTGCCGTGCGGCCTTCGAAGCGGGTGCTCACGTGGTGACGACGAACAAGGGGCCGGTGGCATTGGCGTGGCGTGAGTTATCGAAGTTGGCATCATCCTGCGGCGTGCAGTTCCGTTTCGAGGGGACCGTGATGAGTGGCACTCCAGTGTTGTCGACGGCGACCGAGTCGCTGGCCGGCTGCGACTTTGCCCGCATTCGCGGAATTCTCAACGGGACCACAAACTACATACTTTCGGAAATGGAACAGGGGCGTCCCTACCTCGAAGCATTGTCGACAGCTCAGGAGTTGGGCTACGCCGAGGCGGATCCGACGGCCGACGTCGAGGGGCACGACGTGACGGCGAAGGTGGTGATCCTGGCCAACGTGGTGATGGGGGCCGAACTGGATGTTGACGTCGTGTCGTGTGAGGGCATCACGGGACTGGACTCCAACGAGGTGGCTTCGGCTGCGGTGTCGGGACGTCGATGGAAGTTGATCGGTCAGGTCGAGCGAATCGACGGGCGGGTGACCGCATCGGTGGCTCCGGTGGCATTGCCTTTGGACGATCCGTTGGCGTCGGTGACTGGAGTGACCAACGCGGTGACGTTGGAAACCGACCTGGTGGGTCCGGTGACGATCGTGGGAGCCGGGGCCGGCAAGGAGGCGACCGGGTTGTCGCTGTTGAGCGATCTTTTGGCGATCCACCGTTGTGGCTGAGCGACGGCAGCGTGTCAGTCGCCGGTGTAGAGTCCGCCGTTGACTCCGAGGCTTTGTCCGGTCAGGTACGAGGCGCCCTGTGAGGCGAGGAATAGCACTGTGGCGGCAACATCTTCGGGCTTCCCGGCTCGACCGAGCGGGATCCTGGCGAGGTAGGACTGCAGCACGGTGTCCGGGATGCTTTGTGTCATGTCGGTGTCGATGAAGCCGGGGCAGACGGCATTGACGGTAATGTTTCTGGGAGCGAGCTCGAGCGCCAGGCACTTGGTGAGTCCCAAGACCCCGGCCTTGCTGGCCGCATAGTTGGCGACACCGAAATTGCCCGTCTGGGCGACCATGGACGAGATATTGACGATCCGTCCGCCGTCGGCAATCAGCGGCAGTGCGGCTCGGCAATTGAAGAACGTGCCATCGAGGTTCACGGCAAGTACGGCTCGCCAATCTTCATCGGTCATTTTGGCGAGGGTGTGGTCTCGATTGATCCCGGCGTTATTGACCAGCACATCGACGCGTCCGAAGTGTTTTTTGACGGTATTGTAAAATTCGACGACCTCATCGACCTGCGACACATCCGCAGTGACTGGTGCGACGCGTTCGGCCGGAAGCCCGGCTTCTTCTCGCCAGTCGACGACCGCCTGCCGGTGTTTTTCGGCTTCGAGTGCCGGGCAGCCGGCGACGACAGTGGCACCGGCAGAAGCGAAGGCGAGTGCCGTGGCTCGGCCGATGCCCTGCGAGGCACCGGTGACGACGACGATGCGGTCCGAGAATTCTCCGTTGGGTGAGTTCATGCTGTGGGTTTGTCCGGTTGGATCGGGTCTGATCCGCTGTACGTGTCAGTCTTCAGGTGTGGCTTCAGAGATGGCGTCGTAGAGTTGTTCGACGACGCCGTCGAGGAAGCCTGCAAGTTGTTGTGCGGCAAAGCGAGCCTGTTCTCGAAGTTGCCAGAGCTCCTTGTAGCTGCCGGGTCGTTTCCAGAGCGAGCCCAGTGTGGCTCCGATTCGTCGGCCGGTGGTGGCGGCGAGGACGGATTGGGCTTCGGGGTGGAGGTCGGTGTCGAGAGGATCGGTGATGACACGAACGGCCAGGAATCCCACTCCAAGGTCACGGCAGACCTGTGCTACGGCGAGGCTTCCGGTATCGACGGCCAACGCATGGTGAGTCTGTCCGAGGTCGTGTTTGTCCTGGCTGGTCGTGACCGGTTCGTCGACGACGACGAGTCGTCCGGCATGGACGCCTGCGGGAAGTTGTTCTGGCAGGTTGAGGGTGAGCGAGATGTGTTGTCCGTGGGTGTCGCAGATGGCATCGGCCATGACGATGTGTCCGGGTTTCAGTTCCGGTTGCAATGCTGCGGAGAACCCGCACGAGACGATGTAGTTTGGTGTGTGTGCCTGGACGAGAGCCTGTGTGGCTCGTCGTGCCTGTGCGAAACCCGGTCCCGATTCGACCAGTGCCACTCGGGCATCGTCGTAACGGCCGCCTCGAAAGGTGAACTCGCCGCCGGTGTACTTTTTCGGAGTCAGGCAGCGTCGCAGGAAGGGGTCAATTTCGATATTCAGGGCGGCGACGAATCCGATATCGGCATGAGCCATATCGTCATCAGTCGAGTTGGGCACGTTGCTGGTTGGCTTCGATTCGTCGTTCACCCTGTCGTCTCCGCCTCGAAGGCATCCATCACTTCGAGCAGCCGATCGACGGCTGCGTGGGTCTGAGCATTGTACAGGCTGGCCCTGAGGCCTCCCACACTGCGGTGGCCCTTGAGTCCGACGATGCCCGCGTCGTGGCAATTCTGGAGGAATCGTTGGTCGGAATCGGGAGTAGCGGTCGAGAAGACGACGTTCATCACCGACCGTGCCGCGGGTACAACTCGCCCGGAAAATGCCTCACTGGCGTCGATGCGTTGGTAGAGCCGAGCGGCCTGTGCCTGGTTCTGTTCGTCGATTGTCCTCACCCCCCCCTGCTCTTCGATCCATTCGAGCACCAGTTCGGTGACAAAGATCGAGAAGACTGGCGGTGTGTGATAGAGCGATCCGGCTTGGGCATGCGTCTTGTAGCGGAGGATTTCGGGGAGTGAATCGGGTGCCTTTTCGAGCAGTGTGCGTCGGATGAGGACGAGAGTGAGTCCGGCGGGTCCGAGGTTTTTCTGGGCTCCGGCGTAGACGAGGTCATGGAGGCTGAAGTCGATCGGTCGCGAGAGGATATCGCTACTGGCATCACAGACGAGCGGGACGTCGTGTGGCGTGTTGGGTGGGAGTTGGAATTGTGTGCCGGCGATGGTGTTGTTGGAGGTGTAGTGCAGGTAGGCGGTGTGGTTTGATGTGACAGGCTTGCCGGGCAGTTGACGGAATTCGGAGTCTTCGGCCGAGGCGGCGACGTGGACTTTGCCATTGTGCAAGGCGGCTTGGATCGCTTTTTGCGACCAGTGTCCGCTGTTGATGTAATCGGCGGTTTGTCCGTTCTGGCGAAGGTTGGCTGGGAGCATGGCGAACTGCAGCGACGCACCGCCCTGCAGGAAAAGCACCTCAATGTCCTGGGGCAGATCGAGCAGTCGACGGATTCGCGTTTCTGCTCGTTCGATGATCTCTGCAAACGCATCCCCACGGTGCGAGTGCTCGAGCACTCCGATGCCGGTTTGATCGAGCGACAGCAGGTGTTGGCTGGCGGTGGCGAGCACCGATTCGGGCAGCGTGGCTGGCCCGGCCGAAAAATTGAACAGGCGTGTCACTGCGGCGGGCTCGTGGTCAAGGCTGTCGTCGGGTGTCGGCTTCAGCAGTTGTGATAAGCCGCGGGGCGTGGGTCGTCAATCCAGTTCGTCGGCCGACTTTCGGGTTGTGGTGGGCTTGTCTATCATGCGGCGGATGAACGCTGCTTCCGATCAGTCCACTGCACGATCCGGCCCACGGGCTCAGCCCTTCCAGCCTCCTCAGGGCGAATTGGCCGTATTGCCCGGTTCGGGTAACCCGGTATTGGCTCAGGCGATCGCAGATTGTCTGAATGTCTCGCTGGTCCCCTGTCACGCTCATGTCTTCAGCGAAGGCAACGTCTTTGTGCGGGTGAAGGAAAACGTCCGCGGTCGCGACGTGTATGTGATCCAGGGTGTGCACTATCCGGTGAACGACAATTTCATGGAGTTGTTGTTCTGGATCGACGCATTGAAGCGAGCGAGTGCTCAGAACGTAACGGCAGTGATTCCGTTTTTCAGTTATGCCAAGGGCGACAAGAAGGACGAGCCGCGGGTGTCGATCCGGGCTCGAGTGTGTGCCGACGCGATCGAGGCAGCCGGAGCCGACCGGGTGCTGACAATGGACCTGCACAGCCCTCAGATCCAGGGCTTTTTCCGGATCCCGGTTGATCATCTGTATGCCCGTCACACTTTGTGCGATCGTATTCGCGAGATGGAGATCCCGGACCTGGTCGTCTGTAGTCCGGACACGGGTTTTGCCAAGGACGCGGTCGACTACGCTCGGGTGTTGGACGTACCTGCCGTATTTGGCTGCAAGCAGCGAACGAGTCATGACGAGCGGGCCGAGGTGCTCGAGGTGGTGGGTGATGTCGAGGGCCGCAACGTCCTGCTGGTCGACGACTTCACGATCACCGGTGGTTCGTTGATCAGCGTGGCCGAGTTGTTGAAGGAGCGAGGTGCGCGTGAGATCTACGCGGCGGTCAGTCACGGCGTGTTTTCTGCGGGTGCGTCCGAACGGATCGGCAGCAGCATGATCACTCGGATGCTGGTCACCGACACGATCGAGACGGCATCGGAGCCGTTGCCCGCGAACGTCGAGGTGGTCACTGTGGCACCGTTGTTCGCCGAGGCGATCCGATCGGTGCACGAGCGCAGCAGTGTCAGCCAGTTGTTCCCCGAGCCTAGTCTTTGATGTCTCGCGAAATTTTTGTCTCCTGACCTCTACCGACACCGGTGTCATGGCGGATTCCGGCAAACATTCCGAGCAGGTCGATCCAGTCGATCCACAATTCGAGGGTGATGTGTCGTCGCGGGGTGTCGAGGGATCGATTTCTGCCACTTCTGCGGACTTGGAAGGCCGAGCCGACCGATCATCGGTGGGTCAGCCTGGCCCGACGGGCAAGCTGACACCGATGATGCAGCGTTACGTCGAAGTGAAGGCAGAGAACCCCGACGCGTTGTTGCTGTTCCGCATGGGGGACTTTTACGAGTTGTTTTATGACGATGCCCGGATCGCGTCACCCGTGCTGGGGTTGACTCTGACGAGTCGCGACAAGAACTCGGACAACCCGGTCCCGATGGCCGGTTTCCCGTACCACTCGCTGGACGGCTACCTGCAGAAGCTGATCCGTGCCGGCTACCGCGTGTCGATTTGCGATCAGGTGGAGGACCCGAAGACGGCCAAGGGCATGGTTCGTCGCGAGGTGACTCAGACGGTCACTCCCGGCACTCTGACCGACCCGGCCCTGCTCGATGCCAGCAGCTACAACTACATCGCCGGCGTGTCGTCGACTCGGGACGGGATCGGTCTATCGTGGCTCGAGTTGTCGACCGGTCAGTTTCAGGCGATGACGGTGACCTTGACCGGATTGGCCGACGAGTTGGCCAGGCTGTCGCCGTCGGAGTGCCTGGTGGCCGAGGAGGCTGAGGCGGAGTTGGGGCTTGCGGGGTTGAGTGAGCAGTTGGGAATCAGCCTGTCGCGTCGTTCGGCGTGGCAGTTTGGTGTGGAGGCGTGTCGCCGGACGTTGCTGGAGCACTTCGGGACATTGACATTGGAGGGTTTCGGTTTCAGCGACGGGGACAGCCCGGCGGTGACCGCAGCGGGAGCGGTGTTGAGTTATGTTTCGGAGAACCACCTGAGTGCCATGCCGCACATCTCGAGACTGGATGCTCATTCGAGCCACGGTTTCCTGATGATCGACGAGGCAACGCGTCGGAGTCTCGAGTTGACTCGAACCCTGATCGGCGGTCTTCGCGAGGGGAGTTTGCTGTCGGTGATCGACGAGACGGTGACGTCGATGGGGGCTCGGTTGTTGGGCGAGTGGTTGTCGAACCCGTTGCGGGATATCGAGCGGATTGCTGCTCGTTTGGACGCGGTGGAGGAGTTCCGGAGTCTGCCGGCTGTGTGTCGCGAGGTGAGTGACCAATTGGGTGGCGTGTACGACCTGGAGCGGCTGACGTCACGCGTAGCCACCGGGCGTGCGTCGCCGCGTGACATGGGGTGTTTGGCCGGGACGTTGGCTCGATTGCCGGCCTTGAAGCGAATATTGAGTGAACGTGGTGCGGGGTTGTTGGGGGAATTGCACGAGCGGCTGGACCTGTGTGAAGACGTTCTCGAGCAAATTTCTCTGACGCTGGTCGACGAACCGCCCTTGTTGGTGTCCGAGGGGGGGATGATTCGGGACGGTTTTGACGAGGAACTGGATCGACTGCGTGGTCTGGCCCGCGGTGGTAAGGAGTGGATTGCGGCGTACCAGGCGAGCGAAAGCGAG
>Ga0209403_10006255_pt1 | contig 12140 bp, 11 predicted proteins | sample ArcticOcean_MG_C_8_FD_187440 | JGI IMG/M metagenome (GOLD analysis project Ga0209403, IMG submission 187440) | Marine microbial communities from western Arctic Ocean - ArcticOcean_MG_CB11_86 (SPAdes) (version 2) | ecosystem: Environmental > Aquatic > Marine > Oceanic | place: Arctic Ocean... | reverse complement strand
TTTGTGGTTGTATGCGGGCGTCATTCCTCGGGCGATTCATCCTCACCAAGCGTCGGCTCGTGCGGTTCGTTCGCTTGGATGTCGATGTTGATCGTGATGTTCAACGTGGGTGGTTCCGGCGTGGGAGCCACCTCGGCGGTGTTGCGAGATGACACGAACATCTCCACAACCTCAGCCAAGTCTTCCTGCCCCCGTTCGCGGAAGCACTCCGACAAGCCTAGCCAGGCGTCGGCGTCGTAGGGCGCGGGAATCAACTCGGCCGCCATGCGAAACGACTCGATCGCGTCGTCGTAGCGTTCCTGATGCTTCAATGCCTGGCCGCGCAGATACAGCAACGGCGCTTCCAGCGCACCGGCGTCGTCGACCGCATCCAACTCGGCCAAGGCCTGCTGCGGCATGCCCAATTCAAGGTAACCCTCAGCGACTGTCAGTCGACGAACCACTCTTGGAGAGATCGATTCATGCATGATTATTACCCCTGTGTTCTAGCCGTTGCGGTCGCCTTCTTCACCAACTTATCAACACCTCGACGACCACCGTTGGTTCACGCAGGCATTCTACGCAAAGGGCATGCCAAGCCCCACGCTGGAGACGGCTGAGTGGACCTATCCTACTTCCCAAGAATGACTTACCTCGATCTGCACAGATCCTCAGACTGCCCGACACTTGTCGAATTGACACTCACGACTGCCAAAATTACCTGCCGAAATTGCCTGTTGAGTGCGCTCCGATTACTTGAACTCCCCATCGCAACGCGCGATGATGGCTCTTCTCACCGAGTTCTAGTTCTATCCGCCAACAATCGCCCTTCCGGAGGCATGCTCGCATGCGACGCTCGCGTTCTCTCGTGCAATCGATTTTGTTTCTGGCTGCGTTTGTCGTCCTGACGAGCAGCAGTCTCTCCGCCCACGCCGCCGCCAAACGGCCGAATATCCTGTTTATCTTCACCGACGACCATGCCTCCCATTCGCTGTCTTGCTACGGATCGAAGATCAACAAAACGCCCAACCTCGATCGCATTGCCAAAGAGGGAACCCTGTTCCGCAACAGCTTCTGCACCAACTCGATCTGCGGACCATGCCGCGCGGTGATTCTCACCGGCAAGCACAGCCACCTCAACGGCTTCATTCGCAACGGCAATACCTTCAACGGCGCACAACAAACCTTTCCCAAGCTGCTGCGTAAGGTTGGCTATCAAACCGCGATCGTCGGCAAATGGCATCTCAGAAGTGCGCCGACCGGTTTCGATTACTCGCAAATCCTCGTCGGGCAAGGACCGTACTACAACCCGCCGATGATCGAAAACGGCGAACGCGTCAAACACGTCGGCTACACCACCGACATCATCACGAACATCGCGCTGGACTTCCTGAAGAACAAAAGCGATGGCGACAAACCGTTCTGCTTGATGTACCAACACAAGGCTCCGCATCGAAACTGGCAACCGGGGCCGAAGTACCTTTCGATGTACGACGACGTCACCATCCCCGAGCCGGACAACCTGTTCGACGACTACTCCGGCCGAACCTCGGCCGCTCATACGCAGCAGATGGAAGTGGCCACGCATCTGAATAACAACGACCTGAAACTCACCCCTCCCCGCAACCTCACGCCCGAGCAACGCAAGGCATGGGACGCCGCCTACGGCCCGAAAAACGAAGCCTTCCGCAAGGCCAACCTCAAAGGCAAAGCCCTGGTGAAATGGAAGTACCAGCGATACATCAAGGATTACCTCCGCTGCATTGCCTCGGTTGATGACAACGTGGGTCGCGTGCTGGACTACCTTGATGACTCGGGACTGGCGAAAGATACCATCGTCATTTACTCCTCCGACCAAGGGTTTTATCTGGGCGATCATGGCTGGTTCGACAAGCGGTTCATGTATGAAGAGTCGTTCCGCATGCCGTTGATGGTCCGTTGGCCCGGCGTGACAAAGCCCGGCACGATCAACACCGACCTGGTCTCGAACCTCGACTTCGCCGAGACCTTCCTCGACATCGCCGGTGCGAAAATCCCGTCCGACATGCAGGGCCACAGTTTGGTCCCTCTGCTGAAAGGCGATACGCCGGCCGATTGGCGAAAGAGTTTGTACTACCATTATTACGAGTACCCCGGTGCCCATATGGTTCGCCGTCATTTCGGCGTCCGCACCGCGCGGCATAAGCTGATCCACTTCTACAACGCGCAGGAATGGGAAATGTTCGATCTGCAGAAAGACCCCCGCGAGATGAAGTCGGTCTACAACGACCCGGCATACGCGGGCCTCGTCAAAGAACTTTCCGCTGAGATCGCCCGCTACCAGAAACTCTACGCCGTCCCCGACGACAGCGGCTCGGTCCCCAAAGCGGGCGGACGTCCACGGAAGAAGAAAAAGGGCAAGCAGATACCGAAGAAGAAAGCGGCGTAAGCTCTCAGGGAACGAACCACAAAGTCGCGAAGACACAAAGAAGATTTCGTGACGGCTGCCATGCTCTCACCACGAAGTGGGGTAAGCATGCAGGGCCAGGGGAGCAGTCGGCATGCTCACTCGCCTACGGCGTGAGAGCATGGCACCCCCCCATTTCTGCACCTCTTCGCGGCCAATCTCCTGCCTTCGTGTCTTGGAGGCTTGGTGGCTCACTTGCCTTGATCGGCCTCGATCAGTCGTCGATGCAACAACACCGCGCCGGTGACGGCCGATGTCAGCAGGACGGCCCCGAGGATGGGAACTGCCATCAGGGTCATCACGGCTGCGCCTAGTCCGAGTGTGTGGCCGCGATGCGATTTTACGAACGTTTTTTTCTGCGCGATCGAGGCCGCGTAATGAAAGTGGGTAGTCGAAGTATTCGCGGCCCAGAATGAACCAGTCGAAATACAAGGTGAGACCCAGCGCGGCGATCGAACCCAGCACCGGAATGATGTGCAAGAACTGCAACCCAACCGTTATCGTGACCAGAGAGGCAGCATCACGAGCCGCGTCGAGCATGCCGCGCGTGAATGGTAAGTCGTCGAACTGCGAGGTTCCGGAATCGAGTGTTTCCTCGATCCGTCGTGTCAGTTTCTCGTAATAGACGCCGCACAACAGCCCCTGCATGAGAATCCGAAACGCGAGCGCCAGCATGACGGCCAGCAGAACCAGCCCGATCAACGATGCGTAATAGCCGACTTGCCCCAACCAACCTTCCGGGAACATGCCTTCCAATTGACCGGCCGCATACCAGACGCCATACGCGGCCGCCAGCATGACGATTCCGCTGAGGATCAGGTTGATGACCATCGGCACCAGGCCGTACTGCCACAAGGCCGGGTGCTTTCGCATGAACAGCAGACCGTCGAGCGGAGCTGCGAATCCACGTGCAAAGCCGGTTAGCAGGGAAATTCCTGAACTGCCCGCGTTCGCTGGTTGGTTCGTTGAATTCATGATTCTGGTTCGATTTCACGTCATCAGTGACGTCTTGCGACCTCGCACGACTCGCCCGGTTGCAACAAAACCGGCTCGGTCGATGTTTCCGCGCGCACGCGTTCGCCCCAAGCGGAGGCGTCTTGCGCGATGAGGGGCCACGTGTCGTAGTGGTCGGGGATGACTTGCTTGGGCTCGATCAGCTTGACGGCTCGCAGCGCGTCGTCGGGGCCCATCGTGAAGTTGTCGCCGATCGGGAGAATCGCCAAGTCGATTCCCTCCTCGCCGATGAGTTTCATGTCGTAGAACAGCCCCGTGTCGGCCGCGTGATAGACGGTTCCCGCGCTGGACTTCAACAGCACACCACAAGGGTTGCCGCCGTTGGATCCGTCGGGGAGCATCGAACCGTGATGCGCGATCGTCAGCTTGACGACGGCGAACCCATGATCGTGTGCTCCGCCGATATGCTGCGGGTGAACGTTTTCGAGACCTTGCTTGCCCAGCCATTCGCAGATTTCAAAGTTGGCGATCACCAACGCCCCCGTTCGCTTGGCAATGTCGACGGTATCGCCCATGTGATCGCCATGCCCGTGCGAGACGATGATGGCATCGGGAACGCAATCGTCAGCAGAGATCGACGCAGCCGGGTTGCCGGTGAAGAACGGATCGATGACGACCGTCTTCCCACCGACCTCGAACTGAAAGGTGCCATGCCCTAGGAAGGTGGTTTTTATGGCCATCGCGCAGGCTCCGAAGTGGATCAATGCAATCCAGGATGAATCGTCAGTGTTACGTCGTTGGTCAGGCGGCACGCCTCGGCCGACCGCGACCGAACGAATAGGCACACCAGGTTCCCAGCAGGATCATCAGCCAAGTCATGCCGCCCAGGTGTTGGAGATTGTTCAGGAAAAGCTCGAGGCTGCCGGTTTTAGGAATCGCCATTCCACGAACAGGCTGAACGCCAACGCGAGGCCGGCACACAGGCCGCCGAACGCTTTCGAGCTCCTACCCGACAGATAGCCAAATCCTAGCCCGAGGAGCGCACCGGGAACGACCATCGCGTAGTAGCCTTGCGAGAGAGCCCAGCCGAAGGCGTAATACCCCGTGACGCCACCAACGACCGCTCCGACCAGTCCGCGTAGAAGATGAACAACAAGCATGACGTTTGGTTCCCAGGACTTTCTTACTTCTTGGCTTCAAGTTTCAACAATCTGTCTGCGAGTTCTTTGTTGCGTTTTTGCAAGACGCCCAATTCGCCACGCAGCTTCGAGACGGCTTCCGACGACGAATTCCCGGCGTCGAGTTTCTTCAACGCCGCTTCGGCTGCGGCGCGGACACGTCGATCGGGTTCGTGTTCGGCCAGTGTAGCGAGCACCTCGCGCGCCGGTTTGGCAGCCGTTCCCAACTCACGCAACGCCTCGGCAGCCGCGCGGCGAATCCGAGCCGACTCACCGTCGAACCGGGTGATAATTTCGTCAATCGCACGGGACTGAACGGCTTCGGACGGTTTGTGTTTCGCCAGCCAACTTCCGGTTGCTTTCAAAGCCGCCATGCGACACAACGGCGGTTTCCCGCGACGCGACCACTCCAACAGAACGTCGAGAGCCTTGCCGTTCTTCGACTTGGCCAAGCTGCGCAAGGCCGCCTGACGGATCACCTCGGAGTGTGACGGTTTCGCCAGTTGGGTGGTCAGCATTTCCAGCGGCAGCTCGGTCTTCACGGCCGTCAGTGTGGTGATGACCGACGCCTCGACGAAGTAACTTGCATCACCCTGTTTGAGCTTCGTGGTCAACCGAGCGGCGACCTGTTCGTCTTTCACGAACTTCGCCAACGCGTCGACACAGGCACGACGTACCTTGGGGTGTTGTTGTGCCATTCCGGCCAGCAACGCATCGCGACTCGCGTCTCCGCCCGACTTGCTCAACGCCTTGGCCGCTTCAACGCGAATGCCGTAAAAGGCATCGCTGGTGAGCGTTTTGATGAGCAGCTTGCGATCGGCGGGTGTCTTGCTGGCGCCAAAATGTTCGACGGCGCGAATTCGCTCGGCCACCGTCGGGGCAGCCAGTTGTGCCTGCCACCAGTCACGCGACTTAGCTTCAGTCAGGTCGGCCAGTAGCGTGAGACTAGGATCGATGCGGACTAGCTTGGGCCGACGGTCGACAGGCACGTAGAGTGTGACGTCGCGTTCGTTGATGTACTTCTCGATTGTCACCGGGCCGCTGCTGCGGGCGTCGGTCAGTTCGATGGTGAGAGAAAAGTGGAACGGATCGGCTTTCTGCGTCTGTTTGATGTTGATCTTCACGAGCCGATCTTTGGCGTCGTATGTTGTGCTGATCTTCAACTCGGGATGACCGGGCCGTTCGGTCCAGTCGTGAAAGAATCGTTCGAGCGATTCTCCGGTGAGCCGCTCGAATATTTTTCGCAGGTCGGATGTTTCCGCCGTGCGGTAAGCGTAAACGGTGCCGTAACGTTTTAGCGCGCGGAAGAACGCGTCGTCACCAAGTCGGCTACGGAGCATGTGCAGAACCCAGCCGCCTTTGGGATACGCGCGAGTGTCGAACATGGAGCCGGGCGTGGGATAATGGCGGTCGACGATGGGGCGTGTTTTGGCGCTGCCCGAACGAGCGGAACGGCTCTTCTGATATAGCCGGTAGTCGCGTTCGTCGGGTCCGAGTTTGTGTTCGGCCCAGAGAACTTCGCAGTAGGTGGCGAAGCCTTCGTTGAGCCAAAGGTGGGTCCAATCCTTGCAGGTGACGAGGTCGCCCCACCATTGATGCCCTAGTTCGTGAGCGATGAGCCAGTCAGGGCTGCTATCCAGCAAAGCCCGTTCATCGTGCATGGCTCGCTGGTAAAGGGTCGTCGCGCTGGTGTTCTCCATTCCGCCGGCCGTGAATTGTTCGACGACCACTTGCGCGTACTTCTCCCACGGATACTTGATCCCGAAACGATCGCTGAAGTAATCCAGCATGGGGACGGTGCGGCCAAAAGTTCGCTGCGTGTCGGCGGCTCGATTGGGCGAGACGTAATACAACACCGGCATGCCCCGCCATTCCTCGCGACCCACGATGAACTCACCCACAACCAGCGTCACCAGATACGAAACATGCGGCTTCTCTTGTTTCCAGTGAAAGCGGACCTGTTTGCCGTCGCGAGATTTCTCCTTCGAGACCAAACGCCCATTCGAGAGCACCTCAAAACGGGAATCGACAGTCACGAAAGTCTCGGTGGTCTGCCGTTCGTTGGGGTTGTCGAGACAGGGGAACCAATACCGATTGGCAGTCGGCTCGCCCTGGCTCCAGACCATCCAGGGGATTTTCGGCTCGGCGGGTGTCGGCTTAAAGAAATGCAGCCCCGACTTGGGCTGTTCGATGTGATAAGTAATCACCAACCGGCGGGCCTCACCCCGTTCGAGTGGCTGCGGGAACGTCACCAGGAGACGCTTGCCCGTGTTGTCGAAGTCGACATCTCGCGCGCCGTCACCTTTGACGGTGAGCAGTTTGACCGACTTCACTTCGTGGTCGACCGCATCGAGAGCCAACGTTGTCACACGACGCAGCGGGGTGAAGTCGATCGTTGCGGTCCCGGAAATGCGTTGGTCCCTCAAAGACACATCCAAGTCGAGCCGAATATGAACGATGTCGACAGGCCGATCGGTCGCGGTTCGCAGAGGTTCCTCAGCGACAAGCGGTCGAATGAAAACCAAGAACGTTAGGCAGCAGACAGGGATGAGGAACCGTCGCATAGAACTCTCCGGTAGAGGATGAAACCGCATTGTTCCGATTGCAACCGATTCCGCTGCGGACGTCTACCCTGGCGAGACTAGGCGAGCGGTCTGGCGTGAGCCGGCTGTTATTCCCGATCCATCCGAACGCTCACGCATTCGGCTCGCCTTGTGACATCACGACTTCCAGGCGCTGCCGGTGAGGTAGTCGAACTCGGCGAGCGATTCGGGGATCATGGTGATGCTGTAACCGGGAGCAGCCGGAGGCATGTAGCGACCGTTTTGCATCACGAGCGAGTGGACGAAGTGTTCGTGGAGATGGTCGGCGTATTCGCAGATGCGATCTTCCAGCGTGGCGGAGATGGCGATGTAATCGAACAGGGCCAGATGTTGCACGTATTCGCACAATCCCACACCGCCGGCGTGCGGGCAGACCGGCACGCCGAACTTGGCCGCCATGAGCATCACCGAGAGGATTTCATTGACCCCGCCGATGCGGCAACTGTCGATCTGACAGACCTGCAACCCGTCGGCCTGCAAGAACTGCTTGAACATGACCCGGTTATGGCAATGTTCGCCGGTGGCGACTTTGATGGGAGCGATCGCTTCGGCAATGCGGGCGTGGCCGAGGATGTCATCCGGGCTGGTCGGCTCTTCGATGAACCAAGGTTGGAACTCGGCGAGCTGTTTCATGTTCTCGATCGCTTCGTCGACTTCCCAGACCTGATTGGCGTCCATCATCAAGCGGCGATCCCAACCGATCTCTTCGCGAATGATTCGGCTGCGACGGATGTCGTCTTCGAGACTGCGGCCGACCTTAATTTTGAACGTCGACCAGCCGGCCGCGAGGTTGTCGCGACAGAGTTGGCGGAGCTTGTCGTCGGGGTAGCCGAGCCAACCGGCGGAGGTCGTGTAAGACGGGTAGCCGGTCTGCTGCATTTCGGCGATGCGATCGGTCTTACTGCCGGCGTTTTTCTCCAGCAGGTCGATGGCTTCTGTGGGTGTAAGGGCGTCGGTGATGTAGCGGAAGTCGATGCAGGCAACGAGTTGCTCGGGTGTCATGTCGACGAGCAAACGCCAGAGTGGTTTGCCTTCGCTTTTCGCGTAGAGATCCCAAACCGCGTTCACGACGGCTGCGGTGGCGAGATGGATGACACCCTTTTCAGGGCCGACCCAGCGGAGTTGGCTGTCGCCGGTGATTGTGCTCCAGAACCCTGCCATGTCGGCGGTGATGTCTTCGAGCGACTTGCCGACGACGAGCGGTGCGAGCGCATCGACGGCTTGCGTGCAAAGTTCGTTCCCTCGACCGATGGTGAAGGTAATGCCGTTGCCTTTCAGCCCGTCGACATCGGTGTGCAGCGTGACGTACACGCAGGAGTAGTCGGGGTCGGGATTCATCGCATCCGACCCATCGAGATGTTGCGACGTGGGAAAGCGAATATCGCGGGCGGTCAGGTGGGTGATGGTCGTCATGCAACGTGGCCGGTCATGAGGTGGTCAAAAGAAGCGAACGGCCTGAAATTCAAGCCGGCTAGGGATTGTACGTGGGCATCTCGAACGAGGAACCGACCGAGCGCTTACGCTGAAACGCGAGGTGAATTTCACGCCGAAGTTCCCTCAGTGTGATCGGCTGGGAGAGAACGCGCGTGGTCACCGACTGTTCGAGTTGCTCGCGGAGGTGAGATTGTTTGTCGGAGAGCACGGCGATGCAGACGACGTCGGCCTGTTTGCCGATGGCGACGGCCCGTTGGAAGAAGTCGACAACTTCGTCTCCAACGGTTCCGCCCATCAGGATAATGCACTCGGGCGGGTTGTTTTTCAGACGGTCCAATCCGCGCTGCGGATCGGTCAGCAACAACACGCGGAATCCCCGCTTGGAGAGGTACTCGCGTAACATGCTCTGTTGCCGAGGACGATCTTCGATACACAAGACGGTGGGCAACGAGGTTTTGTCGTTGGTGCCGTTGGATGTCTCGGAGAGGCTTGGTTGCGAAATCGTCTGGCTGCCGTTGGTCGTTGCGACACGTCGCAGGTCGGTAAGCACTTCGATCGGTGTTTGATACCGGGCCGAGGGATCGACTTTCAGCAGACGATCGACGATGTCGGAAACTTCGTTCGGAATGTTCGGGTCGACTTGCTTGATGGGTCGTACGTTGCGGTAGCGGCTGAGCTCGCTGCGTTCGTCGCGGTCACGGGTGCGCGGGTAGGCGGGGTTTCCGGTGAGCAACTCGTAGTAGATGGCCCCGAGAAAATACAAGTCGGTTCGCGGATCTTCCCTTGGTGCGCCGGTCCCCTTTTCCAACGTGGCGTATTCCAAGGCCCGTTGAACCGCATCTCCACCAACACGGTTGAGCGTGTTGTCATCGCCGGCAAGTCCGAAATCGATGAGCAACGCCTGGCCGTGGGCGCTCATCAGCACGTTGGTCATTTTGAGGTCGCGATGTGTGTAGCCCAGCCGCAAGGTGTACTCGAGTGCTTCGGCCATGTCGGCCACGTATTTTGTCGCTTCGCCGGGGGAAAGCTGCTTGCGAATCTTGATGAAGTCGTGCAGGTTGCCGCCGACGATGAAGTCCATCGTGAAGAAGTGAAACTTCCCCTCGTGACCAACCTGATGAATCGGAACGATGTTGGGATGTTTCAGCTTGCGGCCCAGATCGGCCTCTCGACGAAACAGTCTGACTGTTTGCGGATCGGAAGCCCAACGTTCGCGGAGCACCTTCACGCCGACCGTTCCGCCGGTCGCTAAGCATTCGGCGCGATACACGCGGGCGAAGCTGCCGGCCGCGTTGCGGTACAGCAATTTACATCCGCCAAGCACCAAGCCTTCGACCTGGTCCTTCTTGATGCGGCCGATCTGAAAAGGCGTGAGAATCTGTCGCCGTTCCAGTTCCTGCAACAGCCGATCGACATCGAGCCGGGATGTTCCCAGCCGAATACGGCATTCTTCCAGATCGGACGGCTGGGCTAACTCCATCCGGATCAGGTGTTTCTCTAAGTCATCGATGTTCATCAAGAATCAGTGCCATCCTTGTTGTGCCATCAGATGATGGCATAAGACCAGTTGCTTCGACCAAACGCAAAAGAATGGCCGGTGCCCCAACCGATCGATCTAATTTCAGTGTGTTGATGCCACGGCAAGAATCGGCCGTAGCCAAATGGCCCGCTAAAATGATCCTAGCAGGAGACCGACTCTCTTCAAGCGACAATGTGACTACGATCGGCCGGAACCCCCAAATGCGCTTGCATTTACCGATTAAAGTACGGGAATTTCTCCGTACCGGATCTCACCGGCCGCCAACGTGGCCTCGAATCGCAGGCGGTCTCCCGGCCCGTTCCAGTGGAACAGCACCAGATCGGCCCGCGAGCCGTGAGACAGCCGGATTGTCTCGAAGTCGAGTAATCGCGAGGGATTCGCCCCCGCCATGTCGAACGCTTCCTGTAACGACACATCAGCCATTTCAATTACGTTTGCCACGCAGGTATCAGTTTCCAAACCGGAGCCGGCCAAGAGCTGGCGTTGCCCAGCGACAACCAAGCGGCCGTCCTCAAGAATCTCGACTTTCACCGCTCCTTCCTCGTAGACACCGGGCGGGCAACCAGCCAGCCCCGAGGCGTCACAGGTGATGATGGTGTTCTGTGTTGTTTTCACGCCGATGAACGACCGCACCACGCTCGCGGGCAGATGGTGTCCGTCGGTGATAATGCTGGCCGTCAAGCGCGCGTCGCCCAACTGCTCCCAGATGTAATTCGGATGACGCCGAATCATCCCGTGCGCACCATTACCCAAATGCGTGCTCAGCTTCGCACCCGCATCGACGGCGGCCGTGATCTGTTCCGGCTCGGCGGCCGTGTGACCGATGGCGATCACAATATCCGCCGCGACCGCTTTCTTGATGAACTCGATGGCGCCTTCCTGTTCCGGTGCGAGTGTGACCAACCGAATGCGGTTTCCGGAGGCCTCTTGCAATCGGCAAAATTCGCTCCAGTCGGCCGGTCGCACATGTTCCAACGGATGCGCGCCGCGTGGGCCGTCCTCAGCCGAGATGTAAGGGCCTTCGAGATGACAGCCGGGAACCATTTTCTCGACCCACGCCGTGCGTTCGCAGGCTTCGCGAATTGCCGAGAACCCGCTATCCAACGCCTCGAAAGAATTGGTGACCAACGTGGGGCACATCCGCGTGATGCCGTACTGGAAATGCGGCTCAAGCGTGGCGGTCACTTCCTCGGCCGTCAGGCCTACCTTGCTGAACCAGGTTCCGCCGTACCCGTTGATCTGCAAGTCGAAGAAACCCGGCGCAATCCAGGGCCATTCGTCCGCATTGCCACTGGGCCAGGCGGGTGAGACCGACACGATCCGCTCGCCTTCGATTTCGATTTGAACGGGTTCGCCGTTTTCGTAACGTCTACCGTAAATTTTCAGCATGGGTGGTGTCTCTGTGGAAAGAATTTTCGGGGTGGTTCCCTGAAATTGAATAGGCCGCGGATGACGCTGAGCTTCGCTACGCGGATTGTCGCGGTCTGCTCAAAGGGCAACCATGCATGAGGCCGCATCCGAAGGCTGGGAACGTCACTGCATAATATTATTCGGTCTCGATGAGTGTTAACACAAAGATGTCGGCGTCGGTGACCCGCGTCAATCTGCGCACGAAGTCCGTGTACCGTCAGGTCTGCGGGCCATTCTCTCGTATCCCCAGTCCGTTTTCATCCTTCTTGACGCGGCTCTACCTCTCGTAGAGATGGGTACATTTTTCGAGTCGGGTACCGTTCTTGTCGGTGACGGCGATCTCGGCTTGGTTCCACATCGAGACGCCGGCGTGGTTTCCCTGTCGGTCGAGCAAGTAGAACTTGAGTCCGAACGCGGGCCGACCGTTATCGTCACGCAAGCGGTCTTCGGTGTGTTGGGCCACGCGTCGCAACACTTCCAAACCGGCTTCCTGCGGCGATGCCCCGCCGCGCATCAGTTCCACGCTGGCGAAGCTGCACAGGTTCTGTAAGTTCGCCTCGCCACGGCCCGTGCTACCACAGGAACCGATTTCGTTA
>Ga0209403_10006249_pt1 | contig 12149 bp, 10 predicted proteins | sample ArcticOcean_MG_C_8_FD_187440 | JGI IMG/M metagenome (GOLD analysis project Ga0209403, IMG submission 187440) | Marine microbial communities from western Arctic Ocean - ArcticOcean_MG_CB11_86 (SPAdes) (version 2) | ecosystem: Environmental > Aquatic > Marine > Oceanic | place: Arctic Ocean... | reverse complement strand
AATTCTACGGACGAACCTGTTTCCAAAGTGTTAAAGTGTGCCTCAATCAAAGCTAGTGCTTCAGAGTTTGCGTCGCTCATCTTGGTCCCTTCCGAAGAGCTGCTGGTAGAGTGAAAATTGTAGCTTAGCTTAGAGTAGGGACGTAATTGGGATTGAGAGAATATGGTCGACTGGAAACCTGACCGCCCATCATATCTAAAAAACCCTTATCCGGCTTTGGCGCGCTTGCGTAAAGAAGATCCAGTTCATTGGGATTCAAAGTTTGAAGCTTGGGTGTTAACTAAATACGAAGATTGCGACACGGTACTAAAGCAACCGTCAATTTTCTCCTCAGATGCAACAGCCGCGATTCAGTATGACAGGAGTATTTTGGCAAGACAATTAGCCGGAACACTCGACGCTAATCGACAGGGCGATGTCCCGTTTATTCGTACTGGCTTGGAGGAGCATAAGCAACAAAGAGCTCTGGCTTCCCCGGCTTATAATGTGAATAACTACGGACAGATAGTGAAGGAAATCGCCTGGAAATGGGCACATGGTGCGATTGCGGCAGCTCGAGGCGAATCGTTCGAAGTGATGACTGGTATTGCGAATCAGGCAGTTGTTGAGGCCGTATATGAGTTACTTGGTACATCTACGGACGAGCGTTCTAACTACGAATCCTTGGGAACAGAGATTCAAACTTGGCGTGCACATAGTGGAGCTGGTCCAATTGTACGTTCACAAGGTGTTCGGGCACAGGCTGCGTTACGAGATGTTTGTGCGCATGCGGTTTCAACTGATTCTGGTCCAAATGGGGCTATTACGCTGTTGCGAGGCGCAATAGCTGGGGGCAACATATCAGAGGAAGATGCAGCAAAGCTTTTATTTGATTTATCAATTGCGGGAAATAATGCGACTGCGTTTTTGATAGGTTTAATGTTGTGGATTTTGGCTGTAACTCCTGACCTATTTGAGCGACTTAAAGCCCAGCCTGAATTAACAAGTTTGGCTGTGATTGAAGGATTACGCTTACAAGGGCCTACACAATTCATTCCGCGCTTTGCGACTGAGACGACGAGTATAGGCAATCGAATTATTAAGCCTGGTGAGGGAGTGTTGGCCGTTGTCACCGCAGCCGGCAGAGATCCCGATCGATTTGAACAGCCGGATGAATTTTTACTTGATCGGTCATTCCGAGGGCAACTGCAGTTTGGATCTGGTGAACACCATTGCATTGGCGCAGGAGCGGCGATGGGCCTTGCAGAAGAGGTTCTTCTGGCGGTGCTGTCGATAACTGAGGCACCGCCAATGGTTCAAAAACTCGAATGGGGTGGAACTATGACACTTCGGGGCTTTAAATCTCTTTATCTGAAAGTCTAGACCGAGTCTTCACGTACGGCGTCGAGAAAATCCTCAATTTCGATTGGATTTCCTCCAATTACAAGAAGATGATTTTTTCGAAGAATGTTGTCGTCCGATGGTGCCAACGTTAACGCGTCTTCATGATCCAACCACATAATAAAATCGAGATTAGGATACTGTTTTTTAATACTTCCGAATGTTTCCGTATGTAGCTTTGAGGGCGCCTTAATTCTTGTGATCAGGTACTCATTGCTTATTTCCAGGTTGTCGGCTTCGTGCCCCTGATCAGACCATGCGAGTGCGAGGTGTCGGCCTGATTCTCTTTCCGGATATTTGATTTCATCGGCACCAACACGCTCAAGAATTTCTCCATGCCTGGCGTTCGCAGCTTTTGCTATTACCCGAGGTATTTCCATCTCTTGTTTTAGGGTGAGCGTTGCGAGAATGCTCGTTTCAAGATCTTGCGCAGAAAATGCGACTACAGCTGCGTCGCAGTGACTTACTCCTAAAAGTTTTAGGGCGTGAGCATCAGACGCTTCAGCTTCGGCAATATGAAATAGCTCTGAGGAAAGAGACTTAATAGTGTTGGTATCGTGATCAATACCGATTACTTCGTGTCCCATTGCTTGGAGATCTCTGGCGAGCGTCGACCCGAATCGTCCAAGTCCAAGAACTGCGATTTTCTGTTTCCTGTAGTGATGTTTTGACATGTTTATTTATTCCGTCCGAATACGTAAATATAGAATAGCTAGAATATATGCAACTGCACCATGGGGCTCATTTTGGTTGACTAGAATTTTGTATGATGGTTATTTGATTGTTAACGATTCAGCTAAGGCTTCGACTAGATGTATCGGCGTTTTTGAGCTGAAGTGATCTAGCTGTTGTCGGCAGGAAGTGCCGGTAATGAGGAGTCGCTCAAGCTCAGGCATTTCACGAATTGCGGGGACCAATGTTCGGTCTGCCATGGCTTTAGAAATTTCATAGTGTTCGGTCTCAAAGCCAAAGGAACCGGCCATACCGCAGCATGCCGAATCAATTAAATTTGCTGGTATGTTGGCGAGCTCTAACACTTTAAGAGCCTGTTCTGTGCCGACTAATGCTTTTTCATGGCAGTGAACATGAATAGATACATCGGGTCCGCCCTGAAAAATATTTCGAACTGAATTTTCGTCTTTAGTGGCGCATTGAGTGATAAATTCTTCAATGAGAAATGACTGCTTTGCTGCAGTATCTGCTAGTTTTTTAAGCGCTTGGGAGTTGTGAACAAGTAGTGGGTATTCGTCTCGGAAAACTAGCAAACAGGATGGTTCCAAGCCTATAATCGGTGTGCCAGCCTCAATAAATCTCTCTAAACTCTTCAGGTTTTTCGCCGCAGCATCCCGAGCATCGGCAAGCAACCCTTTCGATATCATAGGTCGCCCACAGCATTCATTTTGTTGGGTTATATGAACGGCGTAGCCTAGCGCTTCCAGCACCATCACCGCAGCCTTACCAACCTGCGGCTGGAAATAATTCGTAAACGTATCAACAAAAAGTACGACGGATCCATTTTTGGTCGCACGTCCGACACTGTGGTTTTTTCGAAACCATTCTACGAATGAAGTTTGAGCAAATTCAGGGAGGGGTCTCGACTTATGAATTCCAAGAAATCGGTCAAGCATTGCTTTCACAATACCAATCCGGCTTATGTAGTTTGTTAGCGATCTCGTACCTAGTAACTGATTTAATTTGGCACCCCTCGCAATACCGGCGAAAATTCTGTCCCTGAGTGGTACTCCGTGTTCCGCATGGCGCAGGGCGAGCACTTCTGACTTTAGGAGAGCCATGTCAACGGCGGAAGGGCATTCGTTTTTACAGGCCTTGCATTCCACGCAGAGATCCAGTGCCTCATGGATTCGATCTCCTGTGAGCTCTTCAGGTGGTAACGACTGATTAAGCACTTGCCTGAGCAGATTAGCTCGTCCACGCGTGGAGTGTTCTTCGTCTTTTGTGACCATGAAGGAGGGGCACATCGTTCCGACATCTTTTAGGCATGCTCCCTGTCCATTGCATTGTTCCGCGGCCCGTGCAATACCTCCCCATTCATCCCAATTTAGGTACGTAGGCGGAGTGAGACTGGCAGTTTTTGGTGAAAGTCGCAAATTGTCATTAAATGCGGGCGTATCAATAATTTTCCCTGGATTCATTAGTGAGTCAGGATCGAACGCCAATTTGATGTCACGGAAACTGTCTACCAAAGCAGGTCCAAACATACGTTCCGTGAAGGCACCTCTTACGATGCCATCACCATGCTCACCACTGAGTGAACCGCCGAATTCTAGAATTAAATCGGCAATTTCTTGAGCCAAAACTTCAGCATTCTCAGGACCATTTAATTCTTTTAAATTGATCATTGGCCTGATGTGGAGGCATCCTGCACCAGCGTGGCCATAGTACGCAGTTGGAAGGCCATAGCGTTGCACGATTTCTTCGAATCGCGCGACGTAATCCCCTAAAAGTTCCGGTTTAACGGCTCCGTCTTCAACAAAAGCTACAGGTTTCGCATCTCCCCGCACGGACATCAATAGCCCGAGGCCGGCTTCTCTCATACGCCACATTCGAGCTTGCTCTCCTGAATTGGTGGTAATAACCATATCTTGGGTCAGGCCACGACTCCTGAAGTCTTTAGCGAGTGCATCTAGTTTTTCGATAACTTCTGGCTCGGTTTCTCCGTCTACTTCGACCAATAGCAGGCCTCCCGGGGTGCCAATTACAAACTCAACTAAAGATTTATAGCTAAAACTTTCACGACAGCGTTCGATGATTGTTCTATCTACTAGTTCGACGGCTGCAGGGTCGTGTGTGACCGCAATTGGAGCTGCCCGGCACGCATCTTCTATAGATTCAAAATGAAGAGCGATTATTCCCGTCTTAGCAGCAAGCGGGGCAAGCTTGATGGTCGCCTCTGTGACGATTCCTAGAGTCCCCTCACTTCCCACAATCATTTGACCGATGTCCATACTTTCGCCACGACTGTCGTCGTACGTAAGTACAGTGTCAAGGTTGTAACCAGATACACGCCTCGGGATCTTTGGAAAATACGCCTCTATTTCTGCTTGTCGTGATTGCGCAATCTCGCGAATCGATCGATATAGCTCTGACTCACGTGCGTCACCGTCTAATTTTCCCTCTAACTCCGAACCCGAGACATTTTTGGTGTGAATAATACTTCCATCATTAAGTACGACGGTGACCGAAATCAACTGGTCACTTGTTTTTCCGTGCCTGAGCGAATGTGCGCCACATGAATTGTTGCCGATACCGCCACCTATAGTTGCTCTATTTCTCGTGGATGGATCCACGGGATACATGAGTTGATGGCTTTTAGCTTGCTTATTGAGTGCGTCAATTACTAGTCCTGGTTGGACTCGTGCTGTTGCCGAAGATGAATCTATCTCGAGTACCTGATTCATGTAGCGAGTGAAGTCAATGACGATTGCATGGTTAACGCCTTGCCCCGCCAAACTCGTACCGGCTCCTCTTGGAAGTATGGGAACAGCGAACGTATTCGCTACCTGTACGATTGCTTGAACATCGCTGGTGTCTCTGGGGAAAGTAATCGCAACTGGTTCCATTTCATAGATCGATGCGTCTGTGGCGTATAAGAGTCTTCGAGCTCTGGATGTATCAACATCTTCTTCTCCTCCAGCGAGTGCAGTTACCAGAGCCGTCTCTATCTGTTGAAGAAGATAACCAGGTCCTTCCAGTACGTTCAGCGCATTCTGGACCGAGGAATGTGTTGGAGCGCCTTCTCCGGAAATTACCGATCGGTGTGAGGGGTTGCTTGTGGTCATGGGCTATAGATTAACACCAGCAGTCTTATGTTCGACTTTGAGTCATCCTGGGAAAACGTTTCATTCGGCTGTTGTGGGCATGTTTTTTTTCTCCTGTGATCTTTTGGCAAGAGAAGGGCTATAGAGCGATTCCACCAATGCGATCAAAAGATCTTGTGCAGCCACGATATAGGTCGAATTTTCAGATAGCAGAGGCCTGAGGCTTGCCAGACCACTTGCGGTACCGTGGAGTAATGCTGAAAGTGCTGATGGGTTGAATTTTGGATCTACGTCACCCTGTGCTTGAGCTTTTTGGATGAGTTCCGTTAACGCATCAATCGACATGGAAATATCTGTCGCGACTTTTTCTTTAAGTTCATCACTTCTCAGAGCAGCCAAGGTTGATTCCATGCTAATAATTGCATCTTGCCGGCTCTGGTCGGCATCAGTGTTTTGATAGGGTTTCAATAAGATCTCTAAAAGTTGATCTCCGGCAGATGTGGAGTCTTCTTCTAAAGTCGTAAAGGCTTGAAGCTCTTCTTCAATGTGTACGTGGGAAACAGCCCAAATTAATTCATCCTTACTTTCAAAGTAGCGATAGAGCGTACCGGTTGCCATCTCCGCTTCACTTGCTATTTGGCTAATTGTGGTGGATGCATAACCCTGTTGTACGAACATTTGCTTCGCTGCACGAAGGATGTCTTGTTTTCGTTCTTCTAGGTATCGCTCGGGCCTGCGTGGCATATTTTACTGAATTTCCTTACTTTGGGCTGAGGGGTATCTACGCGAGTAGGTTAGCCCAAAGTAAGGAAACGGTCATTATTAACTAAATACTTAGACTTCTAAGTTTCTAGCTCTAAATGTGACTTATATTGCGTCTAACTATCATTGCCAAAAAATCTTTTTTAGCCTCATCATAGTTTGGAGCGACACCACGATTTTTACGTGTGATGTAGCTGACGTAATTCTCAAGTTTCATATTATTGCTCCTGACATTTATGGTGGTTAGTACTTTATAAAGTACAGCGCCAGTTGTTGTTTTCTTCTCGAAGCCATCTTCGGTAATCTTTCTTCGCTTCGTCGAAGAGAGGTCCGGTCTTACGACCTTTGCTCAACACGCCATTAATGTACTCTTTCGGGGATATCACTTTAGACTCCTATCTATTGCCCGACAAAAATGAATATATATTCATTTAAATGAACAATAGTATATAAAATGAATACATGCAAACCTAACGGTTAACAGGACGTTAAATCAGTTGGATTGACGCGACCGAGCTTTGCCTAATAGTTCGATAGAATCACGCGAATAAATCATCATCACTGGTCTGATCTTTATCCGGATCAAGATATGGTAGTACTGAGGTGAGCAGGTCAGTTTCTGATTCCAGACTCCGGCCCAGGCCAGAAAGTAATCCCATCACTCGTGCAATCAGAATCACATCTCCCGGGAGGTCCAAAATGGGGTTCGCTCGTAATAATTTTCCAAGACTTTGATTTATCTCTGCGACCATTTCCTGATCAGCATAGGCTTTTCCTGAGCGAAGCACGTCTCCGAGGAATGCTTCCCCCAACGCTGTGTACGTCTCGGGGTCATCTTCACGAGTTCTGAATCCCATATCTGTCATGGTCGTTGAAATTGCATCTGACTGCTGTTCAATAATGGCGCTGGTCAGAACGATCAATTGTTCACGGAAATCAGTCTCAATTGACTTCGTAAGTCCAAAATCGACGAGGCCGATGCGGAGAGATTCATCTTCACTTTTAGGAGGTAATACAAAAAGGTTCCCGGGGTGCGGATCTGCATGAAACATGCCGTATTTAAGAATCATGTTGTTATATAAGTCAATAAGCACATCAGCGACATCGGGCGGATTTACGCCTGCTTCTCGTAACGCTTTATTATCAGTAATTTTTATGCCATCGATGTAGTCCATTGTGAGAACCCGTAATGAGCTAAGCTCCCAGAAAATTTTCGGAACGGTTACATCATTTCTGTTAGAGAGAAGATTAGCTATTTCCTCGGCCGCACGTCCTTCATGGACGAAGTCAATTTCTTCTGGCACATTTCTGCGCATTTCGGCAACCATAGGACGGAAATCAATGATGGTTTCAAGTCGACTCCATATATTGGAGAGCAAGTCAACGGCCTCAAGATCCCACTGGACAATTTTGTCTATCCCCACGTGCTGAACCTTCACAGCCACGTCATGCCCCTCATGTGTGCGTGCGCGATGTACCTGCGCTAGAGAGGCTGCGGCTACTGGCTGGTCTGAGATAGTTTCAAACAAGCTCTCAATCGGGGCACCAAGTTCCTCTTCTATACGATTTTTCACTTCCAGCCATGGTCTAGGAGGCACAGAATCATGTACAAGTGAAAGTGTTCGGACGTATTCCTCCATAAGGACGTCAGCTCGTGCACCCAGAAATTGGCACATTTTAACTATCATTCCTTGTTGTTTGACGGCCAGCCGAACTACAGAAATTGCTGCATCAGAATGAAATTTATGGGTCGCCACCTCCATTCGCTCTGCTCCAAATAAACGCCTTTTAATCCGGAGTATCCTCCATTTCAGCCAGACTGTGAGCAAGGTGTAGGCGAGTGGAATTAATCTTCGAAACTTGCCATAAGTGGGCTTCGACAGGTCAATGCCTCTAAATGGTGAATCAAATTCGACAGTCTTTGCAGCATAATCTTTTGTTGACAAGGCATTAACTCCTTCGGCGCAAATTTTGTTGCTTAATTCACCTTACCAGTGGATTAAGATAAAAGCAGTTTGTAATTCTCATCACGCGGTACTCTGTACGATATGGCGTACTTCAATCCATTCCGACCGTCCTATATGGCGGATCCATATTCATCCCTGGCGAGACTTCGGAGTGATGAACCGGTTCATTATTCCGAAGCTGTGAACGCGTGGATTATTACTTCATATCAGTCCGGGTTAGAGGCATTGCAGGACTACGAAACATTTTCCTCTAATCCAAGCCGTGCGAACTCAAAGGTGTCTGAGAGCCTGGCATATGTTCAGCAAAACTCCGCCTTGGGCAATGTTGAACGACTGGCTCAGCTGGATTCCTTCTCGCACACCCGTCTTAGAAAAATTGTCGCGCGCGGATTTGCACCTAGTATTTTGGAGAAATTACGCAACGACATACGGGTCGAAATTTCTAAGCAAATCGATGACATGTTGACTTCTCACCCTGACGGAGTGATTGAGGTAGTGCAGTCTCTCGCTGTGAAGGTGCCGGAGACTATATTGAGTCTTCAGCTTGGGCTTCGGGCAGATGATCGCGATCAGGTAATGGGCGATACATTTGCCTTGATGCAGACTAATTTTAATGATGTGACCGTAGCAAAACGGCGTGCAGCGCGAGAAGCCAAGGTCAGACTTACCGAATTTCTGGAATCCGTATCACGTGACGAGCGAGTAGCGAATGATTCAGTCCTGGCGTCCATAGCACGTGTAGAAGGAACGTCTGCCGGTGACGGTGCTGAGAATTCTCCCCCCTCAACAGAAGAATTATTGGCTCTTGTGGTGGACTTGGCTCAGGCTGGAAGCGCTACCACAGCAGAGGCCATCGCAAACGGAATTTTGGCCTTTGCCACCAGCGATACCGCGCAATCAACTTTGAGAAAGAATAGCGAACTTCTGGATTCAGCTGTTGATGAAATATTGAGATTCGACCCACCGCAACAAGTTCTGGTGCGTTGGGTAACCTCGGACCTGTTATTTTCAGGAGTCCAGATGCAGGAGAATGATGCCGTGATGGTGTTGGTAGGTGGAACCAACCGAGATCCGGATATATTTGAAAATCCAGACATATTTGATGTCGAGCGTTACCAATCCAATTCACCTGGTGGGGCTCCACCATCACTGGCTTTTGGCAGAGGCTCTCATTACTGCGTGGGCGCTCCACTGGCAAGAATCGCTTTACAGGAAGTATTTAGATCATTGCTAGAAAAAACGTCGTCGTTTCGACTGTCGGACCAAATGGGGGCTGACAGCCTTCCTCGAACAGACGACTGGTTTGCTCGTGGACCCAGGGCTCTGGAGATAGCAGTGACGTTATAGTTCATCGGTACTAATGTAGATCCTATGACGCAGGACCAGACCGCAGTTTTTAATCCGTTTATTCCGTCGTTTAAATCTAATCCATATGTGCAATATGCACGTGCGAGAGATTATGCCGCGGTATATCGTTCAGACGCACTTAATGCGTGGGTGATTACGTCTTACGAGGCTTGTAACGCGATTCTTAAAGATTCTGAAATTTTTTCATCTGATCCCAGGTACGCAACCGGTGCGATTGCGGAGGAGGTGGCGCGCGAAGCAGAGGCAAATCCTCTGGGATATGTGCGCAATGTGCTGACTAGTGACCCGCCGGACCATACCCGACTGCGCGCTATTGTGAATAAGACGTTCACACCGAAACGTATCGCAGCACTCGATGGACATATTACGGATGTAACGGATTCACTTGTGGAACCGTTACGAACTGAGTCCAACTTCGACCTCATGGCAGACTTGGCCCAACCTCTCCCGGTCATAGTGATCGCGGAGATGCTTGGAATACCTCCAAGTGAGCGAATACGATTTAAGGAGTGGTCAACAGTAGTGGCCAGCGCTACGGAACTGGTCCCTGATCCGATTGAATTAGAACGCAGGCGTGTCGTAACTGAGGAAATGGTGGCGTACCTCGGCGAGATTGTTGATAGGAGATTGCGTAATCCAGAGGATGATTTAATCTCTGCCATCGTGAATGATCAGGATGAGACCGGCGACAAACTCACCCGAGATGAGGCAATATCGTTCACTATATTATTGCTCGTGGCTGGTAACGAAACTACCACGAATCTCATTGGGAACGGCATGCTGGCACTGCTAAATCACCGCAACGTGCTTGATGAAGTTGCAGCGAATCCCGATATGATATCACCCGCAATTGAAGAAATTCTTCGTTATGACAGTCCCGTTCAGGGTCTTGTACGCGTGGCGACTCAGGATACGGAGGTATTGGGAACTCCGATAACCAAAGGCGATGTATTGATGTGTATGTTGGGAGCAGCGAACCGTGACCCGGCAGCATATTCCGATCCCGACACATTTATCATTGATCGAAGAGAGAAACGCCATTTATCGTTTGGGCACGGTATTCATTTTTGTCTTGGGGCCCCGCTCGCGAGAGTTGAGGCAGGTACGGTATTCAAGCGACTTTTTGAAGAATTCAGTTCTTTTGCTCCGGTGAAAGGTGGACTTACCCGAGGTGGTACGCTGCTCCTGCGGGGTGCGGATAAACTCATCATCTCGGCAGAAAAGCGGACGTAGCGCACGAGGCCAAAGATGTCGATTAATGATCAATTGAACGCACCGTATGATCAGAACAATATATTTGCAAAGATCTTGGCCGGCGATATTCCCAATAATACCGTCTATGAAGACGAGATATTTCTCGCTTTTCATGACATAGCTCCGGCGGCACCTGTTCATATTGTGATCATTCCCAAAGTATCAGGACTTCGGTCACCACGAGACCTAGAGGATAATCCTGAATTAGCCGGACAGTTAGTATCTGTTGCCGCCAAGATAGCGTCACAGGAGAGCCTTGACTCTGGATACCGACTCATTATGAACTGTGGCGAACATGCAGGCCAGTCTGTTCCGCATGTGCATATGCATATCCTCGGCGGGAGTACTCTTTCTCCATTAGGCTAGTATTTTCAGCGGGCTGTGTTGGAGACGAGTATGCAACCTCGAATTTGTGTCTTTGGTGGAATTAATATTGATTTTTTCGCTACCAGTAACCTGATGCCGCGACCAGGCCAGACTGTCGTGGGTGATAGTTTCCTGCAAACAGGTGGTGGTAAGGGAGCTAATCAGGCTTTTGCAACTGCGAGACTTGGCGCCTGGACTCACATGATTGGTGCAGTTGGCGAAGACGTGTTCGGCGAGAGACTTATTAACGACCTCAACGACGTGGGCGTTGATTCGAGCGGCATAGTGCGAGTTCCGGATATGCACACTGGTGTAGCTATGATTTTGCTGGATAGTGACAAGCAAAATTATATCGTTCAGATACCAGGTGCAAATGCACGGGCTGGTCTAACCAATATTGAGCCGTCACTTGATATTCTCGCAACCTGTCAGGTGCTAATGCTGCAGCGCGAGGTATCACAGGAAATTTCACTGAAGTTAGCGCGGGAAGCAAAAAAACAGGGAATTACGGTTGTATGGGATCCGGCTCCCGCACCATCGTCATTAGATGATGCACTTCTAGAACTTTTAAGACTTGCGGATGTAGTCACCCCCAATGAGACAGAAGCCGAGGCGTTGACTGGAATTCCTGTCGTTGATTTTGCTTCAGCGGCAGCAGCAGCAGTACAAATCATAGAAATCGGTGCTCAATCTGTCGTTATAACAATGGGCGGGCAGGGTGGTTTGTTACTGGAATCAGGTAGCGATGAGCCATTCACTTTTCAACCGCTTCCAGTCGATATAGTTGACACAGTAGCTGCTGGTGACGCCTTCACAGCCGGACTGGCGGTTGCCCTTGCGGAGGGACAGTCGCTCACGGACGCAGTCAAATTTGGCCGTGTGAGTGGTGGTCTTGCGGTCACCTCTGAGGGAGCCATGATATCCATGCCAACCCGGGATCAGGTGCTCAGACGATTAACCGAGCCAGAGGCTCGGATTTAGCAGGGCATATGTACAAGCGATTTGGGACTACTGGAGTGATTCAACGCATCACCGATCAATTCACGCGACTTGTTGAAGTTACATTCAAATGAAGCTGGTGATTGACGACACTGTTTTACCGGTTCAGCTGGTTCGTACTGATCGCAGGAAAACAGTGTCGATATCACTTGAAGATGGCGCAATACGGGTGCTGGCTCCAAAGCGACTCAGCGAGAGACGTATCCAAGAGATCATCGACAATAAATCCAATTGGATTGGTAAGAGACTCAAAGATCAGGCAAGCGCCCCAAAG
>Ga0209403_10006247_pt1 | contig 12153 bp, 8 predicted proteins | sample ArcticOcean_MG_C_8_FD_187440 | JGI IMG/M metagenome (GOLD analysis project Ga0209403, IMG submission 187440) | Marine microbial communities from western Arctic Ocean - ArcticOcean_MG_CB11_86 (SPAdes) (version 2) | ecosystem: Environmental > Aquatic > Marine > Oceanic | place: Arctic Ocean... | reverse complement strand
CGGTCGCAAACAAAGGCGTCCACGGCGGGGCGGTCGTCGCCGTCACCAGGGTCTCGCCCTTGCTGAGGCGTCCTGCCTCGGCGAGCTTGATTATTACGCGCGCCGTGCCCGTTATCGTTCCCGGCGACCCCGGGTTTCCCTTGATGACATCGGGCCGCTCAGGATCCGGCGCCGGCGGCGGGCCATAGTCCGCTCCGATCATCGGGGCGGGATGCACCTTGCTCCAGCGTTCCATCTCAGCCTTGCGCTCAGCTACAGCTCTCCCAAAATTGTTCGGGGATGAGGCCACGATCGAGTCCGTAATCTCATCGCCCGTCAGGTAAAAAACGTCGTCACGCTCGGTGATCGTCCCGGCGGCCGCAAGCCGGTTACCGAACTCCAGGTACACCTGGCGAACCTGGAGGGTTCCCATCTGGTCTATCCACCAGTTGTAATCTTCCTGGATGCGTTGGCCATCCTGGCCCGTCGCCAACAACATCTCAAACTGCGTCCGTACCCCTTCTGGATAGTCGGCGAGTTTTTCTCTGGCGTCGGCAACATACTGCTCTCGCTCAGCGACGAGTTGGTTCCAGTGAAGCGAGGGGTCTTCGGCACCATCCGCCAGATAGGCCTTCAGGTTGTTGATGGCAATTGTCGGGTCTTCGACGATCGTGTCTGAACGCTTGCCATAAATGTCCAGATAGGATCGTAGGCGGCCGAGGAACTCGGCTCCCGAATCGGATGACTCTAGCGCGGATACGAGTTCCGAAGTCGGGGTTTCGAGGATAAGCGACCGCAGCCCGTCATCTGACGCCGTCTGGGCAACGGCCCACAACTCACGTCCGGCTATGATGCTGGCGTTTTCGATCCCCTGTAGAAGTTTGTATGACTGGAGCGCCTCAGACTCTCCGAATACGTCTTGATACAGATTTTGGAACATGCTCGGCGCGACGAGGAACGGCACTGCAATCTCAAAGTGGATGTCCCATAGACGCTCGTACCTGCCCAGCGACCACTCGATGTGATCGAGCAACTCCTGAGTGGTAGCGCCTCTCAGGTCAAATTTGTTCCACGTGTCGTGATAGCCCTTGAGTTTCGGAAGCCACTCTTCTTCCCACCGATTGGCAAACGTCGGGATAGCGGCCTTCAAGGTCTCCTCAGCGTGATGGCCGGCTTCCTCGATCTTCTCCAGCGGCACCGTCGGGACGACCGCCATGTAGTAGTAAGAGTTCACACGTCGAGCCACTATCGTGATCGACTGGCCAGCGGCGGCAAAGCCAACGCCGCACCCTATGCTGGCGTGCTTCTCCCAGATCCACCCGGTCAGCGGCGTAACCGGGTTAGGGGCGTGCTGCCGATCTTGTACGAGCAGTAAATTTTCGTCTTCAGCGTCCGCTCATGTCACCGGGAACTCCGGTGGGATCGGGATCAGTGTCGGTTCCGAATGGTATTCTGCCATCTGGTCGCCTCCCTCGGTCTCTGGGATCCGTCACGTGATACCGGGTCGGGTAACACTCGTGATCTTTTGGAGCTCTGCCAAGCTGCCCGGTTACGGAGTCATTTCAACCGAGCGTTGTGATCGGCCTGCACTGAAGCAGGTAAAGCTTGTCCTTGAAGTACGCCCACTCGATATCAATCGGGTGGCCTTCTGCTTTCTCCAGAGATGCGGTGAGCCGGGCGACATCGAGCGCCTGCCCGTCAGACATCGAAGGCTGTTCCCGCATGATTCTGGGAACGTCCACTTCTTCGGCACCGTCGCCTTTGGAGATCGTCATCCTTGCCTTGTTTGCGATCTGGGTCGAGACGAGGCTCTCGTCCGATTTATTGATCGTGTAGGTGTCAGGCGTAACCGTGCCGCTGACGACGCTTTCGCCAAGTCCCCAGCTTGAGTTGATGACAACCTGGTTGAGATCGCCGGTAATCGGGTTCGCGCTGAACGCCACCCCCGCGATATCGGCCGGCACCATCTGCTGAACGACGACGGCCATGACGGCGTTATCAACGGCGAGACCGCTTTGACGCCGATAGTCCATTGCAACCTCGCCGTCCAACGAGGCCCAGCAACGAACAATGGCACGGGCGACGCTTTCTTGACCCTTCACGTTAAGAAAGGTGTCGTGCTGTCCGGCGAACGAGTTGTCGCTGCCGTCTTCGTCCACTGCGGAGGAGCGCACGGCGACGGCCGGGTCGTCGGTCCCGCACAGCGTTCCCAGGGTGGTGTACGCCTTAGCGACCGCCTCGATCATATCGGCAGGTGGATCGCCGGAATCGTGCCGGCACTCGCCCCAGCGACTGAACGCATCCACCGTCAGGTTAAATGCGGGAGGTACCGAAAACCCCTCGGCCAATCGGCCGAGGCCAGCGCCCTTGCCACCGACCTTCGTCACATCACGCGACCACGCGTGATCCAAGAACACGATCTCCAATTAGGCATACCTCCCGGGTGCGCCATGCCAGATCATCATCACAAAGTGGCCGAATCCTACACACGCCGCACATTTCAAACCAGTGTCGTGTATGTGACTACGACTTTGTAGGAGCGGATCGGTATCCGCCCACGCCGATCCTTCGAGAGCCACAGGAATCGGCGACCGCACGGGCTGCCCCGATCCTCAGTAACACCTCCCGGGCGGCGCTTGCCCCGCCCGGGAGGTGGATCGCTATCCGGCCGTACGACGATCGCTGTAGACCGCCCCAATCGCCTTAAAGCGTCGGAACTTCGGTCACGTCCAGGTTGAGGAATCGAGGCCCAAAGTAGACCGGCTGAGTCAGATCCGTGTACTGATTCATATCGTCCCACTCGTCAGAGTAAAGCTTGAACAGGTTGGCGATGATTTCTTCAGGGATCTGGAGGGTCATCAACGCCGGTTGCCATACAGCCTCTTCCGGATCCTCGATCGGGTAGTTCGGGTAGTAGGCGCACTGGATCCGGATAGGCACCTTAAGCTCTGACATACCGACCACCGCTGCGCCCATCCGCTCCCCCTGCTCGTCCCCCGGGCCGTTCCAGAACCGCGTGCAGACTGTTCATCACGTCCGTGTAAGGCCTGGTCCACGCCTTCAAGCACCTGCCACGCCCTGTTAGCGCCTTCCTGTTATGGCCTTCAAGTGACGCTCAGTACAAAGTGAGGTGACATCAAAGTAGGTCCACCACATCGCAACGATGACGCCGAGCCCGAGCATGGCCGGAATCACCACTTTCGCGTCGATCGCCAGACCGGATACTTCGATACCGATCGAGATCACGGCTTCGCCAAGGGCGATTATGAATATCAGTCCGTGGCGCTCTGAGAAATGGCCCGGGGAGACAGCCCATCCGGACAGATTCATCACGAGAATCCAACCGTACTCAATCAGGAGCGCCCCCGCCCACCAGGCTTCGAGTGGGCCCCATCCAGACACCGCCCCTACGATCACAATTGTGGAGGTGAGGACGGTTGAACGCGCCAGAACCAGCATGGCAGGAAACATGCCGTACATTTCCCGGGCGGCGATGCCAAACAGCACCAACTGAAGAATTCGCACAAATGCGTATGCCACCGCAAATAAGATAGCGGTGTCACCGAACGCCCCCGGAACCGCCAGCGCGCCCGCCAACATCGCTCCCATCACGGCTAGCATCGCCAACCGTACAGCGCCCTCGTCGAGATCGATCGCCGTGCCAAGCCATGCGTATGACTGCCAGGCTATCCACAGGGAGGCGATGAGCAGGACGCCCCGTCCAAGGCCCTCCCAGGTTGGATCGCTTGCAAGAAGCTGGGTGACCTGGGTGAACGCGAATACAAATACCAGGTCAAAGAACAGCTCGAACGGTTTAACGGACCGGTCGCCTGATTCTGACTGCTCGGGCGCATCCATCGGGGTCTCGGCGACCTCGCTCACCGGGTAACGACCTGGGATACCCAGAGACGCGACGGTTCGACTGCCGTATTCAGGAATCACTGCCCATCAAGCAACCGTATGATCTCCAACTACGCGGACCCCCCAATCGGTATGTATCAGATCATCTCTCAAAGTCGCCGAATCGTAGACCCGACACAAGGTTGAGGCCAGTATCCCGGCAACACGCCCCTACGGGTTGACGAGGCGCAGCCCGGGTGAGCCATCACAACCAAATCGCCCTCTCCCGGTCGGGAGAGGGCGCAGGGTGAGAGGTGCAAGTGCGGATCGCAATCCATACCTGGGGCCAAGCGCGTATCTCGACCCTCCCGCCCTACTTCTTCAGCGCGTCCGCCAGCACTTCCACGAGGTGACGTGCGGTGCGACCCGTTCCGAAGGTCGTCTGTTCGCGGCAGGAGATGCCGGTGACACAAACCTCGGCGTCCGGGTTGTTCCGGACATGCGGGAAGAAACGCTCTTCGCCCGCCGCCATCGACACCTCGACGTGCTCCTTCTCGTATCCGAAAGACCCCGCCATGCCGCAGCAACCGGCCGGGATATCGATCACCTCGAAGTTCGGCGGCAGGTTGAGCGCCTTGATGCTGGAAGTGAGGCCGGTGAGCGCCCGCTGGTGGCAGTGCCCCAGGAACTGAACCTTCTTTGAAAGGTCCGTGAACTCAAGCTGCGGCCCATCGTCGCCCAGACATTCGGCGATGATTTCCTCAAGCATCACAGTGCTATACGCGACTGCTCGCGCCTTTTCATCCCCGCCAAGAAGATCCGGGTACTCGTCTTTGATCGTCATCACGCACGACGACTCACAACCGGCGATCTTGATCCCACGCTGAACGTACTCGTACAGGAGATCGACGTTGTAGCGTGCGTTTTCGCCCGCCTTGTCCAGCAGTCCCTTTGAGATCATCGGGCGACCGCAGCACTTGCGGTCCTTGAGAATGATGACCTCGAAGCCGAGCGCCTCCAGCAGGTCCGTGGCGGCGACGCCGATCGACGGGTAGTTGAAGTTCATGAAGGTGTCGTGGAACAGCACGATCTGGCCGCGAGGGAACGTGCCGGTCGGCGCTTTCCGCTTGTCGAACCACTTCTGGAAGGTGTTTCGCACCACCGGCGGCGCGGGCCGGTCTGACGAAAAGCCCACCAGCTTGTCCAGCGCCCAGCGCATCGGCGCGCTCTGCGTTATGGCGTTCGCTATCGGGGCGATCGGCGCCATCCGTGCGTTTGTCTTGTGGATATCGGCGACCATCTTCGAGCGCCGCGGCACCTTGTGCGTCTTGTAGTACTGGTGCAGAAACTCGTACTTGATCTTGGCCATGTCCACGTTCGAGGGACATTCCGCCTTACATGACTTGCACTCCAGGCACAGGTCCAGCACCTCGAACGTACGCTGGGAGGTGAGCTGATCGACCGGGAACTTGCCGGAGATCGCCGCCCGAAGGATGTTGGCCCGGCCGCGCGTCGTGTGCTCCTCCTCGCGGGTCGCCATGTACGAGGGACACATAGCGCCCATGTTGAGCTTGCGACAGGCGCCGACGCCGTTGCACATCTCGATGGCACCGGCAAACCCGCCCTCCTTGGTGAAGTCCAGGCGCGTCTCGATTTCGAGCGATTGGTACTCATCGCCAAACCGCAGGTTGTCCAGAATGTGGGGCGTATCGAAAATCTTCCCCGGGTTCATGATCGTGTTCGGGTCGAACGCCCGCTTCACCTCGCGGAAGTTCTCGACCAGTTCCGAACCAAACATCTTCTCGGTCCAGAAACCGCGGACGATCCCATCGCCGTGCTCGCCGGTCATCGAGCCGCCGAACTCCTTCAGGAGATCGGACACCTCGTCGCTGATCTTGTAGAGCCGCTCCATGCCCTCACGGGTCTTGATGTCTATCAACGGTCGGATGTGCATACAGCCAACCGAGGCATGGCCGTAATACCCGGCTTCGGTGCCGGAATTCTTGATGATCTGCTGAAATCTCCGCACGTATTCGGGCAACTTTTCGGGTGCGACGGCGGTGTCTTCCACGAACGGGAGCGGCTTGGCGCTGCCCTCCACGTTGTTCATCAGCCCGAGCCCGTTCTCGCGCATGGACCACACCTGAGCCTGTTCGGCAGCCGTGTGCAGCCGTGTCATGGCGAAGCTGAGTTCTTTCCGGTTCATGTCCTGTTCGAGCTTGTCGAACTTATCGGCGATCTCCTCCTGGGAACCCCCGTTGAACTCGACCACGAGGATGTCGGTCGGTTCACCCTGAAGGAAGCCGAGATTTCGGGAGAAGCTGATGTGGCGGCGGGCCTGCGTGATGATGATCGCGCCGATGTGCTCGACCGCAGACGGATCGTGCTCAAGCGTGGCGACGGTGGCCTCCATCGCCTCGTCCAGACCCTTGAAGTGCAGGATGGCTAGCCCGGAAAACTCGGGAATTTTGACGAGATTCAGCCGGGCGGCTGTGACCGCCGCCAGCGTGCCCTCAGAACCAACCATCAGCTGCGCTAGGTTAAGGCCATCAGGGTCGTTTACAAGATCAAGGTTGTAGCCGCCTACTCTTCTGAGCACCTTCGGGAAATTAGCCTCAACGAGCGGCGCTGCGCGTGCCGCAACGTCACGGACGGCGCGATAGATATCGCCCTCAAGACCACCGGTCCGTAGTTTGGCCTCCAGCGCAGCGCCGGAAACGTTTTCAAAATTGGCGATGCTGCCGTCTGAAAGGACAACATCCTGACCCAGCACATGGTCCACGGTCTTTCCGTAGATGATCGAGTGCGCGCCGCAGGAGTTGTTGCCCATCGCTCCGCCCACCGTCGCCCGGCTTGCCGTGCTCGGGTCAGGCGTGAACATCAGGCCGTGGGGGCGCAGTTGCCGGTTCAGCTCCGTGAGCGTGACGCCGGGCTGGGTGCGGACCCACTGCTCCTCGGCGTTGATCTCGATCAGATCATGCATGTACTTGGTGTAGTCGATGACGACCGCACCTTCTTGCACCGTTTGTCCAGAAAGCCCGGTGCCGCCGCCGCGGCTCAGCACCTTCACGCCGTTCCGGTTGCAGATCTCCATGATCGCCTGAACGTCCTCGACGGACTTCGGCAGCACCACCCCGGCCGGCTCCATCGAGTAGATGCTGGCGTCCTGGCTGTAAAGGGCACGAGAGTAGCTGTCGAAGCGGACTTCACCCTGGACCGCGCTCCGTAGCTCGGCGGCAAGATCGATGCGGACACTGGTGGTCATCTTGTTCGGTCCCTCCCTCATCAACGGATTCGGCTACGAGTTTATGCGTTGTCCGAAGGTCAGTTATCGACACTTCCGGGAACCCCGGGGTCAGCGATGTTTTATCCGGCCAGCGCCGCGCTGGCGTTCCGCGCGTCTTCCCGGCGTTTCGCTACGACTGAAGCGAGGATTGTGACCGTCAGTATGCCCCCGACAGCGCCAAGAGAGAAAATAGTTGGCATGTGGTAAATATCACTTGTGATCATCTTTGCGCCGATGAACACGAGTATCGCCGACAGGCCAAAGCTCAGATACCGGAAGTACGGCAAGATGCCGTCCACGAGGAAGAACAGAGCTCTGAGGCCGAGGATGGCGAAGATGTTGGACGTCCAGATGATGAAGGTATCGTCGCTGACGGCTAGCACAGCGGGTACGGAGTCCATGGCGAAGATGAGGTCGGTCGTTTCCAGCCCGATCAATACCATGAACAAGGGCGTGACCAGTAGACGGCCGTGCCGGCGGACAAAAAATTTCTGCCCCTCGTACTCGTCCGTCACTGGAAGGAAACGCCGGGCCAGACGCATGATCGGGTTCCGCTCCGGGTGTGCCTCCTCGTCCTTTCGGATCGCAAGCTTGATACCTGTGAAAATGAGGAACCCACCGAAAAGAAAAATCAGCCATGAGAAGGTGTCAAGCAAGGCCACCCCTGTGGCGATGAATATCCCCCGCATGACGACCGCACCGATTATTCCCAGGAACAGCACTCGGTGCCTTAAATGGGCGGGCACCGCGAAGGCCGAGAAGACGATGAGGAAGACGAATATGTTGTCGACACTGAGCGAGAGTTCGATGACATACGCAGTGAGGAACTCGTTGCCCTCGTCAACACCCATCCACACGAAGATGCCGATGTTGAAGATGACCGCCAGCCCCACCCATACGCCGTACCAGACCAGTGCCTCCCGGATGCGAACCGAGTGGGCGTTCCGGTGAAATACGAGCAGGTCGAGGGCCAACATCACCAGAACAAAGACGGTAAAACCGCCGAACATCAAAGTGGTGTCAGACATGATCGTGTCCGTCTAGCGGCCGCGAGGCCGGTAGAGGTTGTGACTTATAACCTCGCACCCGGATAGCACTGAAACATCGGCCTGCAATGGGCCATATCGTCTGGCGCTGTCCGGGTCTGGATAACCCATTACGGTACGTAATTTGAAAGGATGCTGGGGTCGGGATTTGACCCTGAAAAGGGAATATCAAGAAATCATGGAGCGCGCTAATCGAGCGATGACTACCGCCGCCCGCCCGTGTGTGACGCTTTCGCAGCGGCCAGGAAGGCTCTCGTCGAGTCTGTCCTGGCCTGCAGCGTACCGACAGCTCATTGAAAAGTGGCCTATTAGTTGGCCTTGACGATCTCGAACTGTTTTTTGCCGGCCGGCGTATCAACGGTCACCTTGTCGCCAACCGTGCGGCCAATGATCGCTCCGCCTACGGGTGAACCGCTGGACATCTTTCCTGAGAGGGGATTGGCCTCATCAGGGTGGACCAGTTGGACGGCCGTGGCTCGTCCGGAACTGAGGTCCTTGATCGTCACTCGGCCGCCAAGCCTCACGACACCTTTTTTTCGTGTGCCGTTTCGTTCGGTGATGATCTCGGCGCCCCTGAGGGTCTCCTCGATCTCGCCGATCTTCAGGCTAACCATGCCGTGGGCTTCACGCGCCGCTTCTAACGGAGCGTTCTCACGGACGTCCTTGTCCGCTGCGGCCTTTCGGATGTCTTCCGAGAACTGGGTCCGCTGAATAATTAGCTCGGCCAGCTGATTTTGCATCTGCTGATGTCCGGACTTGGTGAGCCGTGCTCCCGTGCTCGCACCGGCAGCCGACGCCATTTTGGCTGCGGTTGCAGCTCCGCGTCCTCTCCGAAGACGGAGGTGCTGTGCGAGATTTACCTCGATGTATCCCTTCTTCTTAAGATGGGCGAGGAAGAGCTTAACGATGGCGAGCCGGTCAACTGCGTCGGGAGCCGTTCCGTGCGCTCCGATGTGGTCGCTGTAGTCGCCGATCTCTGGCGGGGCCAGTGAGCCAAGTGGGCGGTCATTTCCCAACCACCTTACGAACCGTCCCAGCTCCGCACTTGCGGAAGGCCGGTCATCTTCGGAGATGGTTAGTGTGTAGTAACGAAGCGCTTCTGTGACGGTGGAAACATCGTCCGCTTCTGGGTCGATTCCGGTATCCTTTGATTTGGCAACCATATAACCCGACGCGCTCCTGTCACTTCTAAGACCTGACACATTGAGGACGGTCGCCCGACTGTCTATGTCGGGACCCCAGACATTTGATTCTAGGAACGCCTAGACGAGCCGTCAAGAAAGCAGGTACAAAATCCAAAATATCGCGCCTGTGACCGGACGGCCCTAGCGCCTATAATCGTCAGGTTATTTTTTAAAAGTCCCGAGAATTTTCTGAGCAAATGCCAAAACGTACATATCAACCCAAAAAGAGACGCCGCCTCCGTGTTCACGGATTCAGGCTGCGCATGCGGTCCGTCGGTGGTCGAAGAGTTCTGGCCAGGCGCCGGGCTCGCGGCCGTTCACGCCTGACGGTCTAGGGTCTGCCCACGGTCTTTCAAGATCTCAGGCCGCACAGGTTTACTGATGCGAACCGATACCAGACTTCGCAAAAGCGCTGAATTCCGTGATGTCCGCAAACGCGGACGCCGCGTGAGCGACGGCCTCATGTCGTTTGGGTCCGCGAGATCAGACGGCGAGATCAGCCGGTACGGGTTAGCGGTAAGTAAACGGGTTGGCGGCTCCGTAACCAGAAATAAAGTTAAACGTCGTTTGCGGGAGTGTTTCTCATCACTTGAGATCCTTCCCGGTTATGACATCGTCGTCTCCGCAAGACCCGCGGCGGCGCAAGCGAACTACCATATGTTGCTATCGTCATTGAGACGGTTGGCCGGACGTGCCGGGGTTTTGCACCCCCCCCAAACGGCGCCGGTCAACAATTCTCAAGAAGGCACGGTCACCCAGAGCGCACTCGAAAAGGAATGATCTGAAATGCGCCGAGTTGTGGTCCTGCTTTTGAAGGGATACAAAAAGACAATCTCTCCGTATCTGCCTTCACAGTGCCTGTATGAGCCCACGTGCTCCATATACGCACAGGACGCAGTGCGCGAGCATGGCGTCCTCAAAGGCATCCCCATGACGTTCAACCGTCTCGGCCGGTGCCATCCTGGACATGAAGGTGGATACGACCCAGTCCCGACGGCAGGCGCCGTAGATTCCGACGCCGGTGCAGGGCACAACGCCTGAGCCACCTGCGAATATCGAGCACATCCCGCTCCCCGATACGGATCCAACAGCGGTCCGGCCGGAGTGAGCAATTGACCAGACCCGGAGTAACTACCCGCCCTTGAATAAACACCCGGAGAGAACATCTGGGCCGTCCATACCGCGGTCCAGATCACGCAGGCCAAGGCCCCTCGCCCTCGCCCTGTTGTTCTCGGCATCAATTTTCATACTCGCCGCTTGTATCGGAGACCTGGACCCGGACGGTGGCTGGGCCGCGCCCGTAGTAAGTGGGGACCATGTCTACCTGGGCGCGAAAGACGGCCGGATCACACGGCTTGATCTAAACGACAACGGTCGATTCGACGGCGCATGGGGATACCCGGTGTCCGGCGTGGACACGCTTGGACCGATCTACGGCACGCCACGTGTAGACGGAGACAGGGTGATCGGCGCCGCGTACGACTGCGATAATCTCGACTGTTCTGCAACGATTTTCGGTATTTCAACCGAAACCGGCCAGGAACTCTGGCGATTTGAGCGTAAGACCCAGGTCGTTGGCGCAGTCGCCGTAGCAGGCGACATCGTGCTGTTTGGCACGGCGCAGATCGACGACGAGTTCGACAACGACCCGGGTCCGGGTTTTGCCGACGCAGATGGATATCTGTACGCCCTGGACATCAGCAATCCCGCAACGCCGACCGTGAGCTGGCGATTCGCCACCACGGATTCCGTCTGGGGAACGCCGGTCGTGTCCGGTGAAGTTGTTTACTTCGGCGACCTCGATGGCGTCTTCCACGCCGTCTCGATGGGCGGCGATAGCGGAAACGCAGGCGACGAGTTGTGGAGCTTCGAGGCTGAGGGTGCGATCGTCGCAGAACCACTCATCCTGAACGGGAAGATCTACTTCGGAGATTTCAGCGACAACTTCTACGCGCTGGACATAGCCGCCCGGGAAGCCGGTGGACCCGGATCAAACCCGCTGGGCGCAGGCGAGTGGTCGTTTAACTCAGACGGCTGGTTTTGGGCCACCCCTCTTGTCTACGAGAACACACTGTACGTCGGCACTTTGAACGGCAAGTTCTACGCGCTTAACGCGGACACCGGGGCGGAAATCTGGGTGGAGCCCGGAGAAGTTATTGGCCAGATCGTCGGACGCGCCGCCGTTATCACTGAACGGAACGGCGGAGACGCACTTGCAGTTCCTTCCGGCAAAGACAACATCGGCGTCTTCAATCTGACCAACGGAAATGAGCTGAACGGCTTTGCCACAGAAGGTGGCGTCAAGGCCAGCCTGCTTGTCGACAATGGCTTCCTGTACGCCCACACCACTGATGATCTGGTGATCAAGTTCAACACCGCTGACCGCAACCGGTTGTCGTGCATAGAAGCAGATACGGGAGCGACGTGCTGATGAATGCGTTCCTCTCCAGAAGGACGATGATCATCCTCGGCGTCGCAGTTATTGCGCTCGCCATCTTCAGGTTCAACCTGTTCGTCATCGGGCCGATGGTGAACTCTCTGGTACTGCTGGACAAGATCCTGTTCAGCAACTTCGGTCTGGCGATCATCTTCTTCACCGTAACGGTGAGGCTATTGATGATCCCGCTGACTGTCATGCAGACGCGCAACATGCGCAAAATGTCCGCGCTTCAGCCGCGGATGAAGGCCATGCAGGCGCGCTACAAGGATCACCCGGACGGTCGTCGCATCCAGTCCGCAGAGACGATGAAGATGTACAAGACCGCGGGTGTGAGCCCGATCGGCTGTCTGGGACCGATGGTCTTGCAGATGCCGATCT
>Ga0209403_10006245_pt1 | contig 12155 bp, 12 predicted proteins | sample ArcticOcean_MG_C_8_FD_187440 | JGI IMG/M metagenome (GOLD analysis project Ga0209403, IMG submission 187440) | Marine microbial communities from western Arctic Ocean - ArcticOcean_MG_CB11_86 (SPAdes) (version 2) | ecosystem: Environmental > Aquatic > Marine > Oceanic | place: Arctic Ocean... | reverse complement strand
TGGCGCTGGCGCGGTAACACCCCCAATAAATAGAGGTGTTTAAGAGTAGAATTTTCTTGGCAGGTATCTGAGGAGATTTTGCAATGAAGAATGGACGATTTAGCGACGCACAAACTATGGGGATTCTCAAACAGGCGGACGGCGGTGTTGCGGTTTCCGAGCTGTGCCGGGAGCACGGTATGAGCAGGGCCAGTTTTTACAAATGGCGTGCCAAGTTTGGCGGGATGGACGCGTCTATGATTTTCGATCTGAAAGATATGGCTGATCAGAACAAGCGACTTAAGAAGATGTATGCTGAATTGAGCATGCAAAATTATTTGCTGAAGGAAGCCCTTGGAAAAAAGCATTGAGGCCATCTCAACGTCGAGAGGTGGCCAAGGCAGCGGTCTGCAAGCATGGTGTCAGTGTGGCACTTGTTTGCCGTCCTCGGCCACATCCCCTTTCGGGCACCACCTTGCCGGGTCGGCAGGTTGGCGAGGGCGTCAGCCCTACTCTTGATGTAGGAAATCTGTATCCGGAATGCTTCCATAATTCAAGTCAAAATGGACCGCCAGTAGTATGGGAAGCTGGGGACCTTAGGCCGCAAATTGACGCCGCTCGGCCAGAGCGCCGCACGGTTCTTCTTGAATACGTCGCGGCGGTTTAGATGGCGGTCTTTATTAAAATGGTTGTGAATGGAGGCGTGAGCGGAAGCGAATTTCTGCAGGGCCTTGATATCCCCGAACCTGGCCATCGCGCCCTCTCGTCGCCGGAACGGCTGGTGTGAGTTTTGGGCCCGGTTATTGAGCCATTGTCCACATTCCTGACGCTCCAGATTTTCGATCACTTTCATCGCCGCACCGTATGAGCGAAGACGGTCCGTCACGATCGACCATGGCTGGCCGTAGCGATTCATCGTTCAACGACACGGAGGATAAGGCCGCTAAGCCCACCTCCTGCCGTAACCGCTCGGGCTAGTCTCTTCGGATCAGCCTCCGGAAAAGGGTTCTGCCATCCGATAGCGAGATATATGCCGGTAAGGAAACAGTAAATACAGGCAAATAGATTAACGGGCAAAAACCAAATCGAGGTCAAATTATTTGCTAGGGGAAATCTTTGAGACAAACCCAGTCCAAGCCCTGAGCCGAGCAACCACCCCCACAAAACCCTGCTACCCAGACCCGCCGTCTACCCTCTTCAGTCGTCATAACAGGCGGCAGGGTCCCTGGACCGTGGTTTAAGGACCGTATTGTACTATCCTCTGGTATTGGATGCGTGAAACACTACCTAAGAAAAGGGCTGCATAATCCAAGCGCAAGTAACGTCGGCTGCGCGCCCCCGTAACCAAACAAAATAAAATAGTTAGGGGCCAACCAACCTCTAACCCTTTTTCTTTATGCAGAATAATTGTCGTATTCATTGCCGCTTTTTTCATTTCTAGGCTGATAAATTGGGTCCCTTTTGGATAAGCCGCGATGATCCTCGAACGTCTAAGGCGCTCGTTCCTGCATCAGCCACCCAGCTCACGGAAGACCTGGGCCCAGGACAGTGGTCTGCGGACACGATGGCACGATCGGATAAGCTCGATGCTGCGTTCAAATAATATCAGGCGGTGCAAAAGCAGGGGAAATGCGCCGAGGAAATTCCATTAGCCAAAAAATTTACCGAGTTAGCTATAAAGGAATTCGGAGAATCTCACCCTATTCACGGAACTGGCCTAAACTTTATAGCCGGGCTTTACCAACTCCAGGGCCGTTACACCGATGCCGAGCCACTCTTTAAGGTTACCGGTCTGCGCCAGGCAACAAAAACGATTTACTGTGGGAACCTCTAACTCCACACACCCTAAACGAAGAAAGAAAACCTAAAACGGTGGTTGCGCTACTGCGATTTCATCAACCTGTGCTTCGTCCTCATCGGCTTCTTGAAAACCATCGCTAACGACATCTAAGGTTTCTGTTCCCGCACCACCCTGTTCCGCGGCTGCATCAAGGGCAGCAGTGATGGCAGCGAAGGAATTCCCCGAAGCCGCATTCGTGAGGACGCTCTGGAGATTCAATTCGCCGTTCCCCCCAACTGGCTCCCCATTAATTTTAATGCTGCCTAAAATTTCTTTCGGTGAGGCGTTGCGGACAAACAGCGAGTTATCCTCTCCGGCGCTAATCAAGGTGCCGCCATCAACCTCACTGACAGAAATACTGTCCACATCATCCAGGCCGCGGAAGTCTATTGTATCAAAGGCGGAATTAAAGTCGTTGATCGTATTAAAACCTGCTTCGCTGAGGTCTTGGATAAAGGTGCCATCACCCCTGCCGCTACTGAGGGTATCATTACCCGCACCACCATCCAGGATGTCATCACCCTTGCCACCTTTAAGAATGTCATCCCCGGCACCACCTTCCAGGGTGTCATCACCTGCACCACCGTCCAGGATGTCATCACCCTTGCCACCTTTTAGAATATCACCCCCGGCACCGCCTTTCAGGGTGTCATCACCCGCACCGCCCCGGAGGTTTAGATCAGCGGTTGCTGATGCCCCAACTTCACCAGCGCGGAATGCAAGAGGCTGTACTCTAGAAATTTCTGCTGCTGTTGTAGCTTCTCCTGCGTTGGCGTCGGCCGTTTTTCGATGACTTGGCGCCTTTCAATATCTAATTTTAGTACAAGTTGATGGACTTTTATTGTCCGTGGGTTGTTATATAATAGCCGACCGGGTTACAATAATCGTACCGGTTAGAAAAAGACATCGGCCCGCTGTTTAGGGGGAGCAGCGGTTGCCACTCCATCTTAAGAACGTCAAGCCGCAGCGGTGCTTACATTTGGTTGCGGCCTCTTGTTTTTGGGCTGACACGGGGTCGCCTGGAGATGCATGACCATGCAACTACCAGCGTAAACCTGTCCTTTGAGAAGTAGCGGACAGATAAATTACTTACAGGAGAGAAAACATGAACAGCGGTATTAAGTATTGGACAATAGCGTTCGCGGCCATGGGCGTCTTGTCGATGTCCGGCGCGGCCAGCGCCGATGAAACCACTGGCTTGACGGATACTGCCATAAAGGTCGGTGTCATGGGACCGTTCACCGGCAATGCGTCGAGCTACAGCAAGGCACAAATCGGGCTCATAGCCTACTTCAAGCACATAAACGATCAGGGCGGCATCAACGGACGCAAGTTCGACATCGTTCAAGAGGACACCGCCTGCGCGCCGGCCAAGGGAATTGCCGCCGCCAAGAAGCTCGTCCACCAGGACAAGGTATTTTATTTGCACGGCAACTCGTGCAGTGGCGTTGCAATGGCGGTCAAGCCAACCGTGTCACCGACTGGCATACCCTGGATCATTGCCCATGCCGTCAATCCTAAAATCACCATGCCGGTGAACGAGAAAAAGAGCATATTCCACGGCGTTCCCGCCGGCCCGGCCTACGGATCGACCATGGGCAGTTTTGTCATGAGCAGACCCAATACCAAGCGGATCGCGATGGTCACGCATACCAACGATTGGGCCAAGGCGTACTGCGATCCGGCAATTGCAGTTATCAAGGCAGCTGGCGGCGAAATAATCGAGGAACTCGCCCTAGAGCGTGGCCAGACCGATGCCACGGCCCAAGTGCTGAAGCTGAAGCAGGCCAAGCCGGACTTCATTCTTGGTTGCCTATACGAAGCGGAAACCGTGATCTTCCTGCGCGACGCCAAAAAATACGGCGTCAGAATTCCGGTCATGGGAACCGCGGGGACGGATTTGGAGAACACCTTGGAGCGACTGGGTGATCCCGATGCGGTGAAGGACTACTACGTGCTGCACGCTTTCGTCGACAAGGTGGACGGCCCGAAGATGAAAAAGTGGAACGATATTATCCTGAAATATTATCCGAATGAAACGATTACAGGGTTCAGTGCCGTCTCCATGGCCAGCGGCGTCGCCGCCGTGAGTGCTCTTAAAGCCGTGGGCCGCGATTTGACGCGTTCGAAGTTCATCACCGCCCTCGATAATGTTAAGGGACTGAAGACGGGGATCCTGGCGTGTGACATTACTTGGTCGTCGACCGACCGCCACGGTTGCAAGAAATCAGCGGTGGCCGGGTTTGTCGATGGCAAACCGACGATCCTGTCGGCCTGGGGCAAGTCCTGGTAATCTGACGGGCTTTTGAAATAGGATGGGCCGTTCCGCCCCTTGGCAGTGTCGCCCGGGGTATGGAGCGGCCCTGCAATTTTGGGTTTTGAAAGTCATTTCTAGCGGATGTACTACTTCCTTCAACTTACCCTCAGTGGACTGTCGCAGGGCGCTATCTATGGTTTGATCGCGCTTTCCATGACCGTCGTCTATCGGGCGACGACCATCGTCAATTTTGGGCACGGTGACTTTGTCATGGCCGGCGCCTTCGTGGTCTACGTGTTGGTAGTTTATCTCGGCCTGCCCTACGTTCCGGCCGCCGTTCTGGCGGTCGTGATCTTGTTCGCTCTGGGTGTAGCGATCAGCCGCGGCTTCATCGATCCCATCAAGGCCGGCCCCCACATCGGCTTCGCCATGATGAGCATATCCTTGGGCTATGTTCTCAGGGGCGGGGCACGTACCCTTTGGGGGCGCGAGGTCTTTCCCATGCCTCGGGTCTTCGATACGGACCCCATATTCTTCGGTGAATTAGTAGTGACAGGTGACGTTCTGTTCATATGTGCCATTGTGGCGGTATTGCTGACAATTTTCTTCCTGATCTTCTATCGGACAACGATTGGTACCCTGATCCAGGCGGTCTATCAGTCCGAGCGCGGTGCCACGTTAATTGGTGTCAACGTCCAGGCTTTCCATCAAACCATGTGGGGCGTGGGCCTCGCCATGGGGGCGATGGGAGGAATCCTGATCGCACCTATTTCGCTGCTCCATCCCGATCTCGGCGCCACGTTCCTAATTCGCGGGTTTGCGGCAATGACGCTCGGCGGGTTCGGGTCGCTCGGCGGCGCCGTCGTCGGCGGTCTCCTATTGGGCGTCGCCGAGCAAAACCTCGGCTTTTTTGTAAATACGGCCTTAATCGATATTACCGCCTACCTGGTCATTGTCGCGGTGCTGGTCATTCGCCCGGCCGGTCTGTTCGGCAAGTCCATAACGGTCCGCATGTGAGAGGCGCGGTATGAGCAAAACCAGGGCCCCATCAATACCTTCCATGACCCGATTACGGCGATTCTACTATCTCATCCCCGTCGTCGCGTTGATTATACCGTATTTCGCCAACGAGTACCTGCTATGGGTAGTAAACGCCATTCTCGTTTACACACTTGTCACGGTCGGGTTCAACCTCATCATCGGCAACCTGGGTCAGCTCGCCTTCGCCAACACCGCATTTTTCGGAATCGGCGCTTATACGACGGCCATCGTGATGGTCTACGTCGGGGTGCCTTATGTGCTGGCCATAGTCGCGTCGGCCGTTGTCGGCGGGATCGCCGGGTTTTTGGCCAGCGTGGCGGCGCTCAGGGGGATCCGCCTCTACTACCTGGCCATCATCACCCTCGCATTCGGCGAACTCATGCGGTGGGTGTATCTTCACGGCGATAAGGTCACCGATGGGTCCGATGGCCTCCTCCTGCCAAAGGCCAGTTTTTTTTGGCTCCCGCTCGATTCGGAAGCACCTAAATTTTACGTGTTTCTGCTGCTGACGGTTCTAGTGGTTAAGGCGACATCCAATCTCATGCGCTCGAAGATCGGGCGCGCCATCGTCGCCATACGGGACAACGAATCCTCGACCGCCTCGCTCGGAATTCATACAGCGCGTTATATCGTGCTGGCTTTTGTTTGGAGCGGCTCCGTCGTCGGCATTGCCGGCGCCATGTTCGCGGTGTTGACGGAACGTGTACTACCGGAAGCTTTCGGTCTGACGGAGGTCATCATCCATTTTGGAATGGTCTTGGTCGGCGGCACGGGCAGCATCGTTGGGAGTGTGCTGGGCGCCATCGCCCTGACCGCGTTGCCGGAGTACTTCCGCCAGTTCCCGGGCATGGATGAGCTGTTCTTCGGAGTCGTCATCGTGCTGGTCCTGTTGTTCTTGCCGAAGGGCTTGGTTAGCCTACTACACCGTATCTCGCCTGTGTTCCAAGAGCGGTATTATCGGGATTAGCCATGGAACCACTGCTCAAATTACAGGGTGTCTCAGTCAACTTTTCCGGCCTCCAGGCGCTCGCCGGCGTGACGTTCAACGCCCATGCCGGCGAAGTGCGCGCCGTCATCGGGCCCAATGGGGCCGGCAAAACGACGCTATTTAATGCCGTATCCGGTTACGTCCCTACGGCCGATGGCACTATCCATTTCAAGGGTACGCCTATCCACGGCCTGGCGCCACACGATATCTCTGTGAAGGGTGTTCGCCGCACCTTCCAGAACGGCGGATTGTTTACGGAACTGACCGCGCTCGAAAATATCCTGACTGGCCTCCACGTGAATATTGATAGCAGTTTCCTAGGAATCGTCCTGGGGTTGGGCGAGGCCCGGGAGGCGGAACGAGAGGCCATCGCGAGGGCGCACCAGCTTTTGGATCTCATGGACATGGGCGCCATCGCCGATCAGCCGGTCAAGGATCTTTCTGGTGGACAGCAACGCATGGTCGAGATCGTCCGCACGTTGGCCACCGATCCACCGCTGTTGCTTCTCGATGAGCCGGTCGTAGGCCTATCGCCGCCGATGCGCGACCGCATGATGGAGATCATCCGCCGCCTGGCCGGCGAAGAAGGCATCGGGATTATGCTGATTGAGCATGTTATCGACCTCGTCATGTCCGGTTCCGACGTCATCGTCGTCCTCAGCTCCGGCGAGGTTATCGCCGAGGGTACACCCGATGAAATCAGACAGAACCGCGAAGTATTAGAGGCCTACCTTGGCCACGCATGACCCGCTGCTGATCGTCGAAGGCCTGCATGTCTCATACGGGACCAAGGAAGTGCTTCACGGCATCGACTACAGTATTTCCGAGCGTGAAGTGGTGGCTGTCCTCGGCGCCAACGGAAGCGGCAAATCGACTTCGCTGAACACCATCAGCGGCTTCGTTGCCCCGAGTTCGGGAAGTATCGTTTTCGATGGCGCGGATATTACAAATCTTCCCCCCCACAAGATATTCCGTCACGGCGTCATACAGGTCTCTCAATCACGCGACCTGTTCCCTGAACTCACCGTCGAGCACAATCTGCGGCTCGGCGCCACGATCCGTAACCGCGGTGAGGCCGAGGAACATCTGGAACGCGTCTTCGGATATTTCCCCCGCCTAAGTCAACGGCGCCGCCAATTGGCCCGAACGCTATCGGGCGGCGAGCAACAGATGGTGGCCATAGGCCGTGCCATGATGGCCAAACCCCGGTTGCTTTTGCTGGACGAACCGTCCGGAGGGTTGGCGCCGCAGTTCATCAATGAGATCGGAACCATCATCCAGGCGCTGAAGGATGACGGAGCGACAATGCTGATGGTCGAACAGAACCTTGCTCTTGCTTTCAAGGTGGCCGACCGTTTCATAATTTTGCGGGACGGTGTCGTCAGCGACGGCGGGTTTGTGAAGGCCTTGGAAGGCAATCACGAAGAAATTGTCCGTACCATTTATCTCTGATAGGATGTTCGCATAGGCGTAACCGTCCGTTGCCGCCTCCCTATCCCGGGGCCTGCGGCCCTGTTATACTGAATTTCAGCGTGACGCGATCATGGCATGAGTTCGCCGAGCTTGGTGATCTTACACCCGGCGATACGGCAAGGTACATCGGTTAGGGCTAGGGCCCTGTTCCGTGGTCAGTGTGCCCTGGCTCTCGGCCCACTGCTCAAGGGCCGCGAGACACGCTTCACCAACCGCTTTTTGGTCAGCTATTTGGTGCTGTTTCAGTAATCCGTTGCCAACCAGCAACTCAATACCGCCTTCGCCCACTTCGACGGGCGCAACCATGGCGATGCCCCTGGAGCGGCGCTCGCGGAGGCGTCTTGCACGGACGGTGGATGTGGGTTCATGGACCATGTAACTTGTTGTTATTATGTCATAAATCTAGGAGATAGTCCAACATTCTGGTTATGAATTTAGTCCCTCACTATTGAATTGAAACCCTGTCCTAGGCCCAATCTCGGCAGCATCACGAAAACAACCCACGGGTGGCAAACGCGAGCAAAAGGGACTTGCGAGCTCAGAAACTGCGGGAACTTAGAGAACTAGAGGGGTTATTAAAGCTGAGGGGGCAGCTCACATGACCGCGGATCATCTGAGGGGTGTAACAGGGCTTAATTTCCCCGTTTTTAGTTGTCTATTGTCGGGAGGAACCGAATGAGATCTACACAAAGTTAAGAGAGAGCTAAGCTCGATGGACCCCAGATACGTTTTCAGCAGCGTTGCGAGTTGCGCTCAAGTCCAACTGAAAATTTCGACAACCCACTTACCCTTGCTCGAATAATATGACCGGTGTGCAGGTTGGCAGGTGTTGTGCTAAAAATTCGCCGTCGGGCAGTGAAAGAAAATTGGAAGAAAACCTCATGCGGTTATTGCGGCCTGGTGCTAGCTATGAAGAGCTACGATCGGAGTTTCGCCATCGTGTGCCAGAACATTTCAACATGGGCACAGATGCGCTGGATCACCAGAAATCCGATGCGTTTGCTCTGATATACGAAGAGCCCGGCGGCGGCGTCAGGCGATACACTTTCGGAGAACTTGTACGGCTCTCCAACCAACTGGCGAATGCATTTGGGGCCATGGGCGTCGAACGCGGAGACCGCGTCGGCATACTTTTGGGGCAGCGTCCGGAAACCGCGCTTGCGCATGTCACGCTCTACCGCATGGGCGCGATTGCGTTGCCGCTTTTTACCCAGTTTGGTACCGATGCTTTGACATGGCGCCTCTCCAACTCCGAAGCGAAGGCGATCGTGACCGATGGCGACAATGTCGCGAAGATCCGCAATATAGCTGATCAGCTACCGTCACTAGAAACGATAATTGTTACGGATCCAAAAGGTGACGTCGGAGATTATGAGTTCTGGAAACTACTGGAAGGTGGCCGGGACACATTCACGCCGATTGATACCATGGGAGATGATCCGGCTCTAATAATATATACCTCCGGGACAACCGGTGCGCCCAAAGGCACTCTGCACGCCCATCGCGTGATGTGGGGCCATTATCCCGGCATCGAATACACGCACGACTTCTTTCCCCAGGGTAGCGATCTGTTCTGGACACCTGCCGACTGGGCCTGGGGCGGCGGACTGCTCGATTGTCTGATGCCTGCCTGGCATTATGGCGTGCCTGTCCTGGCGCACCGCCCGGCTCGATTTGATCCGGAGTACGCTTTACATTTGATGAGCAAGCACCAGGTCCGAAACACGTTCTTGCCGCCAACCGCCATCAAGCTGATGCGGGAAGCGGCCGACCCAGCCAGCATCGACATACCGATCCGCTCCATCGCGACCGGAGGCGAGACACTCGGCGCCGAACTGATAGAGTGGGGCCGTGCGGCGTTCGGTGTAACGATGAACGAGTTCTGGGGACAGACGGAAACCAACCTCCTTTGTGGCAACTCCGGTGTAGTCCACGATGTTCGACCCGGATCTTTGGGGCGGGCGATGCCGGGGCACGATGTTGAGGTGCTGGACGACGAAGGCAATATTGTTCCAACCGGCGAATTAGGCGTTCTTGCGGCCCGCGGGCCGGACCCGGTCTTCTTACTGGAGTATTGGAAGAACCCGGAAGCAACCCAAGAAAAATATTCGGGCGATTGGTGGATCACTGGCGATATCGCACGCAAGGACGAAGATGGTTTTGTGTGGTTCGAGGGCCGCGACGACGACGTAATTTCAACGGGTGCTTATCGGGTTGGTCCTGGCGAAATCGAGGATTGCATCTTAAAACATCCGGCTGTGGCAATAGCGGCTGTCGTTGGATCGCCTGACCGGTTGCGCGGCGAGGTGCCTAAGGCATTTATCCAGCTAAAATCGGGACACGCAGGTTCACCGGACTTAGCCGCTGAAATTCAGGCTTTCGTTAAAACGCGCGTTGCACCCTATCAGTATCCCCGCGAGGTCGAGTTTGTGAGCGAACTGCCAATGACCGCAACCGGAAAAATTGTACGACGAGAGCTGCGCGAGCGTGAGCACGAAAGGAAAATAGACAAGTAGCGCGAACGATCATGGTGAAGCTTTCAAACCGATAACCGCGGGGTAAGAAGATAATGCGCAACGCAGCCATTCTTGGTTACGGAGCCGTGCCGGTCGGCATTTATCAACGGGTCAAGGACGGCTGTGATCCGCCATTGGAGCACGAGCTTGCAGTCAAGGTTGCACTTGATGCAGCTCGCATGGCGGGCATTGACAAGACAGATGTCAACGGCGTGGTCGTCGCGCATCCCGGAGATCATACGAAGCAGGGATATTTTCATACTTTCCTCACGGCCTATCTCGGCCTGACGTCCAATTCGACGGTTGTCCAGGTGCTCGGAAACGGCATGACCGCAGGCTTGGCTTTTGATGAAGCCATCAGGCTCGTGCGCACCGGGGAATCAGATTGCGTCCTGGTCATCGCAGCGCACTTTGAATCAGGCACCGCAACCGCGGATCATCTCGACTATAGCATCCGTCTGACCGGGGACGTGGATTTCCAGTCAATTTTTGGCGCGGTTCCAATTTCCTGGTATGCGATGGCAGCCCGTCGCTATATGCACGAACACAATGTGAGCCGTGCTCAAATTGCCGAGATTGCCGTTAAAAACCGGCGTCAGGCGTGCCTCAATCCGCTGGCCCAATTTCGCACGCCGATTACGCTTGAGGAAGTTTTGTCTCAGCGCATGATCGTTGAGCCGCTCGGCCTGCTTGAAGTGCCTGGACGGGCGGACGGCGCTGCCGCACTCGTGGTCACATCCGAAGATTTTGCCCGCTCTTCGGGCAAACCACACGTTCTCGTGCGCTCGCGCGGTTATTTCCATGAGGGTGAGCATCAGATCGCCGACCGTCATGTCGACATGACGGCCTACAAGAGCATTCAAGTGGCATCCGCTGCGGCGCTGGATCAAGCCGCGCTGACGTTGGACGACATTTCTGTATTTCAAATCTACGCGCCGTGCACCATTGTTGAAGTGGCAGCGACGGAATCGCTCGGGTTGTTTCCGCGTGGGAAAGGCTGGGCGGCAGCGGCTGATGGTCGTTCAGCATTCGATGGGACGCGACCAGTCAACACCTCGGGCGGGCACCTCTCACGCGGCCATCCGCCGGAGGCAACGCCGCTCTACGACGTCGTAGAAGCCTGCCTGCAGGTTTTGGGTCGCGCCGGCAAACGCCAGGTCGCCGGCGCCGAGATCGGGATGACCGTGTCAGAACTTGGAAACTATAATGCTGCGATTGTCCATTTGCTTGAGGGTCGGCCATGAACGGTGATGAACACCACCTGCCTATCCTAAGGCGCAAAGGCGTCAGGCCGTTTCCGCCACGCGTTTCATCATTTACCCGCCCATTTTGGGAGCAACTGGGCGAGGGACGATTAACGTCGACGATTTGCAATCGATGCAGCCGACTGACATTTCCCCCGAAGCCGGTGTGTCGCGGGTGCTGGTCCGATGATATCGCCTGGCGCGACATCGCGCCGGATGGCGTGCTCTACAGTTTTACGCGCGTTCATGTCGTGCCCCGCGCGTTCCTCAACGATGCGCTCTATGAAATAGGCATCGTGGATCTGTCAGCCGGCATCAGATTAATGTGCCGAATGGTTGGTGATTTCGATTTATTTGTCCCGGACATGCCGGTCAGTATGGTTGTCCTGATGTACGACGACGGGCCGTTATTCGGTGCCCAGCCTAAGGGCAGACTGACAACGCCCTAATCCAGCCGTCAAAAGAGGCCGCCAAGGTCGTGCTGCCGTTCATGTTGCCAAAACTCTCGGAGCCAAGGAACGCCCCTCTAAACAGTGAGGAACTAGTCCGCCGCCTCCAGGAGGGCCGCGCAAGGGCAGGAGCAGCACAAAAATTAGGTTGGCATGTGGGGGGGGTAGTGCACCGAATGACAGGCGTTTAGAGGCCTGCTGTTGGGGGGCGAAGGTAGATGGCGGTATTATTGAGACAGTGCCATAATCCCTCTAACGGGAGGTGGCCATGCGTTTCATTGTGACCGTGGCGGTTTGCTTAGGGCTGGCTCGTATGCAAAGATTCAAGCGTCGAATTACCTTCACTTTCCTCGCGTTGGTATTTTGGA
>Ga0209403_10006240_pt1 | contig 12160 bp, 13 predicted proteins | sample ArcticOcean_MG_C_8_FD_187440 | JGI IMG/M metagenome (GOLD analysis project Ga0209403, IMG submission 187440) | Marine microbial communities from western Arctic Ocean - ArcticOcean_MG_CB11_86 (SPAdes) (version 2) | ecosystem: Environmental > Aquatic > Marine > Oceanic | place: Arctic Ocean... | reverse complement strand
GTTCGGCTGTCATTGACCCAGGGGTGACAGGCAGATGACGAGGCATTGGTAGCTCCCTTCGTTCCATTAAGGTTTAGCTATGTCGGACTATAATGATTGCCGGTTGAAGCCAGCAGACTTTGTCAGGCTATCGCCAATCAGGTTGAAACAGCGATTCACGGCAGCTCATGGAAGGCGTAAAAACTGGTGATATTCTATAACTTTATAGACGATCCTAAAATGGCTAGAATTTTCGTCTGAAGATGCTGAAAGTCGGCTCCCCCGCAACGTTCATGCAGTTCAAGGCCCCGGCGCATTCTTTTTCTTCAAGCCCGTGTAATCACACCGCAACGCCGGGCCGCCGAGACAACGATCACGGCGTAGACGATCTGAAAAGCGAGAAACGGCAAAAATACCAGAATGCGGCTGTCGGGGCCGTAACCGATCAGAGCGAGAGCGCCGATTCCCTGGGTCGCCGTAACAGAATATTGAAACAAGCTCACCTGGACGTGGCTCCATCCAAGCTGGTTCAGCAGTTGATATAGATGCGTGCGGTGTGCCTGCGTCACGTTCTCACCCCGCAATAGGCGGCGGCAGAATGTGAACATGGTGTCAAAGATGAAATTGAAGAACAGCAGCGGGACTACTAGAAACGACGTCCGCGATGCGTCGATCTCCGCCGCGATGACTGCGAGCGACGCGAAAGTAAAACCGATAAACTGGCTCCCGACATCGCCCATAAACAGCCGCGCCCGAGGAAAATTAAAGACAAGAAATCCAGCAGCGCCGGCGGCCATGATGTAGCTAAATATATAGACGAAAAACGAACCCTCCAGAAATGTTACAGCGCACAAAAATACCGCCGCCGTTACGGCTGTTCCGCCTGCCAGCCCGTTCAGGCCGTCCATGAAATTGAACATGTTGGTTAGTGCAACGACCCAGAAAATAGTTAGCGGATATCCTAGCCAGCCAAGATCGAATGCCCCAATCAATGGCAGTGACATCTTGGTAAAGACTATACCGAAAGCCAGCAACACGAACGATGCGGCTATCTGGGCACCGAGCTTAATTTTGAAGGTGCGGAGCAGCTTAAGGTCGTCGAGAAATCCAACCATCGCAATTCCAAGGGCCGACGCGGCGAACCCCGACAGGTGGATCGTGGAAAGACGCGCCTGGTCGCTGACAATCCAGACGATTGTGAAGCCGATCGCAAAAGTAAACACAATGGCAATTCCGCCGGTCGATGGAGTTGGCCCGTCATGGCTGGAACGATGATTTGGCTCATCGAGTATTCCGAGGCGTAACACCAGATAGGTTGCGACCACCGATACGCAGAAAAGCCCGATCGCGAACAGGATATGAATGGCGAGAACGGGGATTGTCATGGCGCGCACATCTTAGTCGAAGATCCAGCCGAATCGCGCAAATCGTCAGCCCACTTCATCAACATTGCAAACAACGCGAAAAGGCGCCGTGGGATCGCGATAGAGCATGCAGATAAAGAGCTCTACGCCGTCTCCGGTGCCGACAAGAAACAGGAGAATGCGTTCATAGTTGTAGACATCAGTTGAGGCGTTTGGGCGCCGCCGCAAGCCAGGCAACCACGCGCGGCCTACCAGCAGCGAAACCATCAACAGCCTGGCGCTGCTTGCCCTGGTGCCCGGCAGTAATTCGCAAAATCAAGGAAGGTTGCGTCCGACCGTCGCGGAGATATCATGGGGCAACGCGACGACGCCGCAACGGGAGATGCCTAATGATTGAATTGACAGACCTTCGCTATGTTCATCTCGGTGCCTCAAGCGCAGAGGATGCCTCAAAATGGGCTCAGGAGATTTACGGGCTTGAGGAGGTGTCGCGCGAAAACGGGCGGATCTACCTCCGTGGCGACGACCGCGATCACAATCTCTGCTATTTCGACGGCGATCCGAAGGACAATACCGTCGGCATCGAAGTCGCCGATTACGACGCGCTGGATCAGGCCGCAAGCCATCTAGAAGCCAACGGCGTCGACATCACTTGGGGCAACGAGCAGGGTGCGACGACGCGGCGCTGCATGAAATACCTGACGTTCAAGGATCCGACGGGCAACAAATTCGACCTTTTGGTCCGACCATTCTATTCGGCCCGGCGTTATTTTCCGAGCCGAGATGCCGGCGTTTACTGGTTTAATCATATTGGGCTCAAGACGACCGACGCGCGGCGCGACGAAAAATTCTGGTGCTCGCTTTTCAATTTTCGGTCGAATGACTGGATAGGCGATGCGTCGCTGATGTCATTCGACAACGTTCACCACCGTTTCGCCCTATTCCCGACAACCGAAGCGGGCGTACAGCACATCAATTTTCAGGTGCGTGAAACTGACGACCTGATGCGGTCGTCGTACTTCTTTAACGATAGGCAGATCCGGATCGTGTTCGGTCCCGGGCGCCATGCCACCTCCGGTGCACGTTTCCTATACTTCGAAGGCCCCGACGGAATGGTCTACGAGTATTCCTGCGGTGTGCGAATGATTGAAGAGGACGAGAAATGGCGTCCCCGGCAGTTTCCGTTCACGACGGACTCGTTTTGTGTCTGGGGATCGAAGCCCGACGTGCCCGAATTCAAGGAATAATCTCACATGACCGACACCAACTTCGGATCACTGGGCGAACCGGTTGAGCGGACCCAGACCCGGGTGCGCATGGCGGCCCGCGCCTTGGGCCGTAACGATCTTGGCCACGCATTCGGTCATGTCAGTGCCCGGCTCGATGCCGACAGCTTTTTGGTATGCGCGCCAAAGCCGATGGGATTGATCGCACCGGAAGATGAAGGAACAATCGTTCCTATCGAGGGAACGTTACCGGACGGCGTGCTGGGCGAAGTCCGATGTCACCAGCAGATCTACAAGCGTCGGCCGGACGTTAACGGAATCGCCCGAACCTTCCTGCGCGACGTCATGACGCTTTCAACATTCCAGCGGACGCCTAAATCGCGGATCGGCTTCGCCAGCTATTTCGCCCCCTTCCCGCCCCTATGGGACGACCCGTTATTGCTACGCGACGACGCCGCGGCGCTAAAATTCGCCGAAACACTGGGCAATGCCCGCGCCATCGTCATGCGAGGCAATGGCTGCGTGCTGACGGGCGCGACGGTCGAAGAGGCTATCGTTATGGCGTTCTTCCTGGAGGAATCCGCGAAGACCGAACTAGCCGTGATGGCGAGTGGCCAGGAAGACAGGTCGCTGCTATTTTCCAACGAACAGGCGACGGCCCGCGCCGTCTCATCGGGCCGTATCTTCGAGCGCATGTGGGACTATCTCACCAATGGCGATCCAGAGGGGTAGTCGCGCGACCCTTGAAAGTTTCCACGGTTCACAGGATGGTTCCACCGCGTCAACCACTCTGGATTTCTACTCATTGTTCTCGGTATTTCGACCTCCTACAATGTCCCTGCCCTCCCACCTACCGTCGCGGCTACCGCATCACCCGGGAGGATCTGGAAAACCAGAACGACACCTGAGCCGGGCCGGAGGTGAACACATTACACGTTCTTCCCGTGCCGGTTTTTGGATATAGTGGGCCTGCGATAAACGCATATACTGGGGAGAGAACATGACGAAGCGTCCTAATTTTCTGTTCATTATCACCGACCAGCATCGTGCCGATCACCTGGGCTGCAGTGGCCATCCGGTTCTCAAAACGCCGCATATCGATTCTATCGCCGCGCGCGGTACCAAGTTCGACAGATTCTACGTCGCCACCCCAGTGTGCCAGCCTAACCGGTCTACGCTTGTCACCGGACGCATGCCATCTTTGCACGGCGTTCGTTCGAACGGCATCCCCCTCGATATGCGGGCGAACACATTCGTCGACGGGCTGCGCACCGGCGGCTATACAACAGCCCTGGTAGGCAAAAGCCATATCCAGAATATGACCAAAATGCCCCCCATACACGTTCGGCAGGACCTGAAGGACGGCTACACATCACTGCGCGACGCCATGCCCGAAGCCTTTGCCGTAGATATCGAGGGCGATTACCGCCAGGAGCATCCCGAACGATGGGAGACAGGCGAGCCTTACGACCTGGATTTACCGTTCTACGGCTTCGAACATGTCGACCTGTGCACCGAACATTCGGATCATGTCGGCGGGCAGTACTATGCTTGGCTCAAACAGCAGCGCCCTGACGCCGACGAATTGCGCAATCGCGACAATCAGCTGGCGCACGACTATGAATGCCCGCAAGCCTACCGCACGGCGATCCCGGAAAAGTTCTATCCAACCTCCTATATCCGGGAGAAAGCGCTCGACTATATCGACCGGCATGTAGCAGCGGACAGCGCAAAGCCGTTCTTCCTGATGGCGGCGTTTCCCGACCCCCATCATCCATTCACCCCGCCGGGCAAATATTGGGACATGTACGGGCCCGAAGACATGGAACTACCAGCCAGCTTCGATTACGGCAATGTGGAGCCGCCGCCACATGTTAAATGGGCGCGCGACGCGCGGGCGTCGGGGGCGGCCGAAATCAATTCGCAGAACGCGTTTGCCGTCAACGAGCGCGAAGTGCTCGAAGCCCGCGCCCTGACCTGCGGCATGATCGCGATGATCGACGATGCCGTCGGCGACATTCTTGCCAAGCTGGATGCGTCGGGCCTTGCCGATAACACAATCGTTGTGTTTACCGCCGACCACGGCGATTTTCTCGGCGACCACGGCCTGATGCTTAAGGGCCCGGCACATTTCGAAGGCGTCACGAGGGTGCCGTTCATCTGGTCCGAACCCGGCGCCGAGGCCCGCACGACCGACACGCTGGCCGGCACCATCGATATAGCCCAGACCATCATGGACCGGGCCCGGATTGAACCCTATAACGGCATTCAGGGTCGCAGCCTTGTGAACGCTATCACCGGAGCGAACGATCCGGACATTGTGGATTCGATGATCGTAGAAGACGACCAGCAGCGGGCCTATTTTGGCTATACCAAGCCGCCGCGGATACGCTCTGTGATCACCAACACCCACCGACTGACCGTCAGTCAGGGCGAAACCTGGGGCGAATTGTACGATCTTAAGAACGATCCCGACGAAATGAACAATCTGTTCGACGATTCGGCCCACGCGGCCATTCGCGCCGATATGTTCGAACGTCTTTCCTACCGCCAGATCGAACTGGTCGACACCAGTCCGATGCCGACCATGCGGGCGTAAGCCGCAGGTAAAATTGTGAAATACCGTGTGACCCCGCTTCTGCTCGGCGACGCCGTCGTACCCGACATTCTGGATGTGTTCTGGAGCCTGTCGATGGAGACCGGCCGCTCCACCGTGCCGATCCTCGCCTTTCTCATCGAAGGAACGCCGGATGGGCCGATCCTTATCGATTGCGGTATGCGCGATCCGGTCCGCGCCATGGAGGTGCATCGCCTAGGACCGCACTCGACCGCTGACGATCAAACACTAGAGGCGCAACTCGCTCTCCACGGCGTAAAACCCGCCGACATCAAATTCATGCATCTGACACACCTGCATTATGACCACGCCGGCGGCTGTGCCCTGCTCCCTAATGCGCGGTTCGTAGTTCAGCGCACCGAGCTAATGGCCGCCGCCGCGCCGATGGGGCCGGAGGCGCTCGACATCGGCGGCAAGAGCCTGTTCTACGACCGCCTGGACGTCGCCGATCTGGTCAACCCGTTATGGGACCGGGTCGACCTCATGGAAGGGGATTACGAACCGTATCCCGGAATCCGCTGTGTGCTCTACGCCAACAGCCACACACCGGGGCATCAGTGCATCTATGTCGATACCGCCGAGGGCACGGTCGCCATCATTGGCGACATCGCGCGCAAGGTCGATCTCAATATCGAAAAGGAGATCATGCCGGGGCTGTATTACGATCTCGAATCCATGCGACGCGCGCTGATCGACATAAAATCCCACGCCGATCACGCGCTGCCAACCCATGACTGGTCGGTCTTGGAATTCGGGAAGGGCGCCTAGATGAGGTACCGGTACGCGGTGTCCGACTAAAGACCTAGATGTCTTTCAGTAGTAGCCCAACATTACCTGACAGCATCGCTTCGCCCTCCAGGCCAATGGCGCGGATGTCGTCGACGAATTTCTTCACCGCCTCGGGTTTTCTGATCTCCTGGGGATAGTCCGACGCAAACACGATGCGCTCCGTGGGCAGCTCGACGATGGTAGATTTAACCGAGCGCACGTCACCGCAGAACCCGGCGGTATCGAACACAAGACGCTCGCGGATGTAGTAGTCGAATTCATGCTCAGGCAGGCAACCGTGGCGTTCGCTGACACCAGTGCCCCAGAAATCCTTGTCCTGATAGCTGCGGATGCGGCCGAGCATCGACGCGATACCGCCACCGAGGTGGGCTATGTGGACCTGCAATTCGGGGAACCGGTCGAGAACGCCGCCATTGATCAGCCGGATCACCGCCTGAATCAGCGAGAATTCCCGACCGACCGATCGCGCCAAATCGTAGGCGTCGAACTGTTCGGGATAGGTTAGCTGGAGCGCCGGGTGAATAAACACGAACATGCCCAGCCTGTCGCATTCCGCCCAGAACAGATCAAGCGCCGGATCGTCGACGGTCATGCCGCCGAACTCGGTGGTGATCACCACGCCCTGAAATCCAAGCTCGTGCCGGCAGCGGGCGAGCTCGGCGAACGCGTCAGCCCCGCCCATCGGATGCGCGTGGGCAAACCCGAGAAAGCGGCCGGAATAGTTATTCACGGCCTCATTGGTGCGGTCGTTGATCAGCTTGGATTTATCAAGATCCGCGCACATGCCTTCGGCGCAGGACAGCACCGCAATATCGATCCCGGCAACGTCCATCATCTCGATATGGGCGTCGAGATCGAACAGCAGCGAGTGAAAACTGTAGGACGGTACGCCATTCGCGTCAAAAAACGTTTTAGACTGGTCACCGAAGCCATCCGGAAAGAATTCCTTCGGCGTAAAATGGTGCTGAAAATCGACGATCATCTGTATGGCGCTCCGTAAATGGGTACATCTGGGCTCAGAAAACCGGAATGTCGCAAATTTATCGACGGCATACAATCAACGGGCACAAACGTTCAGATCACCGTACCGCCCCGCGCCATTTATCGAACGACCGCGTGCTTGTATAGCCGAGATATTGCGCCCGAACAGCCAGGATAGGCTTTCCGGGATCACCGTCATCAGGTTAGTGAGGTTGCTCCCCGCGGTGGGATTTTAATGGCAGCCATCTTGGTCTGCAGCGGATTCCGTACTATCTGCGGATCCTCTTTGGCGACGGCGGCTACCATGTGGAAGGGCGCCCTGCCACCGATTTGGCGATACGGGTACGCCGACACTTTGGCCACCGGACTGGTCGTCGCGGGCGGCACACTGGGATCCTGATTCCGCCGAGCGTTATTCTGGTTATCTACGAATTGATAACGGAAACCCCAATTCGGGAACTGTTTGCGGCCCGTTTCCTGTCCGGACGCCACGGCATCCCGCTCGATATGGCGGAGGTAAAATACGTTGTTTGGCGCGATCCATCGCCCGGTCCGGCTGCGCCGAGACGCGATAGGGCAGAACGCATGCTGGCACTCTGATATTCTCGAATTTCGTGAACCGCACGGAGCTGCCAGATGGGCTTTTGTCGTTGGTCACCGGCAACTATCTGTCTCCGCTGATGGTGATCGCGATCATCATATACATCATGCTCGGCTGTGCCTTCGAAAACCTGTCGATGCTGCTGTTCACCTCCCCGGTGTTCTTTCCGGTCGTGAAAGAACTCGGCTATGCCGAGCTCAGCAGCTATCAGATTCTTGTCTGGATCGGCATTGACACAGTCATCGTCACCTAAATCAGCTTGATAGGCCCGCCGATCAAGTTAAATGTCTTCGTCCTGTAAGGCGTCGTGAAAGACGTGTCGACGGGCACCAACTTCAAAGGCGTCACCCCGTTCTGGTGCGTCGATATCCTGCGCCTCGCCATCCTGGTGGGTATACCGGTTATATCGCTGTTCCTGCCGAGACTGTTTTACGGCTAACCCTCTATCGCCGCGCGTTTCTTTTCCAGCCGCGCCTTCTGACGGTCGCGGTCGATCACGAAGCGCACGTGCTTCGCCTTGCCGACCAAGTCCATGCCGTCGTGAACCTCCACCTCCAGGGTCACACGCTGGCCTTCGACATCGACGATTTTCGCCGTCACCGTCGATGTCATGCCGAGCAGCGAGGCGCCGAGATGATCCACCGACACATGGGCACCGACCGTTTCCTCGCCTTCATCCAGATGTTCCTGAATAAGCAGGCGCGACGTTTCCTCGATGTCGCACACCATATAGGGCGTCCCATATACCCGGAGGTCTTCGCCCATAAAACTGATCGTTCGGCCGGTATCGATCTCGAACTGGCGCGTGGCCTCCAGTCCCGATTGCAAACTGTCTTTCATGAATTCGGTTCCCTGTATTTTTTGCGAATTTCGGTTTTAAGGATTTTCCCCATCGCGCTTTTCGGCAAATCTTCGACAAACGCCATCTGGCGCGGAATCTTGTAGCCACCAATTCGGCCGCGGCAATGTTCGATGATTTCGGTATCGGTCAGCGTCGTTCCCGGGCGTGGAACGATGGCGGCAAACAGCGCTTCGCCGAATTTATCGTCCGGCACGCCGACAACGGCACATTCGTGGACGTTCTCGTGCTGGTACAGCACCGCCTCGACCTCGGACGAATAGACGTTCTCCCCGCCAGTGATAATCATGTCCTTCTTGCGGTCGAGCAAGAACAGGAAACCGTTCTCGTCCATCTTTCCGATATCGCCGGTGTAAAACCAGCCATCGCGAAAGGCGCGGTCGTTTTCTTCCGGCCGGTTCAGATAGCCAATCGTTACATTGGGGCCGCGGACAACCACCTCTCCGTCGTCACCCAGCGGGACTTCAGCGCCATCGGCACCGACGATCTTCATATCGAGCCCGACCAACGGCCGGCCGGCGGCTTTGAGGATTTCATACTGGCCGCTTTCCAACGCAGCGACGTGTACGTCTTCGTCCAGCGTCGTCAGGATGGGTGAGGTCTCCGTCAGACCGTAGCCCTGCTGGATGTTGGCATTCGGGAACGCATCCATCGTCCGTTGAATCCATTCCACCGCCATCGGCGATGAGCCATAAAATACGCGATCCAGCGACGACAGGTCGTATTTAGGAAAATCCAGATCCTGAAGCGTCAGGATCACCATCGTCGGCGCCATCATCGCCGATGTTACGCCGTAATCATGGAACGCCTGCAACAGGTTTGCGGGCGTGAATACCGGCAGATAGGCGTGCGCTGCACCCTGTTGCGTATACCCGGTTCCCAGCAGATCGGCCGAGTGGAACATCGGGGCGACATGCAAATAGATGTCTCGCGACCGTATTTTCATCGGAGCGGTGCACTGCTGGCCGTTGGAAAATATGTTCTTGTGGGTCAGACGCACACCCTTCGAGCGGCCTGTCGTGCCGCCCGTATAAAGCAGGATCGCGTCGTCGTCCTCGGCGCTTTCATGACCACCCGACGGCGTGGCCGCGGCGATCAGGGAATCCGAATTCGGCAATCCGGTTTCCACACCATCGCCGGGGATGCAGATCGCGGTGTCGCGCCACGGTTCGAATTCGTCGCTATCGAGCAGCGCGAGGAACGCGTCCTCGATGAACAGCCGAGAGATACCAGAATCGTCCAGAATATATCGAATTTCAGGCGGGGCGAGCCGGTAATTAACCGGCACCGGAACCGATCCATTCCAGTACCCGGCGTGGAGAAATTCGCAGTGGCGCCACGTATTGCGGCAGATAATCGCATAGCGGTCGCCCTTGCCGATGCCGGTGTCACGGAATACCGCGGCGAGCCGCATCACGCGGTCCATGTGCTCGGTCCACGTGTAGCGGCAATCCGCATCGATAATAGCTGTATTTGCGCCGTACAGACGTTGCGTCCGTTCCAGCGCCGACCGCATGGTCAGCATCCCGGCTCCGTTTCGCTCCCTGTTTCTCCCGATTTAACTTGGCTCACAACGACAAAACAGCGTCAATTGGCGCCAGCGCCCAGGATACCGACCGCTTCGATCTCCACCAGCATGTCCGGATGGACGAGTTTCGAGATTTCGAGCAGCGTCGAGACCGGAAAATCGCCATCGAAATATTCGCGCCGCGCTTCCCAGACCTGCTGGCGGTCGTTCACATCGGTCAGGAAAACATTCACCTTCACAATATCGGACATGGTCCCGCCGGCGGCCTCGATCAGGGCCTTTATCTTGTCGAAAATGGCTTTCGATTGCTCATACGCGTTGTCGCCAACGATTTTGTCGAATTCGTCGCTGCGCGACGTCATCCCCGCGATATAGACATGCCGGTCGATCACCAGACAGTTCGACCATGTTCCTTCCGGCGGCTCGCCGACCGTGTTGGCACGAATTCTCTGCTTGCTCATGCTTCCTACTCCCGCTTGGTCTTCAACATTGTCGTCAAAACTATCCCAATCGCAATAAGGCCGATCCCGACGATTTGAAACCAATGCAGATCCTCGTCGAGAAACCAGATCGCAAGGAGCACGGTATAGACCGGGATAAGATGGATAAAGAGCCCGGCCCGGCTCGGTCCGAGCTCCTCAACGGCGTGATTCCACCAGAACAGGGCGAGGATGGAGGCAAAAACTGCGTTAAACCCGGTCGCCCACACGGTTTCCCATATAAGCGGCGTCGGCGCGTAATAAATGTTTTCAAGAATCCAGACCGGAAACAAGGCCGCCGCACCGGCGAGAAGAATGCCGAAGACAAGATTGAGCCTGTCGATTTCCCGTGGCACGCGGCGCATAAGCACCGCATAAAACGCCCAGGAAATGATCGATGTCAGGACAATAACATCGCCGAGATTGAGACTGAAACCGAGAAGGATTGCCACGTCCCCCCGGGAGATCAGGTAAATCACCCCGACAATCGAAATCAGAACGCCGGACCATTGAATGACCGTCAGGCGGTCGCGGAACATCAGCCAGGCAACGGCGACGATGGTTACCGGTTCCGCCGAATTGATCAGCGAGGCGTTGATTGCGGTGGTGAACTGCAGCCCGACAAACAGCATGCCGTTGCCACCGATGAACAACAACACGCCCAGCAGTGTGATGATCTTCCAGTGCTTGCGCATCACCGGCCATTGTACGCGGAGGTTCCGCTGGCACATCGGGTACAGGATGGCGAGCGCCAGAAGGCAGCGCAGGAACGACAGCGCCACCGGAGGTACGGTGCCTGCCACGTCTTTGACCACGATGATGCTTCCGGCCCAGCACAGCATCGCCAATGCCCCGGCCAGAGCGGGTGGCGGTGCGTAGCGGGACAAGATGTTATTCGGCGGCTGCACGCTCACTCAGGGCCTCGTTGACGCGCGGCATAACCTCGGTCGCCATCAATTCCAGCGACCGGCGGTCGAGCGCAGGCTCCATCCAGTCGTGCCCGGTATAAAGCAGTGTGCCGAATTCGCCGGTGACCTCGCGGAAGGCAAGAATTTGGTCAACCACCGAATTGACCGAACCGGCAATCACCTGCGTTTCAAGCGACTGTTCCAGCGTCACCTGGTCGTCGGGCTGATCCGCATAGGCGCGGAACAGTTCCGGTTTCCCGTTGCTCACCAGCTTGGTCATGATGTTCCTGAAATAGAAGCCGTAAGGCCCGTCCGGCGATCTGGCGTATTCTCGTGCCTTGCGGTCATCGTCGGCCACAAAGATAGATTTCGCGACCCGCCAGCCGGATCCGTTGACCGGCCTGCCCGCCTGTTCCAGACCTTCGAGATATTTCGGCAATTGCGTTGCAACCCAATGCGCCTGCATGTAGTTCGACGCAATCGGATCCCAGCCGCGCGCCGCGGCGGCGGTGATGCCGCGCGAATAAGGCGTGGTCGACGTGACCACGATCGGCGGGTGGGGCGTTTGCAGCGGACGCGAGATGATCCCCTGCCCGATATCGGCCATCAGCGTGCGCTCGGTTGTAGTGGTCCAATAATCGTTCTTCAGATTATAGGGCGCCTCGCCGGCCCAGATCGCCAGGATCATGTCGATTGCCTGGACCATCTTGTCATTGCGGTCGGCGTCCATGTTCTCGAACACTTCGGCGTCCGACCTCAGGCCACCGGGCCCAATCCCGAAAATAAATCGCCCATCGGTCAGATGGTCGATCATCGCGACATGCGCCGC
>Ga0209403_10006239_pt1 | contig 12162 bp, 7 predicted proteins | sample ArcticOcean_MG_C_8_FD_187440 | JGI IMG/M metagenome (GOLD analysis project Ga0209403, IMG submission 187440) | Marine microbial communities from western Arctic Ocean - ArcticOcean_MG_CB11_86 (SPAdes) (version 2) | ecosystem: Environmental > Aquatic > Marine > Oceanic | place: Arctic Ocean... | reverse complement strand
TCCAACATTCAGACCACCAACAAGAACCTGACCACGGTCTACTTTCTCCCATCCAAAAAGAATCTTAAATAATGTGGTTTTACCAGCACCACTTTGACCCGTAAGAAAAACAAATTCCCCTTCCTTAATTCGAAAGGATATATCAAATAAAGCAGGTGAAACACTGCCATATGATTTGTATAAATTGAATACTTGGATCATTTGAAATAATTAAATTATGTGCTTTTATAGTGGAATTTAAAAAAACCTACTTGGATGAATTATTAATAAGGAAGGTCACTCAAAATTCAATCAAGATGATCTATATTTTCATCAAGAAGCTTAAAGTCAGACTGCTCAAAATTTTCGGTTATAAATTCTTTGGATATTACTGTAGCTGTTCCTGATCCATAAAATTTATTTATTTGTTCTTCGGATAGGAGACTAAAGTTAATATACGTTTTAACAATTAATCGTTGTCCAATAATATCATATACAAAAACACCATGCGGACAAGTTAAATGACCTGAATTCTCTCCATATGTTAATAGTGCATCATTAATATAAGAATCCATGATGATGATACAATTATCATCGCTATCTGCACGCTCACTAAAACGGCTTAGACAATGAGAGGTATAAACTATATGTGGATGAGAAAAGGACTTATATAGCTTTCCTAAATCTGTAGACTCAGTATGAGCAGGTGATAATAGAGTAACAAATCCTCCTTTTGCAAAATCAATAAGACACATAACATCCTTCCCAAACTTTTTACTAACTTTACGCGTCATATCATCCATAAATTTTTGACGCTTACGTATAGAAATTCTCGAACTTCTACGAAATTTTTTTTCATACGCACTTTTAACGAATATATTTATTAAAGACTTATTATATTCAAAACGACTATTTTTTTCCATTTCAACCCCGTCCAATTCTCTCAAAAATGCTCATTATAATATGATATTATAATAGGATATTTATGAAAAGCATTAATTTCATCATCAATTTTCAGCTTTAATTATTATAGGCAGTAATAATAACTAACAAACAGGAAGTATTTATTTAACTAATGAACAATACATTAAATATATTAGGTGGTCTGATTTTAGGATCCACTTTATTCCTGGTGGCCATTAATTATATGGCAGATAATATCGAAGATTTTGAATCAGTAGCACTCCCTACTCCTAAAAACAATGATATAAAAACAAATAACCCAACTATTAAAATTGACGCAAAATCTAGGAAAAAATGGACTTTAGTCGATTTCTCTACAGAAAAATTATACAAAGTTAATGACGCAGGAAAAGAAAAGTCTGAATTTAAAAATTACCCTTGGGATATTGGCTTTCAAAGAACAAAAATAATTACCAATGGAGGACAGACAAATCCTGAAGGAATAGTAGCAGTAAAAAATATGGGCCCAATTGATTTTAATTCATTAGACCGTGTACCAACAGATGTAAATATTCAAGATAAAAATTCATATGGAAAAATTATTAACAAGGCAATAGCGGACTGGTATCTATATCGAACAAGAACACACAATATTGAATCTCAAAAAAATGTTTATGTTCTTCGAATGGCGGATGGTGGATACCTTAAAATGAAAATATTAAATTATTACTGTCGCCGCAATGAATCTGAATGTAAATCGATTATGTGTAGTCGTCAGGACGCCGCCTGTTATAGAATCGAATATATTTTTGCAAATAATGATGGAATTAATTTTCCGACTACAGTTAATCAAGAAATTGCAAACCCTTAAATAAATATAATAATTGAATAAATTTTTTATTTTTACATTTTTTATTTTAATATCTACTTCTTGTTCTAACAATACCTCTGGGATGATATTAATACCTAAAGGTGAATTCACTATGGGCATTAATCCAGGTAAAAAAGTTATGCAATTTATGTCAGACATGACATTAGCTAAAAATGCTCAACCTGCTCAGAAAGTATATCTTAAAGATTTTTTTATCGACAAATTTGAAGTTACATACGAAGAGTTTCGTCTTTTTAAACCAATTCTTAAATACTCAATTACAAACTCGAGTGAACCAATAAGAGGGGTAAATTGGTATGAAGCAGATGCCTATTGTAGTTCGGTCGGCAAAAGACTTCCCACGGAAAGTGAATGGGAAAAGGCTGCGCGGGGTACTGATGAAAGGTTATTTGTCTGGGGTTCACAATTTCTTAAGGGAAATTCAAATTTTGGAAAACATATTAATTCAATCGGTAGTAACACTAAAGATATAAGTACTTATGGAGTAGTAGATATGAATGGGAATGTTTCTGAATGGACTGCTACTTGGTACAATCCTTATAAAAATTCACAACTAAAGGATAAACTTTTTGGGGAGAAAGTTAAAGTTTTAAGAGGCGGCTCTTTTCACAAAATTCCCCATGGTTTTATGAAAGAGTTTACAATGATACCTTACCGTAATTTTGCTCCACCAAAAGAACGTTTTTGGGATACCGGTTTTCGCTGCGCAAAGTTTATTTAAAGACTTATTACGGTTTCGGCTCAGATGGGGGTGTCTCTTCACTTTTAATTGCTTTCCCAAAAAAACCTGTCATACGTTTAAATAAATTTTTATTCTCTCCCTTTGCAACTAAATCATTTTTTGGATTTGAAATCTTATTTTGCGCATCAATAACAATACTACTTTGGCTGGGTGGTTTCACACTTGATGATTCATTTAATCTTGTATTTCCAGATATATTTTTACGATCTGGTCGAGGTCCATTATTACGTCGAACATAACGACCTCTTTGGGGAGGGCGACTTCTTCGAACCTGTGTTTTAGGCGCTTCATTTTCTTGTTTCTGTTTAACCTCACTATCAACTACATTAGACCGACTTTTGGTTTCTGGAGGGCGACTTCTTCGAACCTGTGTTTTAGGCGCTTGATTTTCTTGTTTCTGTTTAGCCTCAACATCAACTACTTTAGACTGACTTTCCATTTCTAATGTACCTGATTGAATACCTTCAGGTTTATCATTTTTATAAGTCCTTCTAGATTGACTAACCGCTCGCCTGGGTTGTCTATGCTTACTATTTTCACCCCCACTTACTATTGTTTTGCCTGTAATAGTGGTAATGCTAGAATCTAAATTTTTTATTTCTTCTTCGGTTTTTTTGGTAACAAAGTATTTAAAATCCACCCAGGAAATAGCTGTTGTACTAATAAACTCAAGTTCGAATTGAAGTTTTTCTTGAAGATTTAGCAAGAATTTTCCTTTTTTATTAAGCATATATTCAATAACATCAGGAGAAACTTCAACTTTTAATTTCTTAACATTACCGCTTGCCAAGTACTCATTAATCTTACGTAAAACATGCACAACAATATAATTAAGTGATCGAACAACACCTGTACCAGAACAAGAAGAACAATCAATAAAAGCACCTTGCTGAACTGGTGGTGCCAACCTTTGACGAGACATTTCAAGCAAACCAAATTTTGAAATTCTAGCCATATTAATTCTAGCTTTATCAAGTTTGCATATTTTCTTTAATTCCTTCTCAACTAAACCCTGGTTTTTCTTATGAAACATATCAATAAAGTCGATAACAACCAGCCCGCCAAGATCTCTCAATCGTAATTGTCTACCAATCTCTAAAGCAGCTTCAAGATTAGTATTAAGGGCTGTTTCCTCTAGTTGACTGGCACTTGTGGTTTTGCCTGAATTAACATCTATACTTACCATTGCTTCACCGGAATCAAAAACAATTGATCCACCCGCCGGCAAAAGTACTTTTCGCTGGTACAAAGATTCAATCTGATCTTCTATTTTAAATCGAGAAAAAATTGGTTCAGTATCTTGGTATAGCTTTACCCTGTTTTCCAGTTTCGGCATTACCAGCCTCATAAAACTCTTTACAGCCTTATACGACTCAATATTATCCACAAGAACTTCTGATGTTTCTGTTGTAAAGTTATCTCTAACTAGACGAACCACCATATCAGCTTCCTGATAAAGAAGGTATGGAGCCTTTTGAACACTTTTTTCTTGCGATGATGTTAAATTTTCCCAAACCATAAGGAGTCGATTAAGATCTTTTTGTAGTTCAGTTTTTGTCCTGCCAACTCCAGCAGTCCTGATAATCAACCCTAAGTTTTTGGGAAGTTCAAAATCCGCTACAAGCGTTTTTAAGTTTTTACGTTCCTCTCCATCTTCTATTTTACGTGAAACTGCACTTGCATGAGAACCAGACATTAAAACAAGAAATCTACCAGGAAGGGAAATACTGTTAGTGAGAGAAGGCCCTTTTGCATCACGACTTTCTTTAGCCACCTGCACTAAAATTTCTTGACCACGTACTAAAACATCTTGAATTCGAACACGAGCTTTTTTTTCACCAGTATCGACATAAGACTCTTTTAAAACATCTTTAAAGGAAAGAAAACCATACTTAGAACCCCCGAAATCAACAAAGGCAGCTTCGATAGCTGGTTCGACTCTATTAATTACCCCTAAATATATATTTCCTTTAATTTTTTCTTGCGATACGTTCTCTACTATATAATCATTTATTTTGCCGTCTTCCAATATAACAGCTCGGCAGACCTCTGGATGGTCTCTATTAATCATCATTGATACTTTTTTAGGCATGTTCCTCTTTCTTTAGGTGGGCTTAATCAATAGTAGTTATACAAGCTTAATTCACCAAATGAATATAGCATGAATTTAATACTTATTGAGGCCAATTAGTTGTTTATTTTTAATAGCTTACCTAATTTAAACTATCTAATGACATAAATAGTATTAAATTACTTAATTTAATAAACAAGAGTACTCATCATACATATTAGAAATATACTCTCGGTAAATCATATTATCCCTTGCTAAATCAAAGACTTTCTGCAAATATAAAAATTAGTTAAATCATTCAATTTTACTATAAAATCACATGAAAATGCATACAGGGATGGTTTCATTAGAATCATTAACTACTGAAAACCTAAAAGGTAAAACAATATTCATTCGATGTGATTTTAATGTTCCATTGATTTCGACTAAAAAAGGTTATTATCGCGTAGCTGATGATACTCGTATGCGACGTTTTTTTGATACAACATTTAAAAAAATCCATGACCTCACAGAAGGAGACTGCCGAGTTATTATTGGTTCTCATCTAGGGAGACCTCAAAAACAAAAGGATCACATCGGATGGGATGGAATATTTAATATACAATTTGTTAGCTCTCATTTCGACACTTTGATTCGTCGACTCCATGGTGATACATATACCATTTTCCCCCCAGAAATAATAGACTCTCACATGAAGCATTCTTTGGAAATTGCTGCCCATAAAAGGATGCCGCCCGGTGGAATAAAATTTCTTCCTAACCTCAGGTACTTATTAGATCCATCTAGACCGGATACGTATAGGCAAGAGTTTATCTATGAACTTGCAAATGTATCTGATGTATATATAAACTGTGCCTTTGGATGCAGTCACCGAATCACAAAAAGCATAAAAATGCTACCTCAGCTAATGAAATCTCAAAATAAACTGGTAGTCGCTGGGACCCTCTTAAGCGAGGAAATCAAAAATCTAGGAAACTTTGGCCGAAAAATAATAAGTCAGCCTAAAAAAACAGTAGTCATTGCCGGTGGATCGAAGGTTTCAGACAAACTATCTGTATTAAAACAGTTTGTGCATACTGGGGTCAAGGCAATTTTTATTGGTGGAAAGATGGTGAACGCATTTTTGCTTGCTAAAAAGTCAAAATCTAAAATAAAATCCTTTGATATTTCTGATATTCCAGCAAGTTTAGTTCATTCCAATAATGAAGTTAATTATGATTTAGTTAATGAGGTGAGTCTAGCAGCAGAAATATTAGACATATCAACTGAAAAAAAGGTTAATTTAATCTTTCCCCAAGATTACAAATGTGTCAATGAATTCAAATCACCTAAGTATTTCATTAAAACAGAACTCGATTTTGAAAAAGAAATACAACTAGACCTAGGACCTAAAACAATAGAAAACTTTAAGAATACTATCCTTTCAGATGGGGTTGAAAATATTTTATGGAATGGTCCTCTAGGAGCTTATGATCATCCAACAAATTCTGATTATATAGAAGGATCATTAGAGTTAGCCAAACTTTTATTTGAAGAAGCTCTGACAAATAAAAACTTTTCCGTTGTTATAGGGGGTGGAGATTCAGCTGCGATTCTCAGTAAAATTGGAGACAATCAATTAAAAAATCTCATTAGACAATGTTTAGAAAAGCAACTAGCAGCCCCAATAAATCGAGGTTTGATTAATTTGGACTTTACAGTTGATGATAACTATCTGTTATGGAATTACCTGTCATCTAATTTTTTTGTTTCAACTGGTGGAGGGGCTACTCTAGAATTTTTAGAGAAATTTCTCGAATCCGAAGGAAACGGAGAGCTAGCATCTTACCTACCGGGAACTTCAACATTAATGGAGCTAACTACGGCATGAAAAGTATCAATATTAGAACTTTTAAATTTATTTGATACAGGTATTAATAAACTAACTAACGAAGTACATTCCTCAAGTAATTTCGCATAACACCCCTTGGTATCAAGAGCCAATTGAGTAGGCTCATTTTCTTGAATATTTTCTTTCCGCTTAACAAACATATCTGTAATTGATTTAAGCTCAGGATTAACAAATCCAATTTGATTAATTTTTTTATCCAATTTTTCTATTTCTTCAGCCAATATCTTTACTGCGTCAATTGTTTTAGTTAAATTGCCTCTTGAGCATAAATTGATAATTTGATTAGCTAATTTTATGCCAATAGACGCAATACTTTCAAGAGATTTCAAGGTAACCATTTTATCATCTATTTGCATGCATAGTTTATCCGTATTACTACAATCATATTCTCGAAATAGTAATTCTCCAATATCGCAATGAATATTACTTCTATCCATTTCTTGACCTAGAGATTTCAACCAATGCTCAGCGTAAACTTCTCTAATAACATCATTTAAAGTTATGGGGTGCTTTATCAATGAACGAAGTCTCAAACGACTATCTTCTCCTATATAAGTATTAAAAATATTTATTTCATCCATATTAGACATTGTTTTAGTTGTTTCCCATACACCGTTAGCATGATGCCTTTGAATCATTAATAATAAATGATCCGGCTGTACTTTATGAACACAGACAATATTATTACACTCAACACCATAACTACATGGAGCACATTCAATACGAGCCTGAAAGATAACATGACCTGGACTATAAGGAGCGGTCTCGTAAGGATGAGCATGAGCGAAAAATAAACCAACTACAGTTGTTCCAACGGCCGCAGCAATATGCATAGTTCCAGTATCATTGGTGATTAAATACGAACAACGCTTTACTAATGAGGATAACTCATCGACATTAGTCCGACCTGTAAGATCAATTAATTCATCTTTATATTTCGAAAAATAAACTATTTGTTCACCCAATTCCTTTTCTGAGTCTACTCCAAATAAAATTAATTTTGCACCAAGGCTTTCTATTAAGCCATCGGCAAGTATGGCAAAAGACTTAGGGGACCACCGTCTACCTTCAATGCTAGAACCAGCCTGCATTCCAATAATAAGGTCACCTTCCTTAATAGAGTTACTAAATTTTTTAATTAGGATCTTTGTATCGATCGAACTTGGGATTAGATGAATAGGGTTATTCTCAGGGGTAACACCAGCACCTCTAGTAAATATTTCCACAAGATTAAAAGGGTTAATCCTTCGATTAAATGGCTCCGTGCCAAAGTACTGCATCCAAGGATCAAAAGTTATCCGATCTCCATTGCTGTCACACCCAAAACCACGCACATTTTTGACACCTAAATAAGAAATCATAAAAGCACTTAATTTCGAATGACTTAAATTAATTAATAAATCATAGTTATTAATTTTTAATTCATCCAATAGTGACTCTAAATATCTATAAAGATCAATCCAAAGAAAACCATTTAGACTTTTTCTATCTCTAAATTGCTTTATATCAATAACTACCCTTTTATTAATATGTGGAATATTTTTTGAAAATTCTTCAAAATCTTTGGTAACCATTAATGTGATATTTGAGTCACGGTATTTTTTTCTGAGCCCAGTTATAGTGGGAGTTGTTTGGATTAGGTCCCCCATTCGAGTCATATTAAGAATTAAAATATTCTTAACCATTATTAGACTCTGTTTTAACCAGTTGATCTGTCATTAAAACAAGTAATTCTTCCTTACTTAAATCACCTGTCGAAATACTAATTTTATCAACCATTGTTTTAATTGAAAAATCATTCGAACCACGAAATTGCTCAAGGTATTTTCCCAGGTCTGTAGACAAACCAGCGTAATCAATGCTGCTAACGACTGGGTCTCTAGATTCAACCTTAAATCTAGTCGTCAACTGCTCTAAGTTATCCATAAATATATAAATAAGCATTTCCTCCATACGATGTTGAATCGTATGTTCTTTTAAAACTCGTTCTTTACCACAGCTAGCAATTACCTTAGCTTCATCAGAGTTATTCAAGTAGTAATCAATTTTTTCACACAGATCGTCAATGGAACTAAATGTTACAATTTCTTTTATAGGATCCATTAAGTCATCTAATTCAGAACGATCATCAATTAACTGAAACCCACCGCAGGCAGCGATTTCAAAAGTTCTAGGATTCACAAAGTCGCCAACAGGGTTTACACCTTCGTGAAACGAAGAAGAATGTAAATTTAAATTAATCTTAGCTGCATTATAAATTTTTATAATATTATCTGAATTAAGACGCTTATTATTATTTTGAACTCGGGAACCAAGAATTGAGTCCAAATTCCATTCAGTTCCCCATATTTTAAAATCATAATCAAGTAAACGAGGAAATGATTGCACTCGATTAAAATAGCCGGCACCCATAAAGGATACATCCGAAGAATACTTATTCATCTCTTCTGTGCTTAATGGGATTTTCCTATGCATACTTGGCAAACATGCTTGTGGAAGGTAATAGTGATTTTCAGCACCAATGTTACTTAGTTTTTCAAAAAATTCTCCCCTCTGAATAGTGAAAAAATAATCATAACAAGAACCAATATCTTTCCAATATGTAAGATTTCTAAAATCTTCAACAAACCAAAAAGCAATTGGGACATTCAATAGTTTTAAATTCCTAATCGCTTCCGGTGTCAGAGGTGCTTGGGCAAGGGCAAGAATTAAATCAGGTTTAAAGTCAGCTGCTTTAGCAGCTATAAGCTGGCCCATAAAACCCGAAAATTGCTTAGATAAAGATTCGATGTTTTCCTTATTTCTTGTTGAATTATTAATAGCAAAAAACCCATCAGCAAATTTTTCACATTCAACCGATTCTGCATGATGACCCATTTCATTTAATGCTTGGACGCAATAATTCGCAGTGGGTAACGACCCTCCATAATATGGGTTTACAATAAGAACTTTTATTCTGTTTTTTTTAATAACCTTTGATGTTTTTATCGCTAAATTCATTCGCTTAAAATAAACATCCGATATTCTTATAGAGGGAATATGTTCATATACGTTCCAATTTTCTGATTGATTCGAAGCTAAAATTTTTGGGGGGGGTGTGGCGACAATAAACTTTGTATTATTTACAAATGATTTAATATCAACAGAGTATAAAAATGCTTGAAAAATGGCCATTAATGGCTCAATCACTAAGATCTCTTTATGCCGAGTTCTCTTTAAGATTTCCAAAACATGGTAACCAAAACCCAGACCATATATGACTGGTTGGTCAACACTATTGAAGTTAAAGTTTAATAAGGAGTCAGATGCCTCCTTAAAGGGGTTATATGTGCTGTGAAGAGAAATAGATCCAATTTTAGGAATTGGATTACCATCCTTTGCCATCACAACATTAACTATTTTTTGCAATGGCTCGAGTTCAACCCTCTTTGCTAAGGATGGTTGTGTGACTTTTAGTAATGCTAGATTTTTTGTATATAAATTCAAAGTATAAATAGAATATTAATTAATAAACTCCTTCTGTTTGACTTTCTATTTGATTAAACATATCTTTTGCATCCTCATGGATCGGATTAATTTCTAAAATCCTAGAAAGGATATCTCGAGAATCATCAATTCTATTTGTTTTAAAAAGTATTCCTGCAAGCCCTAAAAGAATGTCAGTATTAGCTGGGTTGATTTTGAGGTATTTTTTCATTGCCATTTCAACTAGATCGAATGAATTTTGATTATAAGAAAGCTCTAACAAATTACTCATGGCAGATTTATTTTCTATATTAATTGATAAAGCCATATTAAATGAATCTATAGACTTTTTAATATTCGTTGATTTCTTATACGCCATTCCAAGCCCACTAAAAACCTTGTCACTATCGGGATATTTTTCAGATAAAACTGTAAAACGTTTTATAGAGTCATTTAGTTTGTTTAATTGGAGTTCTAGTAATCCTAGGCCCACCCCCGCAACATAACCATCAGAATTAAGTTCAAGACTTTTTTTATAATTATGTTCTGCATTTGAAGGGTCCTGTAACTGCATAAAACAATTACCTAGACGAGCTAAAATTTCCGAGTAATCATCCTGGTCTTTACCTACCTCACTATATAGTTTTACAGCGTCTTGATATTTACCTTCATCTTCGAACGATTTTCCTAATATTAACGTAGTACTCATTTCACTCTCCTTAATTTTAGAAAAACTTTCTTTAGGTCTATTCCCAGAAATTAATTTTGCTGAAATCTTATATTGAAAAACAAAAAATTTCTTCAACTCTTCAGGTGATAAATCTCGAATGCTCAAACGACCAATATTTAACGTGGTTATAGAATCCTTTGCACTATCATATTGTGGATCAAGAGTTTCATGAACCTCTATGATTTCATAACCAGCATCAGTAAATAATTTTTCAATTTCATGATAGGTAAAAAACCTTAAATGAGTACGATCTAGAATCCCTTCATCCTGATAGGTCCAATTTCCTTCTATGAGCTGGTTTACTACTCCTAGGTATTGAACGTTGGGGATACTTGCTATTAATGTACCGGTAGATTTTAACAACTTGCTGGTTTTTTTGAGAACAGTCAGTGGGTCTTTTAAATGCTCTAGAATATCGGCAAATAAAAGACAATCAAAAGTTTCATTTTTGTAAGGAAGATCAATATCCTCAATATCACCCTCAATAACATCATCCAATAAAATTTTTGCTTCAATTGCAGCATTATGATCTAATTCAACTCCTGCCACATAAACCCCTGATTTTTTCTTTAATTCATTGCCGGTCATACCTGCTGCACACCCAATCTCGAGGATATTTTTAGCGTCACTCGGAACTATTGATAATATATCTTTACGAATATTCTTATAATATGATGGCATTAGAGGTTTTTCCGACCCATTACTTAAATTGGAGGATTCGATAGGTTTATTTGTTTTCGTATGATCTAAAAATTGAATAATTGCAGAATGTATACTTTTCTGCCAAAGCCCAAGAAACTTGGATATTGGAAATTTTTCCATAATTATTTCTCTAGATTTTTGACCTAAAGCTTTTGCCAAAAATGGATTATCGAGTAACTCTTGAGTGCGCTCTCTTAGATAATCTATATTTTTAGATTGATAGCCATTTACTCCATTAATGATAGGAGAAGTTTTATTTGAAGTGGTTATTACAGGCATACCAACTGCCATGGCCTCTAAAAGGGATAAATTGTATCCATCCTCATATTTTTCTGTAGTTGTATGTAAATACATACGCATAGAACGATAATGATCTAATAAATCACCAAATCCAGAAGACATTCGTGATTTATCAATAGTCGGATTCATCCCAAGAGTTATTGATGGTAAGCCCGCTAATATAGACTCGCCTATATGAAAACCCATCATAAGGTCTCTCTCTTTGATTAAATTTCCAACTCTTAAAATAGCTCTACTTTCACCAGTATAACCACCATATTCATTTACATCTAAACCGGGCAATATAACGTCACCATCCATCCCCCAATCAAGACGTTTACTATCAGAAATAAATACCTTGTTAACATCAATAAGTAATGGGCCAATACTATTTAGATATTTATCTCGATTTATATTATTGTTTCCAAGTCCAATTTCAGTAGTCAGTTTGTTATGAAACACTAGTATTTTTGGAATGCTATAGTCACGTACCTTAATAAGGTCTTTG
>Ga0209403_10006237_pt1 | contig 12163 bp, 31 predicted proteins | sample ArcticOcean_MG_C_8_FD_187440 | JGI IMG/M metagenome (GOLD analysis project Ga0209403, IMG submission 187440) | Marine microbial communities from western Arctic Ocean - ArcticOcean_MG_CB11_86 (SPAdes) (version 2) | ecosystem: Environmental > Aquatic > Marine > Oceanic | place: Arctic Ocean... | reverse complement strand
ATAGATTGTTCAACCATTTCTTCCTCTTGGAACACGAACACTCCTTAAGCCCAAAGAATTCTTTAAATCTATCTTCTGTTACTCCAAACTTACTTAAAGTCTCTTCAATTACATCACCAAGACCTACAACATCCTTTTCATCAGTATTAAAATTAATACCTCTTTGTTCGAGGTCTTCTATTACCTTATTAATATCTGATTTAATTTCTGACATATCGCCCCCTCTTAAAAAACAGGATAACGATATATTATACACAAATTAGTTGTTCATTATTGGTACATATAACAACTCTGAATAAAGAAATTCACCTTCTTCTGTTAATACATCGTCCTGATCAAGATATCCATCTTCAACTAAAAGCATCACTATATCGGTTTCTAATTCTGTTAGATCGGCTAGGTCAACGCAATTAAATTTACGTGCAATTAGTTCCAAGGTTACATCACTCACCGTTCAATTTCCTTTCATACCATTCAGCTGAATGAACTATATTATAAACTACTTCTCTATATTCTTCGCATTCCTCTGGAGTTAATTCCATACCACAGGTTGCAAGAAAGTTCCTCATTTCTAGAGTGGTTTGATCATTATCATTAAGAAGATCTTTACATTTCCATATTAATGAGACCCACTCAATAAACATTTTTAGACGTGTAGTATCTCTAAACGCCTCTTTGAAATCATCTTCATAATCCATATTATTATACCAACTGGAGTTTATGTGGCGATCTAAATAGGTTCCAACATAAGTTAGATTTAGAAACTGGCCCCATATAAAGGAATTGTTTATCACCACCTTTAACGGAGGTAACATGCAAACCCTGTTCCGCTAAACCAATAACGGTATAAAGCCCTCGGTCTGTAAGATAATGACAATCTCCGTTTTCATCCTTATAATACGGACCTGATCCTCCGACAACCCTAATCATAACACCTTGAGTAAGGTTTGTCCAGTTATCAATGTCTTTTTTTCTGCGAGTTTTACGAAAACCCTTCTTGATTTTAAATGGGTGGTCACAGTGTTTGCAATTGAAAGCACGAGGACCGTTACCACCCCCACACTTCTCACAGATTTTATTACCGCGTTTCTTCTTTTCTAAATCCATCATATAAACCATTTTCTAAAGATACTATAAGACTATAGAAATTATCATTAATTTACATATTTATAATACTTACACATGTTCATATTAAGTGTCCATTAAATAACTTAGCAGTATAAATATAGAAATAACTATAACACATCCGATAAGCCTAATCAATTCTTTTTTATCAAATGATTTCATTTTTCTTTCCAGTTAATTATTAACCCAGTAATAAACACGAGAAGACAGAATCCGCCGAATACAATAAGCCAAACCCATATCATAGCCTTGATGTATAGCTCTATCATGGCCATTGTATTCTCTCTCGCTCAAGGGTATTGTGTAATATGTATCGTAGGATTTTTACTTCAAATATCGTCATATTATATTCTTTACTCCCTATTTGGCATTGGTATAACATTACCTTAAATACGGGAAGCTGGAGTCGAACCAGGAGCAAATAGCTGACGGCTTTATAAGAACCGCTTGAGGACCACCTTCACATCCCGTGAATTAGAAATTATTATCAAGTAATTTAAATCGTCTAATACTGTTTAAAGATAAATCTCTAAAAACAAATGTATAATTAGCATTTATTAATCTTGCATCTGTAAATGCAATCGCTGGGCTAACTAATCTACTTTTTGAATACAGACCATATCGAATACGTTTAATTAATAGATCAAGTGCTATAACGTCTTGGGTTATCATTATAAGGTACGGCTCCATTATAATCACAGTGGTAAAAATAAATTAGAGTTAATCACCTCAATTCCTTTCTCTATTACAATGCTTTGCGATTGGGCGAAGCCCTGTGTTTATACTGTTTTCATTACATAATGACCCGTAAAATATACAAGGTCAATTCTTATCTTACGCACTTATGTCACTTTTCTTCTACTGTTATTCAATCAACGGCTTTTTTTCTTCATTGGTATAGAAGCTGTCGTCGTGCGAAGGTATAAGCAGTCATCTGGTGAGATTCGCAATCTTTTAGGGATTGCTCACCTCTTCAATTCATTTGGTAATCGCAAGTTTTTATTTCGTTAGTCACTCAATAAAAATATCAGTGTAAACCTCTTCTTATTATAGCCAGTTTTAGCGTTCGAAACAGGGGTAAAATCCGAAAATGGTAAAAATTTCCAAAAATAGTCAAAAACCCTTATTTATCCAATTTTCTTGCAACATCTGGTCTCACCATAAAGAGTGACATGGCATCAAACCTATTCAAATGATGTTGCTTATTAAGATAAGATGTTAATGTTGATTTCTGAAAACCCAACTTTTCCACTTTATACGTAGTTGGGTGAAATTTATTCATAAGTAAACTCGCTTCTCTAATTCTTTCTATTAATTTTTCCATATTAAATTCCACTATTCTAGTCAAAGAGGCAGTCATCAATTCCACCGTTTATCAAGAGACAAGGTTATATACCTTCTTTTAAATTCTTCTTTGTGCTGATTACTATTGTAAAAAGTACAATAAATACTACCTGCAACCATTCGTGCATCTAGTCCTAAAGTAATCGTATTAAAAAAAGTAAACCCCTTTTTACCTGCCTGTGATTGTAGTCTTTGTAATAAAACATTCATCATTTTAATATCTCCTTAACTCATTAGTTATCTTTAGCTTCTGAGTATCTCTATTCCAATAAAAAGGTCTCCCTATTATTACATCCTTACGTAGTCTATCAACAAGAGATTTTAATGGGTGAAATTTATTCAAATGATGCCCCCGTATAATTCTTGATTGTCTCTCTCAGCACTTCTAGTGCGTCATCCTCTTCCTGCATCCTGTCACCGCACCCGTGTTCCTTATCTGCCTTCTCAATTGCCTCTAAGACCTCGTGAGCGGCTCGGATTACCGCCTCTACGTCTACATTGTAATAAATGTATGCCATATGTCCACCCCTTTTATAATTTATTAAAACCGTTCTTCTCGGCTCTTTTTATCAAAAACTTACAATCATATGAACCCCTTATCTGCGGGGCGACTCTTCTAGTTTAGGTAGCACAACAGGGATAAAAAATTATGGCAAATACAACAGGTTATCTATTAGCATCATTGATATCGTATTAGCTCTTACTCTACCAAGCAAAATGCCATACCCTATATTTAAACGTCCTTCTCTTATCCTATCACTACTAATACCACGGGCGTAAAGAGGATTTTTAAATTCTCTTCTTAAATCCATTTGTATTATGTCTAGTGTTCCAGTCTTATTCATTGTGGTAATTCCAACGAGTCAATCTCAAAATTAAAAACATTTATATACCACCACTTACTAATAAGAACCCTACCCCTACGAGCCACCTTCTCTTCCAATGTATCTGCTGAGAAATCGTGTATTATACCAAAAGCAAATAGAATTCTCCAATATTTTAAACTAATCCTAACTTTTCCAGTTCTACCTATTTCAGCAGTAGCTCTTAATCTCTCTGGTATACTAAGCATAATCATTATTATTCATGACCGTCTTTCTAATGAATCTCTAACGATAGCTAATGCACGCTTCTCTGTTCTACCCCAACCAACATGCTTGTTTATATCATCTACTACGATGAAACACTTCCAACGTTTGCTTTTCTTACAGTATTCAACATGACCGCCAGTAGGTTTAGTCATGATACCCGCAGGCATAAGCATAACTAGACTGATACGATAGGTCTTCAGCATCCCAACGTGCCTTGTCAATCTTATAACACTTCTCACAAATACCAACGGCATCGAGGTCTATGTTATAATTAGGATGCTTTTTGTCACCCACATACATAGCTGGTTCATAGTCAACAACACCTGCGTTGAAATACCCACACTTTTTGCATAACATTTTAATCCCCTTAAATATTAACACTTACTGGGTTAACAAACTTTGCACCAAACTTAAACTCATACCAAGTATAATATTCATCACACATGGTACCAACTTGTAAGAACCCCTTACTCTCTAAACACCAGCCAATGTTACGTTCAGGTGCTGTTAGCTTATCAAAAGGAATAAATGCCAGTTGTTTAGCAATGTAGTTTAATACTTCTGTGTTATTCATGATTTGCCTAATCTAATGCTTCAATAAAAGAAAAAGGTATGTCAACCTCTAGTGGTAAAATCTTCAGTATAACTCACCATACTCATTTATCAACTCCTTCGTACCAACACAAAGTCGTTACTCCAACTCTGCCCTGTCCAACACTACTCTTGTGAACCGTAAATGAATGAGGTTTAGATGGAGATATTTTATATTGGGCCGCTGCTAGAATTGAACTAGCAATAAGTCTAGGATTTGGATTTTGGTTTACGGGCCAATCTATAGTTGTTTTTTCTATTTCTGATATATTATCTGTAATCGGCACATCCAATCCCATACAGCCTTGATTCAAAATCCATTCTATGGAATTTACTATATGTTTGTCACTCATTCGTCAACTCCTTCAAAGGTATTCCCCAGAACTTTCAGTTCTGTATAATCAAATCCCCATTCAACAACTTCTGTCGATATTTCAACCTCAAGAGAAAAGCATAAATCTTCCTCATTCCAAAAGACTTTACCAATGTTTGGTCTTGATGTTTCTACTGGTCCGGTCAAATAAATTTCTACAATATCACCCTCATAAATCTCAACGCCGTTCTTATCTTTAAGTCCGGTGTATTGTTGGATTACAACGTCTTTCATCAGGCAATTTTTATTAGACCAGTCGCCAGAGTCTCTCTCGTATAGAAAAACTTCACAGCCTTCACCACAATCCTTTAATGAAAGCATAGGATCTTCTTCTGCCCACGGATCTAACCATCGCTTTTCGTTCTTATGCCAAATTCTAAACTTAATCTCTCTCATTTATCAACCTTTTCAAAAAGTGCTTTCCACAACTGTAAATCAATAGAGGAAATAGTGTTTAATAGTTCTATTTTTTAGTTATCAAAGCAACTATCCTTATCATTTACCATGCCTAATAACCCAAGCCATATTTCTAATTGCAGGGGCTAATGTAGTCAAAACCCGACTATCTAAAGAGAAACATTTACCAGATTTGATTGTTCTTTCGCTCCATTCCTCCAATTCATCATTGTGGAAATTGTTACCATCAGCATTCTTGAAGAAACTGTACAAAGTCACGGCTAAGTACTTATGTAGTTTAGCGTGAGTATTGTGTGCTTTAATCGTATATTTATTCATGTAGACTCCCCCCTATACCCACTAGCCAGAACTATGTTACCACTTTCAACGCCTTGAACAAGATTAGTAGATTTTAAGAAACTCCACTTATCAACTGATTTATCCAGTCTTTCCTTTATCATTAACTCTTCCATGTTTAAAGTTGAAATCACTAATCTCTCCCTCAATCCTGAAATTGTAGCACAAGATGTAGTTGCTGCAACATTCCACAACTCAGAGTCCATATTTCTGATGTGATTACATAGTTTTTTTACTGTTTTATAGTCTAATGTGTTTTTTTTGCCCATTATTCTTTTTTTTATACGCTGTTTTGTGGGATCTCTACCCCTGATTATACACTAGACAATGCCAAAATACAACCTAAATTCACCCAAGTCTCACTATTGGTAAAATAGCCCTATATACATTAAAAAACCTACTACAATACACCACTGTAATAGGAATAATACTATAGATATAGATAACAAAGAGAAGAAATGTTAAAATATCAAAAATATGTGACTATAGTGGGCAGTACACACCACACAATCACATCCACCAGCAAATTTACTGCTCAAAACAGTATGCTTGCCCCACCACACTCATCGTATTTTGTCTTAAATCTTCAATTTGGTGCATACTATAGGATAATTTGGTGATAAGAAATGTAGGATATTTGTCATTTGAGGTGAGAATACCATCTGTAAGTTCAGATATTACACGAAATAGATTCGAATGGGCTGAAATTGAGTGAATATGTGTCATTTGGGGTCACCTTAGGTATACTACATCTTGTGGTTGACGATTTTTTGCTTGCAAGACCTTAAAAAGGTCTAACCCCGCTCTCAGGGAGACCCTTTTTCAAAAATGCTGGACTTATTGATGATTTTTCGAGTCTTTAGGGGTCAAATTCACAATAATGTGACCACTATATGTTGTGTTTACTATAATCTTGTCCTAAATTCAGTATATAACTATAAATAGTGTCAAAAACGGTTACCTGCACATCACGATTACTTAGCACCTTTGCGGAAACCAATACATCAATATCATTGCTTAAATTCAGCAGTGTGCGATATAGCACAGTGATGGGGGCGTGCTTCATCATAAAGTCTCACCTGAGGGACTCGAACCCTCATGTCCATTACGGACAACGGATTTTAAGTCCGCAGCGTATGCCAATTCCGCCAAGGTGAGAAGTTCATCTTTTAGTAATATTTGTACGTTCCCAAGACTGTGAGTAATATTAAATATACTATCTATCATACCTACATAATTGTTCTCTTTGTATATATATACATAATCAGGAGTCAACTGTTCAGTGCGACGTAAATCGTTGTTTAATGAAAAAACCGCATCGGTTACTTTATTATTCATTGTGTATTAAAATCATACAGTGTAGTGTTTTGATACATAGGGTTCATTGTGTTATTCTGAATCCTGAGGAAACTTTACGAAACGCACCCAACCACGTTCATATTTATGGCGAAGTGCCCACATATTGGGATTACTGTTACGAAATAGATAGATATATTGGGTTCTATTGGTTTCATATATACCTATTTGAATAAATCTCATAGCCTGTATCATCCCATAGAGGGTGGCTCTTAACTGCATATCAATATCTGTCTGCATATGGTCATTCTCGCTGGCAATACAATGATGGCCGACTCTCAAGGGTTAGATAGTACAACAACAGTTCCACTTTCCATTCTAACACATAATCCACACGTGTCAACAAATATCTCAAAAAAACGGCCGGGTCGCTGGCGAACAAATGATTGCCGATCCCCAAGGATTGGGGGAGACAACCGTCTCACAAACAGGAACGAGATTCTCACAAACAGGAAAGGGGTTGACTTGACGTAAAGTGTTGGTATGATTGGGGTTAGGGCGAATGACCCCGGGCGGCTTCGCCGTAACCCCTTTGTCCATAAGGGTTTACGTCGATCCGCCATTTCTTCAAACGAAAAAACCCCAGGGGGAGACGCCAAGTCACCCCTGAGGCCCCGCGAAAATTCACCTACACTGCCAGATCCAGAGCGAGTACTTCGGCAGTTCTCACCGCACGGTCATTGCTCGACGCGATGATCCGAGCAAAGTCACCAGTCTGCCCATTCTTCCTCGTCGCGTCATGCTGCACATATCCCTGAACAGCATTGTAAGCGAGCCATGCGTTGACCTTGAAGTCAGTCGGGAACACGTCCCGTGACGTGGCTCGATGCTCACGATACAGACGCCTGAAGATCGCCTCTGTGCGATTCTTGTGAACCGTGACGCCACGCTTCGAATCAGGATCAGGTTGCCCGTAGATGGCATCCAGGAAGTCAGTCATCACAACTTCACGCTCAGTCATCCGGTCGATCACATCAGTCAGATCCGCCCACGATTCTTTGAGAACCTGGAACGTCTGAATCAGATCGTCCATCTTCGACCGAAGACCAGAAGTGTGACGAATCGACACGGTTGTCCCTGAGACTTTCCGCATCATACTCAGATTTGAACACAGATCACGATAGTACCCCATCGTCGCAGCAAACGCTTTGCCGTCATAACCTGCCCGCACAATGAAACGCGGAAACACGTTGTCGGCGGTTCCACAGACAGATCGTCTGTAATCCGCAGATGGTGCGATGTTCACGTAATGACCGTGATTGAAGTGACACTCAACGTTGATTGAATCATCAAACGCTTCGCCAGCGGCTTCGACCAGGGCAAGCACATCATCAGTGGTATGCGGAACATACACCTTCTTAACAGAATTTCCAATGCACTCCATACTATCGGAACGGAACAGCCCGTAAAACGGGGTCGCCATTGACTCCGGCCCGCTCAGCGGGAACTTGTCAACGCTAAAATCGAATTTGCTCTGAACTGTGGCCAGAACGTCGTTGGTCATCGTGGTCATCTTCAATCTCCAAAAGTGTGAGCGGAATTGCTCATGGTCTAATTATAACAGACAAAAAACGCCTGTCAACACTTATTCAAAAACTCCTGCCGCGAATTCCTCCTCAGCTTCATCGTCCCACATATCATTCCAACAATCGCCGCACGTGCGGGTCATGATCATCTCACGCTCATCAGCCGTGTATGTTGGGAACGCATCTTGAATAAGCATTCCATTTTCCCACGCATGATAAGCATCCAGATCGATGGACAAAGTCACAACAGTGTCACAACGACCACAAACAAGATCGACAGTTTCAGTTGACATTTTAAACCCCTCTTTCTCTCCCAATTATATCATCGAGATTGCCAATTGCAAGCAAATGCCGTGAGTTTTTATTCTTTTTTTGCATCGACGTAAGTCGTTGCTATCAAAGGACTTGCGGCGAAGCCGCCCGGGCCCCGGCGGCGTAACCCCTTACGGGGTCACGACTTACGCCGACCACTTATTTTTTAGAGCGTCTGTTTAACCAAGCCCTTACGGGTGCGTCAGGATGACACCCCCGCTTGTCAAGAATTTTGTGGGCTTCCTCAACAGTGAGAATCCCATCTTTCACAAAACGCCGCAAACCTTCTCTTTTTTCCAGTTTACTCATTATCGCCAATCCTCCACTTTATAAGTAATTAGAATATATGCTAAACCTAAAACAATCAAAACCATTCGCCCCCTTTCTTAAACATGGGAACCATACGCGACCTTTGTTTTGTTTTTTCTCATTTCCTGGACAGCTTTCGCCCCCTCGGTTCCAGGTGGTTGGGTGCCGTGGATGTGAAGCAGAAAACTCGTGTGTTTCTCTTCTGGTATACTAGCATGAGAATCGTCAAAGTCAATCTCAAGACCGATTTCCTCAGCCTGCCACACATAGTTTACCACTTTTGAGAATCTCAAATCATTCTCTGCAATCATGTGATCGCAGCGACCACCAAACGACGCGGTCAGAATAAGATTATCTGGGATATCGTCAATACAATCCACCCAGTATGGCAAACTTTTCGTGTATGCGTAATATAGGCGGTCTGGGTTACTTACTGCAATATCCATCCACGTCCAAAAATACTTCGGATTGAAGAAATCGCCAGAAACATGAATCCGGCAGATTCCCAGATTTTTAGGCTGATTCTCAATAATGGTATCGTACATTTCCTGTTGATTCAGTTTTCTGAAATCCTGAAATCGATCATCCCTGGATTTAAACGTATTTGGATATTGGGCTTCCTGGGAAGCTGAAAAACATCTAAACAGCGTATCCCTCCCATCCTGGATTTTACCTCGACCGTTAGTATAAACAGCTTTGGATAAACAGTCTTTTGCATACGGGCAGGAATAACCAGACGATAAATCTACAGAATAAACTTTTCTCTTATTTGATAGCCATCTGTCAAGTGCGGGAACTTTGTACAATTTCTTCAATTTAGTATTTGCCGGTGTAAACATTCCCATTCTCAAAACTCCTGGGGGTTGTGGTTGTTTCCTCAATTATACCCTGCATTTAGTGGGTGTCAAGCCCAATCGGCAAGAAATGCGGGTTTGACGTAAGTCGTTACGGACAAACGACTTGCGGCAACGCCGCCCGGGGCGGCACGCCCTAAGTCCTTACGGACAAAGGGTTTGTGTCAAAATGGTGAATTACACGCTATCTGTGATCCTTATTCAATGTCTACAGTCACACCATTTCGTTCACGTATCAAAACGGGCAAACCCGTATACAACACGGCTAAGATTGCCCCGTCCTCATTCTTAACCGTTACGGTTGCCATCCTGATCGGTGGCAATAACCACTCTGGTATATCGTTGCTCACGGCGGCGATCCTTTTGGTTTGAGTGTTACGATGGAAACTGTGCCATAACGGGGGAATCATCGTCAATCATTAAATCAACATACTTCGCAACTTTGCACGGTTCACCCGTGCTCTTGATCACAAACGATTTGTACTTGTATGGATTATATTCTACCACGTCCCATGCGAATGGCAACTTGCCCGCGTAAGTTTCTTTGGGATTGCAGAAAAACCCACACACATAAGCGTGTACGTTTTTCCGTTTCTCCCTCAGAACCCGCTCGCGTCCTTTCACCCCAACCCTAAGCTGACAATCACGTAAACATATGTAATTCGTGTGTAATACCACGATTCCGGATTGTCTTACAGACCAGCAGCTTTTGTGGAGATTCTTGTAGACATGAACGGGCTTCTCAACATCGAGAAGAGATTCAAGCGTGGTCAAATGCCCCAGTCCCGACTCGATAAACGGCTTCATCAGACAATTGTCCATTCAAAGGATTCGTTTTGTTCCACTTCACGTTCCAGCTCATTGTACAGTATACTGTTCACATCCTTGCGAAGCAAGGTAAAACCCGCATTTTGGCGAATGTCACGGGAAATCAGTTTTGCCTTGAGCGGCTTGGTTGATTTCTTGAGGGTTTGACGAACAAGGTCAACGGTTGACACAGTTTTGGTTGTCATGGTTTGGTCCTCCGAGGTTAAGTGGTTTGTTGTGTCTTACTCCTTAATTGTACCGCCGTATTTGCCATTTGCAAGTGCCTGCGGCACAAAGTGCTGATATTTATTTATTCGTTGTAACTTGTTGTGTGGTAAGGACTTAGGGCGAAGCCGCCCGGGCGGGCTCGACCTAAGTCGAGCCCCGCAAAGGACTTGCGTCAAAAGAAAGCGGCAACCACTGTGCTCAGTGTTTAAGTTCCAATGGCATGGAGCCATCGGAACGCCGCGTGTAGGCAACCCGTGGAGGGATTCACACCCCCGAATGATATTACCGCCAGGAAGTCTCATGAGCCTTCCCGTTACACGCCTGATTCGCGACTCAGTCTGTGTGGGTGTAATATCTCGCCTCACCGCGTTGGATCGGTCGCTAAAATTATCCGCGTTCACGGGCATAGTGTTACAATTTTTCAACGATCTTCTTCGTTGACATTGAACGGATTTTACCATTCGTTTCCTGAATTGTCAAGTATGGTCCGCCGGGACCGACACCTTTTTCCAAAACTGTTCCACACACTTTACGCAGGATATTCATTTTTCCATGCGTAGGATAGAGGAAATTGACGCTACTACCGACTCGCTTGTGTGTTTTGATCATCTTCAAAAACCTTCTCAATTGTGGCAAAACTTGCCGTAATTTTGTTACCCTTGTACATAAGGGCAACGGAATCCTTGTTGATACCAACAACAGTACCAATACTCAACTCTGTGCCAATTGTGATATCTGGCGTTTGCACTACCACGCTGTGTTCTCCCGTTCTTTATAAATTTCTGCTACGGTTTTTCGTAGCTTGACCCACTTTTCGATTGACATGACACGTCCCAGATGATCAGTCATTGATTCCATAACCTCATCGTCGGTCATCGTCTCAATAACCCACTGTCCCCATTCTGAATAGTTCTCATCTGCCAGTTTTTTCGCTTCTGCAAGCTTCTCGTTGTTTGTCATATCCCAATTATACCACCCTTCATCTTACTTGTCAAGACCTTCTTTGTCACTAAATACTAAAAAAACCACTCCGGCCAACATTCCCAATATCATCAACCCTACCATAATTCCCCCTGGCACTGACTGGCGGTTCAGGCACTAACCCGACAGGGTCGGGTATTACAGAAGGCGTGCCACTCCATTCCTCTTGGCTGCACGTTGATTCCCAATTAAGAGAATCTAGCAGATGCCGACTGGGAAGTGACACGCCTCATCTTAATCATATCATTCGATATCTCAATGTCAAGAGGGTTTCTTGAGAAAACCCAAAGTGTCGTAAGGTGTTGGTACGAAAGGACTTAGGGCGAAACCGCCCGGGCCGCCTCGACCTAAGTCGAGAAGGCGTAAGGGTTTACGTCATTGAACGCACAAGCCTACCATATGCTCATACTCATATCCCTCAAGATTCTCAATAATAAGAATCTCATCTTCAGGCTGTGGATCGTACACATATTCTCGACAATAAGAAATTGCGTCTTCAACATTGTCACGTGG
>Ga0209403_10006235_pt1 | contig 12165 bp, 9 predicted proteins | sample ArcticOcean_MG_C_8_FD_187440 | JGI IMG/M metagenome (GOLD analysis project Ga0209403, IMG submission 187440) | Marine microbial communities from western Arctic Ocean - ArcticOcean_MG_CB11_86 (SPAdes) (version 2) | ecosystem: Environmental > Aquatic > Marine > Oceanic | place: Arctic Ocean... | reverse complement strand
TTGAGCTGCAGCAACCCATTTGCACCACGTGGGGAGAATCGTTTGTCGCCCGTGGACTGGCTGCCAACGAAATGATCGGAGGTGGCCAGATCATCGATCCGCGCGCCTACCGTGTTTCATTTTCCGATACGGACAAGATCAGCAGAATCCGTGAACTGCTCGATGACGACGAAGCCGAACGTGTCGCTGCGGTCGCCGCACTTGCGGGTGCCCGGTCCTGGTCGCTCGAAGAACTCTCGCAGCGCGCTTGCGTCACGCAGGGCGCGGTCATCGTCGATCGATTAGTGGGGGCGGGCGTTCTGTGCCGTTTTGATTTGAACGGGCATTCACGCTGGCTCCATCGAGAGGTTGTCGCTCAACTCGAAGCAAGACTTACAGAGTCGATCGACAAAGTGCACAAGGCCGACCCCATGCACAGTCAAGTGCACCTCGGCAAGCTTCGACGGCTCTTCGTCACTCTCGAACCACCCAAATTGTTGGCTCAGCTGGCCGGCCGCCTAGCGGCTTCAGGTCAACTACGACTCGACGGCGAGTGCGTCGCGCTGGCCGCATGGCAACCCCAACTTACCGCACAACAAACGCAGTTACTTGAACAGATCTTGGCGATGTGCGAGCTAGGGGGACTGATGCCTCCCTCGGTGGGCGAGCTGGCTGCCCAACTCGGCAAGTCCGTCAGCGAGATTGAATCGCTGCTCGAAGTGGCGGTCGATCGAAACGAGCTGGTGCGGCTCCCTGACAAGGATTCGCGAGACGCCAAAGCGGCTCAGCGCGCGAGGCTGTATTTGCACCGCTCCGCTGAGAATCGTCTCATCGATCAGTTGGTCGCTCTGCAATCCGAGCCCAATGGGTGGACCGTCAGCCGGTTCGGCGAAATATTCAGTCTTTCACGGAAATATGCAATTCCTTTGTGCAATCACCTCGATCAAACTGGGATTACGTCCCGCCAGGGTGACCTCCGACGCCTTCACAAATCTGATTCGATATCGACATGAAACCGTCACCCTCAACTGATGACTCGTCTGACCAATTGCGACAGTTGCCCAGTGTTCATGAGCTGCTATCGACAGATGCGCTCTCCGAGGCGTCCGTTCGAATCGGGCGCAGTCGAACTCGTGAAGCAGCCCGCGAGTGCCTGGATCTCTGGCGTAGTCGCGTGCGAGACGGCTCTGTCGTTCAAGCTGCGCCCACGCTTGATGTGCTCGCGCGCGAAGTCTTAAATCTCGTTGACAAGTACCAGCAGGAAACTGTCCGCCCGGTGATCAACGCCACCGGCATTTTGCTCCATACGGGCCTTGGCAGAGCGCCGTTGCCACAAGAAGCAATCGACGCAGTTCTGCAGGCAACCGGCTACTGCAACGTCGAGCTCGATTTGCTCACCGGAACACGCTCGCGCCGACATGAGATCTTGCAAGACGACTTGTGCGCCATCACAGGTGCCGAGGCGGCGATGGTAGTCAATAATAACGCGGGGGCAATAGGGCTGGTGTTGGCGACTTTTGCAGCCGGGCGAGAGTTGATTGTGTCGCACGGCGAGCTCATTGAAATCGGGGGCGGTTTCCGTCTGCCCGATGTGTTTCGGGCCTATGGAGCCCAACTTCGCGCCGTGGGCACGACCAATCGTACACGCTTAGAAGACTATGAGGCGGCCATCAACGAACGTACAGGGGCAATCATGACGATCCATACCAGCAACTATCGCGTGGTTGGATTCACTCAACAACCCAAGCTTCACGAACTCGTTGCCCTGGTGCGCGACCGAGATTTCCCCCTGGTTCACGACCTTGGCTCTGGCGCACTCGTCGACTTCGTAGCCACGGACAAGAATAATGAGCCGCTCGTGCGTGACAGCGTCGCCGAGGGGGCAAGTCTCGTTTTATTCAGCGGCGACAAACTGCTGGGAGGACCCCAAGCGGGCATTATCGTCGGCAAACGCCACCTCGTCGAACAATTGGCCCAACACCCCATGAGTCGCGCGTTACGAATTGACAAACTCACACTCGCCGCGCTGCAAGCGACATTGGCCATTTACCGACGCGGCGAATCGGACCCGACAGCCTATGATGCGATTCCATTTTTGAAGATGTTACGAACCCCAAGCCATCAACTTGAGCTCCGAGCAAAAAACCTGGCAGAACGGATGTCCCAAAAAGTGGTGAACTGGGACTTTGAAGCCGTGCCGAGTGAGGCCTATACCGGAGGGGGCTCATTGCCGGACAATAAGTTAGAAAGTTGGGCGATCGCGATTAAACCGACAAATTCTCACGCGGACGTTGAGTCGTTAGCCCGAGACTTGCGAACCGCTACCCCGGCCGTCGTGGGACGCATCCATCATGGCGAGTTGATTCTCGATCTACGCGGTGTTCAGCCAAGCGACGATCAGTCGTTATCGATGGCCCTTGCGAATAGCCTTTAGGGTAGCGACAGCATGCGAGCACACAGAGCTCGCACCATCGAAACCGATCCTCAGCGATCCGAAAAGTTTGGCTCGCCCCCAGAGACTCGTGCGGCGTTTTCGCGGGCAATCATCGCTGGGGTTTCGAGTGTGATCGGACCTAGCTGTCCGGCGCGCAGATCATTGATGAAGATTCGCGACGTACGTTCGTAATCCACGACGCCGCCTTTTACCAGGCAACCCCGTTTTTTTCCGATCGCATCCAGCAGAGAGAGCGGATCGATGGGCGTTGCCTCCAGGGAGTAACGCTCGGTGAGCGCCTCGGGATAATTCTGCAGGAGATAGCCAGCGACGAAGTAAGCGACGTCCGCATACTCCATCGCGGTATCTTTGATGGCGGCGGTGGCGGCAAGTCGGTAGCCGCTGCTTTCATTTTCGACGTTGGGCCAAAGGATGCCAGGCGTATCGAGAAGGACGATGCCTTTGCCAATGTTGACCTGTTGTTGTTGCTTGGTGATGGCCGGTTCGTTGCCCGTCTTGGCGATCTTGCGGCCGGCCAAAATATTGAGCAGCGTCGACTTCCCGACATTGGGTATGCCGACGATCATCGTGCGGATGGGTTTGCCCTTGGCATAGCGATGCGGCAGCATTTTATGGCAGACCTCGGTCAGCCTGGCGATTGTGCCAGCCTGAGTCGTGGTGACGGCTCGCGCCCTGACTCCCGTCTGCTTCTCGAGATGTGCTTGCCATTGACGGGTCAGCACGGGGTCGGCTAAGTCACTTTTGCTGAGCACTTTGAGACATGGCTTATTGCCGCGCAATTCCGCCAGCATCGGATTCTCACTACTGCCAGGGATTCGCGCATCGAGTAACTCAATCAGCATATCGACCCGCGGCAGAGATTCCTTGATCTGCAATTGGGCTTTGTGCATGTGCCCAGGAAACCACTGGATCTGCATATCGAATACCCTTCGTGTTGAGCTCGAACGTTGGGATGTCGGCCCAGCCGTCCGGGGAGTTCGCATCTGGTTGTTCTCGGCCACTGTTGGCGAAGAAAAGTTAATCATTGGACCCAATTGGGGGGCACTTTCCAGAGTTGCTCCTGCCTTCGCGAGCACCACGGCATTTCCAGAGAAATTCCAGACTGCCATAGCTTAACACGTGTTGGAAGGACATGCTGACGCCAATCCCATTTTCTCGGTGGCTGTCGTCCCCCAGGGACCTGCTAAGTAAATATATTTCAACCGACTCGATTTTCGAAAAGCCGCTTGGTTCGATGAAGACCGAATGTTGCTAGTGCTTTATCAAACTAATCTTTTGGGGTAGCGATCTGGTGAAAGCTCTTGACCTGCCGAGAGATACTGCGATCGCTACCCCAAAAGTTAGGCTTGACCAGACCCTAGTCAATACGTTGACGGAACCAAAGCTTGCTTCGAACTCGAAGCGCCCATGACTGGCTGGTTCGGACGTGCCTCGTGACTTCGTGAAGATTCACAAACTCGACACCGATCATTTCGGAGAACGCATCAAAATTTTTAATTGCCTGGTGCCCTAAGATCGCCCAGCCTATCCGTGCATGTGCTTCATGCGTTTTCGTTTCGCCGGCGGTCTGGTTCGTGCCGCGTTTGAGGCGGCAGTCAAGTCCGCGTTATTGCGACACCCCCTATTAAACTCGATCGTGAAGATAGGATGGCAACCCTCCTGGTTCACCTTGTTGATGCCCCAACTGAACATCGCTTGGCAGCGAGGCGCCTGCGGCGGGCCGCTTCCACATGCGACCCGCTTGGACATCTGGCAGAGCACGGGACTTCGGGTGATCGTCGTGCAAGACGAGACGAATACGGATCTCACGTTGCAATGGCATCATGCATGCTGCGACGGGGCGGGCATCTTCCGATTTGCGGAGGACCTATTTGTCGCCTACGACGGAGCAAATAAAGCAGGCAGATCCTCTGTCAATTCAACCCCGGTCGATCCGAGCCTGCTGCCTTCACGTGGTTCGTACGGCTTGAGCTTGGCCGGCGCGGCTAAATTGTTGCCTAAGCAGTTGATGGGTGTTGCGGGTGCCTCTCAATTCTGGGTACGTCGGCCTGCCACCCGTGCGACCCTACAACGGCTTAACCATGTTCTCCCATGAATACGAAAACCGGTTGAAGTTTAATTTGCACTACGACCCCAGTCTGTTGAGTGATGCCGATGCGCACGAAATAATGCAACTCTTTAACCAGCGAATCAGGAGTCGCTTTGCCTAGAGCAACCAGCAGTGTCAGCTAGCTTTCGTCCGCACGGCTACGAGAAGTTTGTAACACGTCTCCGCGCCGCTTCGGCCAAAAGAGCCCGATCAATTCTGTCATGGTCGATGATCGTGGCGCTCATCGAAATACTGCCTGTAGAAGAAGTGCCACCAAAAGACCGATTGCCAAGGCCGGGCAATGGTCCGCCGAATGGCGTGCCAAACCCATTTCGACCTCGACTGGAACGCCCGATGGCACCCAAGGACACGGAACGGCCAGCGGGCACGACCACAGTCGTGGACACGCCAAAACGCTGAACGGTGGGTAGTTGGACGGTGGTTTGGGCAACTGTTTTTGTTGCCGAGAGAGATATGCCTGTCAAAACCAACAAAACCAAACGAGTTCCCGTGTATCGATATTTCATATCGTGCGACTCCATAGAGATAGCGATTTCCCCACCCACTTTTACCGAATCTCTGCCAATGCGGCGCTGCGTCGACTGGAGTTAATCCCAGCCCCTAGCCAGAATCGTGTCGCGCCTGCGATTCTCCGGTGCGATCCTACGGATTGCGACGGCCCTAACGACGCCGACGGCAAAAAATCGGTAAGATGGGGCGACTTCGGGGCAAGACCCTATTGGATGTTTTCAGAGTCGATTATCCTGGAGAAAACTGGACGATCCGTTGCTAAATCCATTCTGGGGGCTAATCGGCGTATGAACTTAAGAACAGCTATCAATCCGCGGTATCTCGTCCGGCTAGGTATCGTGGGCCTGATGTGTACTGGTATGTGTCTTTATTGCATTTACGATGGCACGGTGACTTATCCTAGCCAGCAAAAATACTACGACGAATTCGAGCAGTTTACCAAGGAACATAAGGAGAAGAAGGACTCGAAGGAGCGGGAAGCTAAGTGGAACGAAGATGCTTCGTCCACCCACGGCTGGCTTGCCGAGAATCTGAAAAAGCGTCGAACAGAGTACGACATCAACGGACAGTTCGCGATGGCGCTCGTGACAGGACTGATCGGCTCGATCTTCCTCTACAAGCTACTCAGCAACCGCGGACGATGGATCGAAGCGGACCACGAAGGATTGCAAAGCAGCGAAGGACACAAAATCAAGTTTGATCAAGTCACAGAGTTCGACAAAAAACTTTGGCAGAACAAGGGCATTGCTAAGGTGCTCTCCGACGCCCAAGGCAAGAAGCAAAAAGTCGTGCTAGACGATTGCAATTACGACCGCCACACGACTCAGGCTATCCTCCGACACGTCGAAGCGAATATTGACCACTCGAAAATCACCAATGGCAAATCCGAGCCGCCACCCCTGCAGCAAGAGGCGCAGCCACTTGCAGATGCGCCTAACAATGCAGATAGCTAGTTTTGTTACTTTACGAAATAATGGACAGTTATGCAACTCTCGCGCATTGGTCCGTTCGCTCTGGAAGAACCCCTTGATGGTTTGGTCGAGAGCAATGTTTCGCGTGGTGTGCACGTCAATCGCAAGATGACCGCCGCGATCAAATTATTGCCGCGGAGCGTGGCCCAACAGGCGATGGGCGGTGGCAATTTTGCGAACGACGTCAAGCGATTCCAAAAACTACTCCATCCTGGCATCGCTCGCTTGTTTGGCGGAGCCGTCGAGCAGGGGCAGCCGTATTTAGTGCTCGAAATGGTGCCGGGTGAGTCACTCCGACAACAGCTTAACCGTCGCGGCAAGTTGCCTTGGGAAATGGCGGTCGATAGTGCTGATGCCATCTGCCTAGCGCTAGGCCACGCGCATCGCCAGGGCATTGTGCACGGGCGACTTACGCCTGCCCGGGTGCTCTTGCCCGAAAACGGCGGAGTCAAGTTGATCGGGTTCGATTGTGTTTGGGCCGATCGGGATCAGGTACTTGGCTTGCGTTCGCCCATGAACGTGGCGCACTATCTGGCCCCAGAAGTGTTCCGAGGCAAACAGTCGGCTTCGCTGCCGCAGTGCGATTTATTTAGCCTGGGTGTATTGCTTTACGAATGTTTATCGGGGGAACTGCCCTGGCCGGCCGATACTCCAAGCGAATTGGTCGAGGCCCGGCGTGCGGCTTTCGCACCACGTGTTTCCACCATGGTGCTCGATTGCCCTGTTTGGCTCGACGCGCTCGTCTCGCGCCTATTAGCCACGAAACGCTCCGAACGTTTGGCATCGGCCGATGAAACCCATCGTGCCATCGTCACTGCCAAGCGCAAAGCAGGCGCCGGGACCGGTGCAGCCCAGCACGCATGGTCGGGTAAGAAAGGTGTGCTGGATGTTGGCACAGATCGTGCAGAATTGCACCGCATCCAGCGAAAGCATCCAGAGAAGCACCAGCGCGTTCCTTTTTTCGAGCAGGCTTGGTTTTTGGCGTCTTGTTTGGCCGGATTGATTGGGGTGGGAATTTGGTCCATGTGGCCACTGAGCGAAGAAGCGATCTTTGCAAAAGCCAAACCGTTCATGGAATCGGAAAGTAGCGCGGATTGGAAACTTGCCGAAGACAGGTACCTCGTCTCCTTGCGCGAACGATTTCCCGAGTCACAATATGCCGCCGAAATTCAAGCCTTCGAGCAGCGCTACGCTATGCATCGCGCAGAAGAGCGCATCAAGAATCTCGACCGCTTCGGCCGCAAGCCGCGGAGCAAAGTCGAGGGCCTGTTTGCCGAGGCTTGGAAACTTGAGCAGTTCGGCGATCGATATAGTGCATTGATGAAATACAATGCTCTCATCACGCTATTTGCAGAAACCGAAGATCCTGATGATCAGGCTATCGTGAATCTTGCGCGCCGGCAGCGCGAGCAAATTGATTCGAGTGACGAATCCGAAGACGATCTGGCGTCCTTTCTCCGCATTCACATCGACCGAGCTCAGTCGCTGGCATTAAAGGGCCAACGGCTCAAGGCACGCAACTTGCTCGACGATCTGATCACACTTTACGGTACCAATCAAGAAGCGAGATCGCTCGTCGAAGAAGCTCGCGAACTCATCCGCCAGCTAGACAGCGGCGAAGAATAGACCCTAGTGGCACGATTCTCCGAATCGTGAACTCACGCAAGAGCCAAAGGCCCTGTAGGGACCGTGTCCCGGCACGCCGGGATGCCGTTCCGTGCGATGGGTACGCAGTGTACCGCTCAGCTTGCTGAAAAAATAAGCGCTAAGAGTGTCCCAAAAGCTAGAAGCTGGGTAAGCGTCCGTTGAAGGCATGCGCCCGCCTGCTTGCTGAGTGTTTCAATTTAAGAGACAGAATGTCTCCGCCGGACGCAAACAAGCTGGTCAAGTTTTGGAATTTTGAATTTGAGACCAGTTTAGGACCATCCCGATCGATGTAAGTGCCTACGCGGTGGTCTCTGTGTTGGGATCGGGATTCACACTCGACGGGTCGCCCGTCTCGGGCACCCTCTCCGGTGCCAACGGCAACCTGGTCGGCACCTTGCAGAACGGCGATACGATCGACGTTTCGCTCGACGTGTTTCAGAATGGCGACTTGGTATTAGGAGTTCCCGAGCCGGCGACTGCAGGGTTGTTGGTGATGGCCGGATTGCTCATTTTGGGCCGCCGTCAACATCGGGTGTGAGCGGCGGGTGCTCTGGGGTGCAGGAACGGGCTTGCGCAGTCACAGGGCGGGCGAAAGTTCGCATTTCGGGCATGTCAAGTGTCAAGAGTTGACCCCGCGCATCAGAGTTCCTTCCATAAACCAGCGATTCTGACCGATCAGAATCGGGGATTAGGGGGGAATTTATGAACAGAAGGGAGCAAAGGATACTAGCGACTAATCGGAACGGCAATGCGCCTTGTCCGGTGAACTCCAATGATTGTGGCACGACACTGGCGTGTCCGTGAGTTTACGATTCGGAGAATCGTGCCACAATGCACCCAAGCATCGCCTACAAACCCCTCTTCGTAATCTTCCTTTCCTTCTGTTCAATCGGTTGACGGGATGAACGAGTTTCTCAATTGATGCAGCGCATGCCATGAGGTTTTTGGTGAGTTGAATGTTTTTTTGGATATCAATTCATCAAGTTTTTTCAGAAAGTGCAGCGTTAAACGCAGAGGCCCATTTTCAACACAGAGGCGCAGAGGACTCGGAGCTGCGCAGAGCTTAATTGTTTTCCTCGGGTAATTTCTAATCCTCTGCGTTAAGATTTACGCTCCTTGCCAGACCAACCGCTAGCAGTCCTGGGAAATTTAAAACTACATAAATCGATTCCTTCCAAGAGGGTGCGCGCACTAGTGTCGAAAATGGCGACACCCTGTAAAAATCATGGGCAGTCCGTGCTTGTTGCAGGCGGCGATCACTTCGTCGTCGCGGCGTGAGCCGCCTGGCTGGATCACCGCAGCAATGCCTGCGGCGGCCGCTTGGTGGATGGAATCGTCGAAGGGGAAGAATGCGTCGGAGGCGAGTGCTGAGCCCTCGGCACGGTCGCCCGCTTTGCGGATGGCGATTTCGACCGAGTCGACACGGCTCATTTGGCCGGCTCCGACCCCGACCAGGAGTCCGCTTTTGGCTAGTACGATGGCGTTGGACTTAACGTGCCTACAAATCGACCAGGCGAAGGCGAGGTCGTCTTGCTGGGCATCCGTAGGTTTGGCCGTGGTGACAACGTTCCAGTCCGACGTGTCGTCGTCGAGGTCGTCGGCCGCCTGGCAGAGCATGCCGCCGTCGATTTGGCGGAATTGCGATCTCGCTTGGCCGGGGTTAATTTTACCGACTCGGAGCAGCCGGACATTGGCCTTCCACTTCGGTTTGGTGGTGAGGATTTCGAGTGCTTCGGGAGTGAAATCGGGGGCGACAATCGCTTCGACAAACCGTCCCGGTTCGGCAAGGAATTCTGCCATCGGCCCGTCGACTGGTACATTCACGCCGAGCACCGAGCCGAAGGCGCTCACCGGGTCGCCTTCCCAGGCATTGGCAATGGCTTGGCCCAGGGTGTCGGCGGTGGCTGCACCGCAGGGGTTGTTGTGCTTGAGTACCGCGACGCCGGGCGCTGGCAGCGACCGGGCAATGGCGAGTGCTGCATCGAGGTCTAAGAGGTTGTTGTAGGAGAGCTCCTTGCCGCTCAGTTGCTCGGCGTTCACCAAGCTGTGTGGTCCTGCCGTGGGAGACGTGTATAGCGTGGCCGTTTGGTGCGGGTTCTCGCCGTACCGCAGCGTAGCCCGGCGTTCGAGTTGCAACACGACGCGCTCGCGCGAGGATTCGTCAGCCTCAAGGCCCGCAAAGTACTCGGCGATGGCCGTGTCGTATGCAGCGGTACGGGCGAATGCAGCGCCGGCCAATTCACGGCGAAGCTCAGCAGTTGTAGCGCCCTCGGCTTGAATTTGGCCGGCGATTCTTTCGTATTGTTCTGGACTAGTTGCCAGGGTTACAAAGGCGTGGTTCTTGGCCGCTGAGCGGACCATCGAGGGCCCGCCGATGTCGATTTGTTCGATTGCTTCGGCAGTCGTCACGCCTTCGCGAGCAATGGTCTCTTCAAACGGATAGAGGTTCACGACAACGAGATCCAGCATTTCGATGCCGTGCTGTTTGGCAGCTGCCATGTGCTCGTCATTATCGCGCCGACAGAGCAGCCCGCCATGAATTTTGGGATGCAGTGTCTTCACTCGGCCATCCATCATTTCAGGAAACCCGGTGTAGTCGGCAACATCGCGCACCGCGATGCCCGCTTCTTCTAAGTGGCGTCGTGTGCCGCCCGTACTAAAAATTTCTACGCCAGAGGACACGAGAGTTTGGGCGAATCGAGTGAGGCCCGATTTGTCGCTGACGCTGATGAGCGCCCGCTTAATGGAAGGGGAAGACATATTGGATTTGGGATTTCGGATTGCGGATTTTGAACAGTCGGGATGAGTACGATAGCACTTCGTACTTTGGCTTTCAACGTACGCGATTTGGGAAAGTGCCTATCTGGCTGCTCCCTATTGGGAATCGTCCTCTGTGGCGCTGCGCTGACCCTGAGTGGAAAGCGTGTACCCGGCGCCGGAACGGCACAGAGAGGCTGTGATTTTTTTTTGCGGACCGGCCTAGTCAGATAGCAAGAATCGCGCTAAAAATTGGGCATGAACAATACAACAGCAGCGACGAGCGGTCGTGCCCGGGTCCAACGACCGGAGCGAAATCAATCGGAGTGGCGACCTGTCGCACTTAATGAGCTGCTTCCAGAGGATCATCAGGCTCGCGTGGTCTGGGCCTATGTCGATGCGCTCGATTTGTCGGGCCTCTATGCAAAGATCCAAGCTGTGGAGGGTAAGCCAGGACGCGACGCGGTGGATCCTAAAATCCCGCTAGCCTTGTGGATCTTTGCCACGATCGAAGCGATCAGCAGTGCTCGTCACGTGGCCCGGCTGTGTAAGCGTGATCTGGCTTACCTATGGATTTGTGGGGGCGTAGGTGTCAACCATCACCTACTCAGCGATTTTCGCATTGCGCACGGCGAGTTCCTCGATTCCCTGCTGACCGGCACCGTGGCCACGCTCATGCACCAGGGGTTGGTAACGCTGGAAGTGGTGGCCCAGGATGGCATGCGAGTGCGAGCCCATGCCGGTGGCAGTTCGTTCCGCCGGCGGAAGACATTGGAGAAATGCCGTCAAGAAGCGGGCGAGCAGGTACGTCGGCTGAAAGAGGAAAGCGAAAACGAAACGCACCAGGACGCGAGCAACGCTCGACGCGAAGCCGCTCAGAAGCGCGCGGCGACCGAGCGACAAGCGCGGGTAGAACAGGCACTAAAAGAACTCGATGAACTTCAGCAGCAGAAAGAGAAGCGGAAGAAAGGCTCAGGACAAGAGGCTCGCTGTAGTACGACCGATCCAGAAGCACGCAACATGAAGATGGCCAACGGTGGATATCGGCCTGCTTACAACGTGCAGTTTGCGACTGACGGCCAGTCGCGGGTGATTGTGGGGGTAGACGTGACCAACTCGGGGAGCGACCAGGGACAGATGTCTTTGATGCACGAGGAGGTTCGCAAGCGTTATGGGAAATCCCCGGACCGCTATCTGGTGGACGGCGGTTTCGCCACCCACAAGGACATCACGGCGGTGGAACAGCGGGGAAGCGAAGTCTTGGCGCCAATTAACAGTGAAAAGAACATGCGAGAGAAAGGCAAAGACCCATATGCCCGGCAAAAAAGGGACACCGACGCATCATTCGCGTTCCGCCAGAGGATGGCGACTCCCGAAGCCCAATCGCAATACAAACAGCGGCCGTCCATCGCAGAGTATCCCAACGCCGAATGTCGCAACCGGGGCTTGCATCAGTTTCGAGTGCGAGGCTTGGAAAAAGTCAGAACCGTGTCGCTGTGGTACGCAATCACCTTTAATTTCATGCGGATGATAAACTTGGGATGTATCGGATAACGTGGTCGAATCGCAAGGGAGGTAATTGAGGCAAAGCAAGTAAAACCCAACTGCGACCGGTCCCATGCTCGAAAGGGCGATCAAGATCGGCGCGGCGCACCGTTTTTTCAAAAAACCGCCTCGCGCGACTCGCGAATGCTGTCGATACGCAAAAAACTCACATCCTCAGAGGCACGTTCCCT
>Ga0209403_10006234_pt1 | contig 12166 bp, 10 predicted proteins | sample ArcticOcean_MG_C_8_FD_187440 | JGI IMG/M metagenome (GOLD analysis project Ga0209403, IMG submission 187440) | Marine microbial communities from western Arctic Ocean - ArcticOcean_MG_CB11_86 (SPAdes) (version 2) | ecosystem: Environmental > Aquatic > Marine > Oceanic | place: Arctic Ocean... | reverse complement strand
CTTGCTACCTGAGGCTTAGCAACATTTATGTCTCTGCGAATTGGAGTTCCAATTTTAGCTAAGGTCCTACCATTCTTAAGACTATGCGCAAGCATCCGACTTTGGTCAGCAAGAATCTCAACCTTAACGCGGGCCGTCCCTTTCCGATGGAAGCCGAGGAGTTGCGCTCCTCGTCGTGACATATCAATAATTCGACTAAATGCGTATGGTCCTCGATCATTTATGGTAACTTTGATTGAACGTCCGTTTTCAAGGTTGGTAACCTGGACAATACTCGGCATTGGTAATGTTTTATGTGCCGCGGTTAAAGCGTTTTGATCATAAGTCTCGCCGTTTGCCGTCATTTTGCCGTCAAAACCAGGTCCATACCATGAAGCTATTCCGGTTTTATTATAACTGTAGTCAACAGCAGGATAATACCAGATACTCTTAATTTGATATGGGGAGCCAATTTTATAACGTCCTTGTTTCGTGGCTGGTTTATCTGGTTGTCCAATTCGTTTCGCTGTGTGAACCAATAACTGTGTCTGAGCGCAGGCGCCAAGAAAAAAAAATGTTATAATTAAAGTAGTAAATTTTTTATACAACCCAGCCTCGATCTATAGAAGGATATAAAGGTATTATTTGTTTAAAGGTTAAACCTTAACAGGCCCTTTCCAAATCATATCTTATATGAATTGATTTTTAATTTCCGATGCGATCTGCTAGCAAACCAACCGCGATGGCAAAAAAGGTCGAACGATTCCACTTTAATGTAACGTTATAATTACTATAAACTATGAAGGCTTGGCCCAGTTCTCCTGTTTTTTTATTCATAGCAATTACAATTGACGCTTGAAGGTTTCTTTGCGGTAAATCACCTCCATCTATACGTCTAACACCAAGTTTTTGCCATTCTTCGTTTGGTTTTTTTTCTTTTTTTGTAACAAGGGAGCGATCAAAGTTTTCTGGTAATTTAATTGCTCGTCCCCAGGTCTGATCTGATTTCCAGCCAGATTTTGAGAGATAGTTTGCTGCAGAGGCAAAGGCATCACCTTTATTATTCCAGATATCTCTTTTGCCATCGCCGTCATAATCTACGGCAAAATTTTCAAAACTAGAGGGCATGAACTGAAAATTACCCATAGCACCTGCCCAGGATCCCTTCATTTGATCATGACTGATATGACCCTGATTTAGAATCCGTAGAGCTCGAAAAAGTTCACCCCTGAAAAATTTGCTTCGGCGCCCATCGAACGCGAGAGTTGCCAATGAATGAACTACTGAAAAGCCCCCAAAATGTCTCCCAAAGCTTGTTTCCACGCCCCAAAAAGCCATAATGAAGCGAGGTTGTACACCATATTTTTTAGCAATTTTATCCAATAACTTTTTGTTCTCGAGATACTTTTCTTTGCCACGTTTAACGCGTGAATTCGGGATAACTTTACTTAAATACTTTGAAAAGGTCAGAGTAAATTCTGGTTGTCCTCTATCCAATTCAATGATCCTGGCAATTGGTTTGAAACCTTTAAATGCTTTTTCGAAGGTGTCTTTCCTAATACCTTTACCCAGCGCTTCTACTCGAAGCTCTTGCAACCAAGTATCTATATTTTCTTTTGCCGTGACTTTGTATGGGCTTAAAATAAGAACAAAAAGTGCCAATGAAACTAACGTTATCTTAGCATAAATTCCTGGATTACTGAGGGGCATAATAATTTCCTTAAATTTAAGGTTTTGGATAAAGCTCATTTGTACGACCAGATAACCAATAAAATGTTAACCCAATACATTCATGTATAGCTAATGAAAATGACGCTAAGCCAGATATAAGGTTAAATCCAAGTTTAAATTCTGATTTGGATGGTGTTCTATAATCTACTGGATACGCTAATATATTCCATCGATGTTTTCGAAAGGTAGCCATTGCTCGCGGCATATGAAATGCGGAGGTAATAACGATCCAACGCTGGTTTATTTTTGGTTTTACCAAATCCTTTATAAATGAAGCATTTTCTGAAGTATTCCGCGACTGGTTCTCAAAAATGACACGTTCAAGATTCATGTCCAAGGTTTTTAATAGTGGATATACAAAATCTGCCTCCTTAAGTTCTTGCTGCCCAAGAATTCCGGACCCGCCCGAGTAAACCAATTTTGCTTTAGGATAAATTTTGGCAAGCTTTGCAAACTCCGTTATTCTTTCAACTGCACTATTGATCGAGATTTGCTCTCGATCTTGTGTTAAGTGCTGATCTACAACGCCGCCAAGAATAATAATTCCTTCAATATTTTTAGGTAAAGAAGTAATCGCGGGAAAACGATTTTCGAGATGATTAACAATAGTCTTGCCAATTGGTAATATAGATATTGAAGCTGCAAAAATAGCAGTAAAAGTTATAAGAATTCTGAGTGTGTTAAACCATTTTATCCAAGCTAGGAAACATGCTAAACAGATAATAATCAATAAGATATTACCGGGATCAGCCAAGAGCCAGAGTATTTTTGATGCATAAAAAAACATTATTTGGTGATACCCCTCTTCGTATTTAAGAGCAACCCTTGTTCAATTTTGTTGTGGATCATTGCTTTCTGCGAATAATAGGTATTTTAAATACTATTATAATTCTTATGGCTTTATAGGTTGCAAATTCGTCGGGTGACGGCAATAAGTTGAATAAAGTTATTTAACCGGTAACAGGCCAAATAGGATTAAGAGCTATGCAAAAAAAAAAACTGAAAGATCTACGATCCCAACGTTGGTATGAACCAAATAATATGCGGGGCGTTAGTTCCCGTGCTCGCTCCCGCCAAATGGGGTTTGGTCCCGAAGATATAAATAATAAGCCACGTATCGGAATTATAAACACATGGAGTGACATGAACACCTGTCACTCACATTTTAGAAATCGTGTAGAAGAGATTAAACGCGGAGTATATCAGTCTGGGGGTTTTCCTATTGAGCTGCCGGCTATGTCTCTTGGTGAAATATTAGTAAAACCCTCCACAATGCTTTACAGAAATTTTCTCGCTATGGAGGCTGAGGAATTGATGCGTTGTCATCCTATAGATGGGGTCGTTTTAATGGGTGGATGTGATAAAACAACTCCAGCGCTTTTAATGGCCGCACTTTCGATGAATATCCCAGCGATATATATGCCGGCTGGTCCAATGTTACGAGGGTATTTTGCTGGAGAGACGCTTGGAAGTGGTACTGATGTTTTGCGCTATTGGGCGGATCATAGGGCGGGAATTATTGACGATGAAAAGCTTGAAAATGTTGTTGGGGGAATGTCCCGTTCTGCAGGAACTTGCATGGTAATGGGAACAGCCGCAACAATGATGGCTATCTCAGAAACTCTTGGTATGACTTTGCCCGGTGCATCGTCAATTCCGGCTGTTGACTCAGCTCATGCGTTGATGGCATCAGCGTGTGGAAGGCGTATTGTTGATATGGTTTGGGAAGATTTAAAGCCCAGAGATATTATGACAGAATCTGCTTTTGATAATGCTACGATCGTAGATATGGCTATGGGGGGATCAACAAATGCGATGATTCACTTAATCGCAATAGCTGGCCGCGCGGGCATCAAACTAGATTTAGAGCGTTTTGATAGAATTTCGAAAAAGACCCCTGTGTTGGCTAATATAAAGCCATCTGGTGAATTTTTAATGGAAGATTTTTATTATGCAGGAGGAATTAGGGCTTTAATGAACTGTCTTGGTGGTCATCTTGATCTATCACAAATTAATGTCACAGGTGGTACACTTGGAGAATCTGTCATGGATCAGCCAGTTTATAGAAAAGACGTAATCAAGTCTTTAGATGATCCACTCTATCCCCAAGGAGGTACGGCTATTTTACGCGGGAATTTATCGCCTAACGGCTGTGTTATAAAACAAACAGCCGCTGATCCGAAGTTTCATCGGCATGCCGGTAAAGCTGTTGTTTTTAAAGATTATGCTGATCTTAATCTTCGGATAGATGATCCAAATTTGGATGTCGATGAAAACTCAGTTCTAGTTTTACAAAATGCAGGCCCTATTGGTGCCCCTGGCATGCCAGAATGGGGTATGTTGCCTATTCCAAAAAAACTTTTGGAGAAGGGTGTACGTGATATGGTAAGAATTTCCGACTGCAGGATGAGTGGAACTGCATACGGTACTTGTGTGTTGCATGTAGCTCCAGAAGCGGCAGTTGGTGGGCCGCTTGGTCTAGTTAAAAACGGTGATATAATTGAGATCGATATCCCAGCACGTAGAATTCATCTTGATGTTTCAGATAATGAACTTGACCAACGCCGGCTACTCTGGAAACCTCCAATTTATCCCGCAACACGAGGGTATACAGCTCTCTACGCAAAACACGTTACTCAAGCTAATGAAGGTGCTGATTTCGATTTTCTCCATTACGGGGATGAAACGCCTGAGCCCTTAATATTTTAATATTAGATAATTAATAACAGGGTAGATTAGGGCCAGCGCCAATCTGCTAACAAAACCATAAATTCGGGTAAATTAAAATAGGTTAAAATAAAATTTGTACTAACCGAGAGCGCTATAGCACCAAGTAAAGATGAAAAAATTCCGAGTAAAACCCATACACCAAATGGTTCATGCTCCCTATTAAATATCCATGCAAAGATGACCTGAAAAATTGTTGTTGTTTGCTGAATTGGTGTTACGACACTAACAGGTGCTACAGCTAGTGCCATATACCTTAGCATTTGAGCTATGGCTATCAGGACAGCCGAAAAAGAAAACCAACGTATTGAGGTAATTGACATTGCAAGCACATGTCGCATTCTAGATGGTTGCAATATTATAAGTAGTATCACAAAGGCAGCAGCACTATAGGAGACGACACCACCAGCTATGGCAGCAGTTAGATTTAAATCACCAATGGCTGCTCGAACGAAAACTGGGCTCACTCCGAAGCCCAATGCCGATCCTATACCAAAAATAATACCTTCTGTGTAATTTGGCACAAACTTTATACGAGATAATGTTTTTTCAGCATTTTGCCGTTCCATTTTCCCTGTAAAGTTTTTGTGATCACGCATCATAATTAAAGGGCCCAACAAAACTAAAATAATTCCACATATACGCAGTGGTGTCAGGGTTTCCCCTAAAAATAAAATTGCTAAGGCCAGTGATAGAATAACGCTGAATTGTTGAAGAGGACGAACTAAAATACCTCCCATAGCTTTTGTCGCCCGATAATTACAATAACGTCCAAATGCAAAATGAATGGCACCACCTAAGGCTAGTAAAATATAACTTTTAGTTGAAAACTCCCAAATTTGAGCAAAAGATCCCACGACAATCGAAATAATTAAAAAAAATGGGAGACCTAACCCAAGAGATATTGACATGCCTTGTATTACGCTACCTGTGAGTACTCCTCGTCGTATCGTGGCGGCATTCATCCCAAATGTTGCCGCAGATGTTAAGGACAAAATTGTGCCTAACAAATCAAATCCCCATAATTAAAATGCTAAATCCGCTTTATTCGTAAGGCCCCCAGGCTCGATCGACTGCAGGTCTTTTCTCTATTGAATCATGCCAACGCTTTAAATGCGGATAATCGTTAAAACCGATCCATTTTTTATCACCATAAATGTGAACATCAGCAAACATTGATATATCGGCAACTGAAAAATGATCAGCCATATACTCGTTAGACGATAGATGCTTATCGAGACATCCAAACATATCGCGCATTACGTTATCATAATGTTTTTTGCCCGGAGGAATATCCTCTGGCGAGCGTATCATAAAGAATCCATATTGTTGAGCCAATGTGGTGAATTGTGCAGAACCAAAAAATAACCATTGATCGACTTTTAATTGGCTTAAAGGATCTGTCGGATATAATTTGTCTGACATCTTAGAGCCAATATATTTTAAGATAGCTCCTGATTCACATAATGAAATTTTTTTGCCTTCTGGACCATTATGGTCAACAATCGCGGGTATCTTGTGGTGGGGACTAATTTTTAAATATTCTGAGTTGAATTGTTCTTTTTTTACTATATTTACCGGCTTTATAGCATATTCGAGGCCACTTTCCTCCATCATATGTCTTGCCTTGTACCCGTTATCCGTGATCCAGAAATATAAATCTATCATTACTACTCCTAAGTTTATGATCCGTATTTAAGTTTTGAATATTTCTAAGGCCTAATCAACCAATTAGGACATAAACTGGTAATAAAGATCTGATTTTACTTAAAAAAATGACGTGATAGAAAGCTATGATAGCGGAGAACATTAAATTACCAAACGTACTTTTAATTTAAAAGCCTGTAAAAAACTTTGTAGTTTTAGACTATTGCCTTCTATTTAGGGCTAGCACGGTTCTTTAAAATTTGAGACACTCCAAAAAAATTAATTACAATTTAACTGGAGTAGAACTTATGCCATATGATCAGGACTTCGACCTCAGTACACTAGTGGAAGATGATCGCGTCCATAAAGCTTGTTATGCTGATGAAGCTGTTTATGAAAAAGAATTAGAAAATATTTTTTATAAATCATGGATTTATATCGGTCATGAGAGCCAGGTTCTGAATGCGGGTGACTATTGGACAACCTGGGTAGGCAAGGAACGTATGATCTTATGCCGTGACGATAAGGGTGGCGTTCATGTGCTCTATAATAGATGCCCGCATCATGGCGCGTTAATCTGTAATAATCATACAGGTAATTCTGGAAATAAACATGCGTTTCGCTGTCCCTATCATGCGTGGCAATTTAATATGGATGGAAGTCTACGTAATCTTCCCATGAAAGATGGTTACGAGGGTATTATCGATCTTACAGATCCTCAATTGCAAATGAAACGTGCAGAAAGACAAAGTACATACCGAGGTTTTGTTTTTGCCAGCTTATGTGAGGATGGTCCTGACCTGGAGACGTGGCTGGGAGCCGGTGGCAAGTCAGCTTTTGACGATATTTGCAACAGATCTCCTGACGGTGAATGTGAAATTGTGGCTAACTGTTTCAGAATAATTCAGCATTCAAATTGGAAAACATTTCTGGAAAATCAACTGGATGCCGTGCACCCATCTATTACCCATCATTCAACTGGTGATGCTGCCTCACAAATGCAAAAGGTTTACACTAAAGAAACTGGCGAGGACCCACCAATGGGATATCAATTTCTAGCTGATTTTGCCCTTCCCTATGAGGTTTGGGACAGTTTAGACACGATTGGCCATCCTTTTGGCCACACCCAGTTAGCTGGTTATATGGGGCTTCGTCCTCGCGACCCAGTGACCCTCGCCCATGAAAAAGTTTTGACTGAAGCATATGGCGAAAAGCGAATGGATGAAATTTTATCAACGAATATTCATCATGTTCTTGTTTACCCATGTTTGTCAGTTCAGCCACCACTACAACAGTTGCGTGCAGTTCGTCCTTTAGCTGCTAATAAGACGCTTACTGAGATCTGGCACTTTAAGTTAAAAGGAGCCCCCGAGGGAATATATGAACGCTCCCTCGCCTATTATTATCTCGTAAATTCACCATCAACTATGGTTAATGCAGATGATTTAAATAATTTTCGCGCGGTTCAAGATGGTCTTTCACTTACAGGAGGTGGAGATTGGGTTAGTTTACATCGTAACGCTGGGCAGGACACTGTTGAAAACGGAATTACAACCTCTGTTACCGGGATGAGCGAACAGCCCATGCGAAATATGTTTGCTGCATGGAAAGAATATATGAGCACTGGAGTTTAAGATGCCAAAGAATAAGACATTAAATTTTTCTGTCGAAGTACAACAAAATGTTGAGCAGTTTCTTTATAAGCAGGCAGATATTCTTGATGAACGTAATTGGGAAGCTTGGCTTGAATTATTTACAAATGATGGCAAATACTGGATGCCCGCTCACCCTGAGCAGGAAACTGGTGATGGGCTGCCTAATATTTTTTATGAAGATCGTTATCTCATGGACATGCGTATCCGCCGCGTTGAACATCCGTATGCTCATTCTCAAAAGGCTGGCCATCGTACGAGCCATGTAGTTTCAAATGTTATGATTGAGAGTGAGGATAAGAAAAACGGCAATTTGGTGTGTTCTTCACGCTTTCATATGATCGAGTATCGGCTTGAAAAACAGAGATACTTTGGTGGCAAATACACCCATAGTCTAGAGAGAATTGATAATTCCTATCGTATCAAACTTCAGCGTGTTGACATCGCTAATGTTGAGGGTCCTTTCGACTATGTGATGCAGGTCTGGCTTTAGAATTACATAAAAATAGAAAGAGGCCGATAACGTTAGTTTATTATAATGGTATTAAAATTTATTACTATTCAACAATATTTTTGATAGTACCAATTGGGTCGATTGTTATCTCTACGACGTCACCCTTTTTTAGAAATACTGGGGGTTCAAATCCGATGCCAACGCCAACTGGCGTACCCGTAGCGATGATGTCCGCAGGCTTTAGTGTTATTACGGCTGAAATGCACTCAATTAATGTAGGAATATCAAATATTAAATCAGCCACACTAGCTTTTTGCCGGATCTCTCCATTAACTCTCGTTAATAAGTTAAAAGTATTTGGATGCCCGGCCTCATCTGCCGTCACAATCATTGGGCCCATTGGGCAGTAGCCATCTAGACTTTTACCAATAAACCACTGCTTATGTTGATGTTGCAGAGTACGTGCAGTTACATCATTAGCGACGGTATAGCCAAAAACATGGTCAAATGCTTTTGCCTTACTAATACCCCTCCCTTCTGTGCCGATGATTACTGCTAACTCGCCCTCATAATCTGTTGAATTAGTCCTATCCAAATAAGAGGGGATTGGATCTGTAGGTCCGCTGACGCTCGTTGTTGCTTTGGTAAAAATAATCGGATCATCTGGGATAGCGGTAGTACCTGCAGTTGCATCAAAACCACTGTCATGAAATTCCTGAGCATGTTCGTGGTAATTTCTTCCAACACAAAAAATATTACGAAGAGGTTCTGGGATAGGAGCTAACAGTTCGAGATCTTTAAGATTTAACTTTGGTATTTCGCCAGACGAGGTAAATGCTGCTGCCACCCTATTTAGACCAATAGAACCCAGTTTGATAAAGTCGTTCATATTATTAGGTATATCAGCTGCCAACAGTGAAAGGTCTATTACTGACTGTCCTTCGTCGACAACCATACCTATTCCCGGCTCCTTAGAATTTATAAAACTAATTAATCGCATAGATTATTCCCATTTAGACGTTAAAAATTTGGTTCTTTTTGCCTTATGAACTATCATTTAGTCAAACATCACTTCACTAATTTTTGGAAAATTTAATACTGTATTAACATTTTTTTGAGTGATATTTTCTTATACTTCTTTCTTTATTTAACAACAGAGCTTTTTAAGTTAAGGAATAAAATTATGCCAAAGCCGCCATTTAGAGCTGATCACGTCGGTAGTCTATTGCGTCCTCAAGATCTTTCGAATGCACGCCAACAATGGCGAGAAGGAAAGCTAGAGGCCCAAGGTCTCAAGGTATTAGAAGATGAACACATAAAAGAGATAATTAAATTTCAGGAGGACATAGGGCTCAAGTCGATTACCGACGGTGAATTTCGTCGGGACTACTGGCACTTAGATTTTATAGCGGGTTTCACTGGAGTTGAATTGAATCAAGAAACCTATGGTCACGCCTTTTCAGGAGGTGGAACGGTTGCAACATTTTCGATCAAAGATAAAATTGGAAAACATTCGGGTAATATGCGTGAGCACTTTAATTTTCTTAAAGCTAATACTAAAATGACTGCAAAATTTTGTATACCAGGCCCGGGTATGACCCACCTCAGAAGTGGTCGCTCCGGTATTAGCGAAGCAGCCTATCCTGACCTTGATGAGTATTGGGCCGACCTTACGGCAGCTTATCGCGCTGAAACACAGGAACTGGCAAATCTCGGATGCAGTTATCTTCAAATCGATGATGTTAGTTTTGCGTATCTTTGTGACGACGATTTCCGGAATGATATCCGACAACGTGGCGATGATCCAGATGATTTGTTAATCAAATATTCTCAAGTTCTAAGTGATGCGGTTGTAGATCGGCCCGATACAATGACGGTTACCGCCCATATGTGCCGCGGGAATTTTCAAAGTACGTATATGACATCGGGAGGGTATGAGACGGTTGCAGAGAGGCTGTTTTCTGAATTAAAGGTTGATGGTTATTTTATGGAATATGATTCAGACCGTGCTGGTGGCTTTGAGCCTTTGCGGTTTATACCTGACAATAGAATGGTGGTTTTGGGTCTTATTACCTCTAAATCTCCTGAACTTGAAAATAAAGATGATATTAAACGTCGTATCGACGAAGCGTCAAAATTTGTGAATGCTGATCAGATATGTCTAAGTCCTCAATGTGGCTTTTCAAGTACTCACCACGGTAATAATTTGAGCTCTGATCAGCAGGCCAAAAAACTAGAATTAGTCGTTGAAATTGCAGAAGAAGTTTGGGGAGAAAGTTAAATTATATAAAAAAGATCCTTTATTAATAACGTTAGCTAGGCCCTATTTATTCATAATAATTCAATCGTCTGATTTACTTAGTTAGAGCAGGCCCTGGATCTTCGGAGATATCTTCCATTTGATTTTTGAATTTACCATGCTTGTTGTAATAAGCATCAACCTTCATATGTTTACCAAGAACATAGGGAGCTCCCTTTAAAAAATCATAAAGTGCGATTACGCCTCCAGTCCACATTGTACGAAACATATGCAACTTTTTACGTGAAGCACGTAAAGTTACTAAATCTGCATTCTCTACAGTATGTAAACTTTCTCTATCCTCTAGCGCTTCCTTGACCTTATGAGGTGCCGCCCAATTACAACGATAATGAATTTTTCCATCAGGTCGAATTATATAAACTACATTCGGCATGGCGCCATAGGCACGATGAAAATCACCGTCATAGTTATCAACCAACACACGTCGGTGCTCGCCATAACGAGGTGCTATTATCTTCGCCGCTGCAATTTTTTCAGCCATATCTTTATGCTGACTAAGACGTTCACCTGGATGAGCCTCCCTAACATACACGACGACGAATTCAACGTCAGTTATCTCCTCCGCAATATCTTTCATATCAGGAATATTTTTGGTGTACATTGAACAAGTTGATGAAGCTGTTTCAACTACGACCCATTTACCATTGAAGTCTGAAAGTTTAACAAGATTTCCTGTTTCCAAATCGGTTAACGTAAAATCCTGGAGAGGCTCTCCAGCGCGAGGACCGATAAACATATCAAAATTATATTCGCTCGGCTTAAAACGCTTATTGTTATAAACAGGCTTATTTTTGTTAGTAGGTCCGGTCATTTTAGTTCTCCTTATTCTATATTATTAACTAATCTTTCAAACTTTTATTAAAAAACTAGTTTTATTATAAATTTTCTATTCATGACAGTACATGCCTAAATGGGTGGCATGTATCCGCAGGTTAGACCCCCATCAATTACTAACTCAGAGCCCGTTATCATTCGAGCCTCATCAGATGCTAAATAAATAATTCCATAGGTCACATCCCTGGTCTCGAGTATCTCTCCTAACGGAATAAGCCCGGCTAATGTCTTATATGTCTCCCGTTCATTACCGACCGTTTCGATAAATCTATTCAATAATGGTGTTTTTATGAAGGTGGGATGAATAGAGTTGCAGCGAATATTATATTTGTGGCGCGCACAATGAAGGGCTATTGATTTACTCATGGAACAGACAGCCGCCTTTGCACTACCATAACCCAGTGTCAGTGGATTTCCTAAAATTCCTACCGTCGATGAAATATTAATAATTGACCCTGCACCACTATCCTTCATATGAGGTATTGCTAATTTGCATCCCCAAAACACACTATCGACATCTACCTCCTGCAACTTTTTCCAATCGGTAAACTCAGTGGATTCTATATCACCACCAATGCTAATTCCTGCATTATTAACCAAAATATTTAATCCCCCAAAAGTTAGCTGGGCGAGTTTTAAGACTTTCCTCCAATCTTTCTGGCTGGTTGCATCGTGTTTAGCTGAAATAGCCGCACCGGGGTATATTTCATTAATTAAGTTGGCAGTCTCAGTGGCAGTCACCTCGTTTAAGTCGGTGGCTATAACATTAGCGCCTTCTTCAGCCAAATGAATTGCTGAGGCACGACCCAATCCCGATCCTGC